>Ga0224558_1003379_pt1 | contig 13354 bp, 15 predicted proteins | sample 714S32024metaG_FD_180682 | JGI IMG/M metagenome (GOLD analysis project Ga0224558, IMG submission 180682) | Peat soil microbial communities from Stordalen Mire, Sweden - 717 S3 20-24 | ecosystem: Environmental > Terrestrial > Soil > Wetlands > Peat | place: Sweden: Norrbotten County, Stordalen... | reverse complement strand
CGCCACAGGTGTTCGAGGTAATCGAAGCCGACAGCGTCGCCGCGCAAGCAGCGACCCTGCAATCGGGTGAGGCGGCGTTGCTAGCGGAGATCGACACGCTGCAGGGTCAGCCGGGATATGCAAATGCCCTCAAGCACGACACCGCCTACGTTGCTCAAGTCAACCTGGCTGCAGCCAATTCCGCGCACGTCTCAACAGTTGTGATCGCGCAGCTGCCGCAGGACTTTCCTGGTGACACGCACGTCTTCGTCAACGCGAACCATCAGCTCCTGGCCGCTGACATCGCGCTTGCCCGGGCCAACTACAACGCCAGTGTCATCGGCCTGGCATCAGGCGGTTACACGGGGTCCTGAGAGCAGGTAGCCACTTAAAGCCAACTATCTGCACCGCTAAGACGCCAAGATGGTGTCATCGGGACAAATGAGATGAGCAAACAGCGATCACGAGTGCTCGTTGTCGACGACGAAGAGGGAATTCTTCGAGCGGTCGGCCGGGCACTCGTGATCAACGGTTACGACGTGGAGACGGCCGCGGACGGTACGACCGCCATCCACTCTTTGATGGCTCAGGCCCCGGACGTAGTCGTCCTCGACGTGTCCATGCCAGGTGTCGACGGCCTTGAGGTCTGTCGCCGATTGCGTCAGGCGGGGGACAGGACACCGGTCCTGATGCTCACCGCGCGCGAGGGCGTCGACGACCGCGTCGCCGGGCTCGACGCCGGGGCAGACGACTATTTGGTCAAGCCATTCGCCCTCGAGGAGCTTTTGGCGAGGCTTCGCGCACTGCTCCGGCGTGCCGGCCCGACCGAGGCGAGCGAAGTCTTGTGCTATGGCGACCTCTCCCTCGATCTCGGATCAAGGGAGGTTCGTCGGGCAGGTCGAGAGATCGAGCTCACTCGCACGGAGTTCCTTCTCCTCGAGCTCTTCTTGCGGCACCCGGGTCGGGTTCTCACGCGCCACGTGATCTCTGCGAACGTCTGGGACTACGACTTCGGTCCGGCCTCGAATTCGCTCGACGTCTACATCGGCTACCTGCGTAGGAAAACCGAGGCACAAGGCGAGAGTCGCCTTATTCAAACAGTCCGAGGCGTCGGCTACGTTCTTCGGGAATGAGTTCGCCCTACGGGGGACCCCTCGAGACCCGTGGAGGCTGGCTCGGCGGAGGGGGCCGAGCGGCGAGACTTCAAGTGCGTTCGCGCGTCGCTCTCATCACCACACTCGCTGTCGCTGTCGCAGTCATCTTGGTTTCCGCTAGTGCATATGTCGTATTTCGCCACGACATGCTTGACACGGTCGACGGCACGCTCACTAGCCAGGCCGAGACGCTAAACAACGCGCGCACGCAAGGCGGCCTCCGCGCCGCGCTCGATCTCTTGTTTAGCCCGCCATCCTTGCTCGCTAACCAACCCGCCGAACAGGTCGTCGAAGCCGATGGGCTGGTCGTCACTCCTTCACACAGCGCAACTCAGCTTCCGGTGACCGCGAAGGTGCGCGCGGTCGCGGCAGGCAAGGCCAGCGGCTATTTCACGAGCACGACTGTCGGTTCGGTACCCGTGCGCGAACTGGTGACTGGCTTCGGCAAGGGCCTCGCTCTCGAACTCGTCCAACCGGCGCGGAACACTGAGCTCGCGCGGCTGGCCGTCGCGCTCGCACTTGCGGCAACCGCCGGAGTGGTCCTCGCTCTGCTTCTCGGAACCGCTATCGCGGGGCTTGTTCTGCGACCGGTACGACGGCTGACCGCTGCAGCGGAGAGCCTCGCCACAACCCGAGACTTCGGAACGCGGATCCCAGTTGAGGGCCGCGACGAACTAAGCAGACTCGCGGTGAGCCTCAACACGGTCCTCGCCGCGCTTCAGAGCTCCCAGCTCGCTCAACGCCAGCTCATCGCCGATGCCTCGCATGAGTTGCGAACACCATTGACGAGTCTCCGGACCAACATCGACATTCTGGCCGGCCGCATCGAGATTGATCCCGAGGCGAGAACCCAACTCCTCGAGGACGTGGTCGAACAGCTAGCCGGGCTGGGTCGCCTCGTTGGCGATCTGATCGAGCTTGCCCGGCAGGAAGGAACGCTCGACCTATCCCGGCACACGGACGTCGTTGCATTCCACGATGTCGTCACAGACGTCCTCGCAGACATGCGGCGCGACCCGCATGTCGACATCAAGGACAGTCTCGTCCCCGTGTTTGTTCGCGGGGTACGCAACGACCTCGCTCGGGTTGTGGCGAACCTCGTGAGCAACGCCGCGAAGTGGAGCCCACAAGGCACCGTAATCGAGGTCACGCTGAGCGTTGACTCGGCGGCGGCGGTCCTCTCGGTGATCGACAAGGGGTCTGGGATTGCGGCAGAGGATCTTCCGTATATCTTCGACCGGTTCTACCGCGGTTCCACTGAGCGCAAGGTGCCAGGATCGGGCCTGGGCCTGGCGATCGTCCGGCGAATCGTCGAGGTCCACGGCGGCGAGGTTCGAGTCATCACTTCCACTCTCGCCAAAGGGTCTTGCTTCGAAGTGCGACTGCCAATCGCCAATCCGTAGATCGGGGAAGAGGCAGCGTGCGGAGTTTCTTGAACGCTTAACTCCTCGAGCTGGCCGACGCCCCTTCGACTCCGCCACTTGGGCTCTCCCAGGCGCTGGACAACAGCGTGTGCCCTGACCTCCTCGGCTTGGAGACAGCCTGGCATTTTCGACCATGGAACTTGCGCGCAACCACTCGGGCCGGATGCACGAAACTTCTCGCTGCGACGAGTCGCGGACGTTCCAGCGGTCGATCCGGCCCAATTTGGAACTAGTCAGCTGATTCGCGATCCGTCACTTTTAGCTTTCCGACGAGTGCTGAAGGAAGTGCCCGATGCTGTTTGCACACTCGCAGTCGATGGTCTGGCTGCGGTGCTGCCGGGTGCGCGACGGGTCACGCTTTCCGGGTCGGGCACACGGCAGCCGACAGGGGTTGCCTGGTTCTCCGATGTTGCCGCGTGGATCGATCGCGTTCACGGGATCGTCACCGACGCAGCGGTAGCCCTGCTGAGTCTGCTGTACCAGTGGGTCCACGCTCAGGAACTGGCCCGTGGCGGGGTCGTAGTAGCGCCCTATCAGGTAGATCGAGCCCAGCGGATGGGTACGTGGGTCTCCGGAGCGATAGTTTCGGCAGGTGATGTGGCTAAGAACTGGCAAGGTTCACGCCTCGTCAGACGCCGAGGCCAGTGTCGTGACCTCGATCGTTGGTGATCCCTCGCGATCGCTGGTGCTCTTGGGCTAGCTGAAGTGCCCGCGCCCGCCACGCCTCGACAAGTCGACTCAACTCCTCGTATTGAACATCGTCAAGCTGAAACTCCGCTCTTCCGAGCCGACCGAATCGGTCCATCATCTCGGCAAATACCGTGGGCTCGAACCCTCGATCTTTCTCGCCTGCGAGTTCGAACAGCCGGTCAAGACCGAATCGGTCTTCAAGTGCCTCCAGGTCTACGAAGTCCCTGGCCTCGGCTCGGCCGAACACCGCTAGCAACTTGTCAGCGGCTAGCTCCTCTGCAGACAGGATCTGAAAGCCTGGACCTTGATCCGCTGGAAAGAGTCTGGCGTCGCTGGCCAGATCCAGCTCGGTCCGATCGTCCTCATCCTCGATGACAAAGCGCGCAAAACCGGGGCCTTCCTGCACCCGCTTGACCTGCAGGTCGGCGTCTCGAAGAGCCTGTTCAGCTACGGGAACGAGTCGGTCGACCGCAGCAGCGCTGAGTCCGAAGAAGTCGAGGTCTCGAGTCCTGCGATCGATGTCGCCACGAACTATCAGCGCCCCACCGCCGGCGAGTGCGAAGTCTTCCGCCTCGCTAAGTCCGGCGATGATTCTGGCTATCCGCTCCTGCAGCGGACTCAGCACGCAAGGACCACCCCTCGGTGCCGTAGGAGCCAGTCTGCCCACGCTCGCCTCACTGTCGGGGGCAGCACCAGTTCGTCGAAAAGCTCGACGAGCTCGCCAACGTCGATGTAGAGCCGAACGTCGTCCTCGGTACCTTCGCGAAGAACCTGCTCATAGACGCGGATGCAGTCGGCTCGCTGCTCGAGGTCGTAGGTGATCGACGGATCGCTCCATCGAACGTGGAACGGCAGCTCGACCACGCCCGATGCCTTCACCACCGAAGGATCGTCGATATCCTCTGGGATCGCGACTGGGCGGGCGGCAGGTCCGAGCCATGGATTGCGAGTCCGCGACATATCTACATTGTACGGCCGAGTTCGCCCAGCTCACGAGGCTCGTCGCTGCTGACGTCCGATCGACAGATCGCCGTGCGGTGAACCCTGCCGGCGACGCTCAGGAACTCGACCGTGGCTGGGTCGTGGAAGCGCCCGACTACGGAGGCCAGCGCCACGCGGTGCGGAACGTACGTCATCGGCGACAACCTGGGCGAACGTTCGCGAACCTTGGTGCCGAGGTGTGCATATGAGGAGCTTCGCGCGAAGGCGTGTCTTCGGCAGTAGGCGCGCGCCGACGAACGGTTCGTTGTGGCGACCCCGCTGGTCATCGCCCAGATTCTCGCAGCTGAGTGCGCCGGGCGTGCGGTTAAGGAAGCAGCTCGAAAGAAAGAACGTGGGTCGGTCGCACGACGGTGAAGTGCCTGCGGTCGAAGGTGGCGATCTTGCTCGCGCCCAGGCGCTCGGCGATGGCTACCACTGCGGCGTCGATGGTTCCGAGAGCGAGATCGGAGTAGGTCTCTACGAGCTCAGCGGCGCGTTCGAGGTCGACGTCGCCAACATGTTCGATGGCGAGCTGTCCCGAGACGAGGCTTCGCAGGAACTCGGCTTCCACGCTCGTCCGGGCTCCTGCCGCGAGCAGGTAGGTCACCTCCGGGATCACAAGGTCAGGAACGACGAGCGTCTCGCGGACCGCTTCGAACCAGGCGACGCACTGGCGATGGTCTGGATCATCGCGAAGAGCAGCCGCTACCAGAGGTCCAGTGTCGACGAGGACGACAGGGCTGAGACGAACCCCTCAGCTTCCAGCCTCTCTTCGGCTTGTCTGGCAGAGAACCCCTGCCTCGCCTGACCGATGCCGATGAAACCGAACCGGCTGGTGCCTCGCCGTAGCGGGGCGTGAAGGCGCAGGACCTCGGCCGCGACGTCCTCGGCGGAGGTGCCTCGATCAGCAGCTTCTCTCGCCAGGCGCTCGGCGGTCTCGTCGGGGACCGTAACCCGCAGCTCGGTCACACAGCAATGGTAGCTACCCACCACTCGCCTACGTGTCGACACGGCCCGTCGGATGCGTTCCGACACGGACTCCCCGCAGCTTCGCGGTCACAGAGGACCTCGCGCCAAGACCTCAGGAAGGCAAGCCCATCGCCCATGCAAGGGTCGTGGCTGCTCGGCAGGCCGCGGGAGAGGTCGCAAAACCGCGTCGCAATTCGCCGCGTGTCCGCGGCGTCGAGCGGCATGATCTCTATCGGTGAGTGATCGATCAGCGCCGCTTCCAATCCGAGAATACGGCGCGCTGCGCGGTTGCCGTGCACTCCAAGGCGTGCTCCCCGCCGCCCTCCGGGAGGCGCAGCGCCCTCCGGAACGATGAGGTCAACGGGGATTAAATTTAGTTCCTGACGACCCTCAACCAGGGCTGGTGTCACCCAGGTACCGGGCTCGACGTGACCCTCGGGCCACTGTGTGAGATCAAACCCCGCGCCGCGCATCGCGGCTTCGAGTTGAGGATTGTCGCCTAGCAGGGACGGGTTGATCGCGAAGTCGCTGTCAATCGTGAACGGCGCGATCGCGAAGTCCGCATCGCCCGTGCGCAGGTAGATCGCCTGCGCTCCGGCAACTATGACGGCCGCACGATGCGGCGCAAGGGCGAACAGTGCGTCGAGCAGCACCCGGCGGGCTTGCACATAACGGGGATCAAGCGGCTCAGGAACCATCACGACTTTCTTCCACTGGTGTCACGTCCTTCACCGAGGGCGTCCGCCATTCCGCTTGGTTCTCCACCATCCAGGTCACCAACGCCTCCCCCTCAGACGGCATCGGCCGTTCCCGGTGAGGCAGTCAGCCGCCACCTGCGAAGGCGAGACGTAACAGATCGCCTCCGCCACCATCGTCCGCTCCCACACGACCTCGTCGAAGGGCCTAAGCAGCACAACGTTCGCGCCGCGATCCGCGGGGAGCAGGCCGAAGGCAGTAGCAGTGGTTTCCGCATCGCGTGCGTAGGCCACGAGCATCGCGGGTGCGGCAACCGGGGCTAGGCGGACGGCGGCGAAGGACCCTGTAACGGCGATGTCGCCGTCGTCCGTAAACCGCTGCATGAGATTGACTGGGTCCTGCCGTGCCACGAACGTCTGGGAGCGGTTCGTCTTGAAGACGTCGTAGCTCTCGATCCAGCGGCGCAGAGCTGTTGGCCAGCCTTTCTTGTGCGCGCCGCCGGGGTCACGATCGGCCGGCTGCGGCGCAACGTACCAGGAGTGCTGGTGTCGACCGTTGACACCGAACAGGAGCTGTATGACTCGACCGCGCCCTGGCGGGAACGGGCCATGGTCGGCGCCCTCCACAGCGGCACGCTGGTCAGCGACCCGCGTTCTGAAGCCCGTACCCGTGCGTGATGCCAACTGCCTGACTGAGCCGATGGCAACACGCCCGAGAGCATGGATGAGCTGGAGCAGCGGGAAAGACAGCGCGATGGCACTCGACGCGACACGTTCCGAAGGGAGGCAGATCGCCTTGGTCTGGCGCTTGTGACCGTCGACATTCCCTCGCCCTGTTCGAACGAGGTCTACGAGGCACGCATGGCCGAGGCAATTGCCGCAGCGCGCGCTGACGGCGTCACCCACGTCATCTTCGGCGACCTGTTCCTCCGGGACGTGCGCGCTTATCGAGAAGACCGTCTCGCCGGAACGGGGATCTCCCCGGTCTTCCCGCTCTGGGACCGGCCGACAAACGTCCTAGCGCGAGAAATGCTCGAGTCAGGCTTGAAGGCGGTGATCACCTGCGTGGACCCAGCACAGCTACCAGGTGAATTCGCCGGCCGATGCTTCGACGCTGAGCTGCTCGGCGAGCTTCCCTCGGGAGTTGATCCCTGCGGCGAACACGGCGAGTTCCACACTTTCGTCTGGGACGGTCCGGGATTTCGTTCACCCATAGACGTCGAGATCGGCCGGATCGTCGAGCGAGACGGCTTCGTTTTCTGTGACCTGAGCGAACCTGAGCCGACGACCGTTTCGGCCGCCGCTTCCCTGAACCGAGGTCGGGAATGCGGGATCGGCTGCGACGCGGCCTTGGTGGCCGGCCAGATGGAGCAACCGGCTCAGATGTCCGGATGACTCAGCGCTTGCGCGCCTGGAGCGTGTAGCTCGCTGCGAGGCGCCAAGGTCGGTCGTGGAGCCGCCATTCGCCGGCAGCGTCCAAGACCATCCCACCGGGGATCGCCTCCCATGGGACGCTGTCGTGCTCGACCAGGCCGGTGAGCTCCATGCCTGCGTCGAGGAGCGCTGTGACGGTCTCGCCTAGGCCGTGGTTCCACTCATGGGTGACATTGTGGGAGAACTGCACTTCGGTCTCGACGTAAGTGCCACCGTCTTCGAAGATGAGCGGCTCGTCCCGCTGGAAATACGGGTAGTCGACGACGAGACGATCGAGATGTGTCTCGTCGATGCTAAGAAGCATCGGATGGCCTTCTCGGACGAACAGCCGTCCACCTGGCCGGAGCAAACCGGCGACGACACCAGCCCAACGTGCGATGTCGGGCAGCCAGCCAAGGGCTCCGATGCCGGTGTAGACGAGGTCGAACGAAGCCGGCTGGAGCACCTCGAGGGCACGGTAGACGTCAGCCTCGACGAACTCGATCGACGTCCCGGTCCTCTGCGCGAGGCTGCGCGCCTCAGCGAGCGAAGCCGGCGAGAAATCCAGGCCGGTCATCCGAGCGCCGAGGCGCGCGAGCGAAATCGTGTCGGTCCCGATGTGGCACTGAAGATGGACTCCCTGGACACCGGCGAGCTCGCCGAGGCGAGGTCGGTCGAACTGGACCACCTTGGAGAGGAAGGAAGGGTCGGAGATGAAGTGCTCGACGGCATAGCCGGGCGAGGCTGCATGTGCAGGAGCCCGCTCGTCCCAGCTGGCCCTGTTGACCTGGAGGTAGTCCTGCATCTCGACATGATGCCGCAAGCACCGGTGCGAGAACCATGCGGCACTCAGCCGGCCGCGTTCTGTCGGGACCTGCGCCCGGACCTACGTATCTCGCCGTCAGCCCGGGCACCGGCCGAAAGCAATGTAACCAAAGTGGATGCACGACCCCTGTTGCCTTGCGAGGGAAGCAATGAGCCGTGCACCCGTCCAATGGTCTAGCGGCTGCTCACGGCTGCGCGGCCACCAAGGCCGGACGCGGTGCCGCTCCGACATCGAAGCCGCCCCTAGGCGAACTTGCGGCGTGAGCTCGTTTCAGATTGGCAAGGAGGCAGAGTCTCGACCGTCTGGCGGTACGCGGGGAAACATTGGATCTCGGCATACCACCCATCTGTGCGCAGCTCCCACGGTCCGATCGGACCACCGATCAGGGCCTCGGCGCTGGCACTGTCAGGCTCCGAGTCGTCCATGCCCCCTACGATCCCCGGGACGCTGACCACCGGACCCTCCGGACTCGCCAATAGATAGAGGTAGCCGGCGTACTTGCCGCCGAGCTCGTTCGGCACGTAGGCGACCGTGGGCGCGCGGACGTTGTCGCGGGCTCTCAGGGGGCGAAAGTCCGATTCGATCATGAGAACAAGCCCTCCCTCCTATCAGGATGCTCCGCGCATCGACCTCGGTTGCGACGTCGTCGACTTGACGCTCTGGCGTGGGGAAGAGAACGCTCCCGACGTCGACGACGACATGTCTCGGCCTGGGCGACACCACCGGGCGAGTGCCGTCGCGAATTTCGGCACCGTGACAAAGCCCAGCTCGCAGGACAGGTCAAGACAACGTCACCGGTCCTGCCGGTCTCGACAGGCAAAGCCTCTTGGCTTTCGAGCATCGTCCGCCCCCAAGCCTCAGAAGTGTCCTTGCTATGCGCCGTTCTCGGCCGACGACACGGCCGGCGACCGGAGAATCCCCCGGCTCGCGCTCGAACCGATAACTGATTTTGGTTCGACCCCTGGGGCACTGCAATGCCGATTCCGTTACAGGGATGTGGCATCAGTCGAAAAGCCGGGACGCTGGAATGGCTGAGGGGCCTGGTCGAAATAGTGCTACAGGCGGACGACTGTGACCGCAGCGGGCAGGATGTGTTCTCCCGGCCCGTCGCGAGAATGTGCCGTTCGGCCCTAGGTAGCACCGATGACTCGGGCGCATACTGAGTGTGGGTCGACAGTGATCGTAAATAGGTTGCCGCCTCGGGGGTGACTGAGTGATCGTGTCCCCTGATACCAGCACCCCGGATCCCCCCCCGGGGTGCTGTCGCGTTAGGACCCAGGGTCTTCGCCGGGCGCACCCCTGCTGCGGCGGGCTGGGGCTTCGAAGCCAGGTGCTCCGGCGCTTCCGGGGGGCCGTCAATCCCGACACCGGCAAGCCCGTCCCCTACGATCGGTTACCCGAGTCGCAGGAGCCTTCGACACAGAGGAGAACTCGTCATGCCAACACCTGATCCCAGGGTCAAAGTCAGCTTCTCGCGTGATATCGCCGCGCTGACGAGCGCACTGACCCTCGAGGAGAAGGCCGCGCTCACCGTCGGGATCGACAACTGGCGCACCGCGAGCTTCCCTCGACTCGGCATACCGTCGGTCAAGATGACCGACGGGCCGAACGGCGCTCGTGGGGACACCCGTGCCCATGAGAGCATCACGCCTTCTGTCTGTATTCCCTCGGCAACCTCGCTCGGGGCGACATGGGACCCGGCGGTCGTCGAGCGGGCGAGCGCGATCGTCGCCCGGCAAGCTCTCGAGAAGGGCTGCCGGATCCTCCTCGCGCCAACTGTGAACCTGCACCGTCACCCCCTCTGGGGTCGGAACTTCGAGTGCTTCTCGGAGGATCCGGTGCTGAGCGCGAAGCTGGCGGTCGCATACATCGATGGTGTTCAGAAGAACGACGTCGTGGCAACGATCAAGCACTTCGTCGCGAACGAGGTCGAGCACGAGCGCAATACCTCCTCGTCCGAGATCGACGAGCGGGCCCTGCGAGAGCTGTATCTCTTGCCCTTCGAGTACGGAGTCCGGATCGCCGGCGTGCTGGCGGTCATGACCTCCTACAACCGGGTCAATGGACGCTTCGTCCCCGACGACGCCCGACTTCTCGACGGCATCCTCCGCAAGGAATGGGGCTTTGCAGGATTCGTGATGACCGACTGGAGCGGCATCGCAGGAACAGTCGCGGCAGCTGCTGCGGGCCTCGATCTGGAGATGCCGGCCCCGCCGCGCGCGTTCGGCCCGGCGCTCGTCGACGCCGTGCGTTCGGGCCAACTGGACGAGACGCAGCTCGACAAGATGGTTTACCGCATGCTCACGGTCTTTGACAGGGTCGGCGCGCTCGACGACGTACCGGTCGGTGAGCATCCCGAGGACCGGGAGGAGGATCGGGCCTTCGTTCGCCGAGCCGCTGCCGACGGGATCGTCCTCCTCGCAAACGACGGTCTCCTCCCCCTCGAGACCTCCGGGATTCGTCGCATCGCGGTCGTCGGACCGAACGCAGAGCGGCTCGCAGTCATGGGCGGTGGAAGCGCAAGCGTCACACCCCACTATGTGCTGTCGCCGCTGACCGTGCTTCGCGAGCGACTGGGGAACGCAGCCGAGATCACATACGCGCGCGGGGTCGCAAGCGACGGAGTCGCGGATGAGGCAAGCATCAAAGCGGCGGTGAGTGCGGTCGAGGGAGCCGATGCCGTCGTCCTCATCGTTGGAACCGACGAGGTGTGGGAGAGCGAAGGCTACGACCGCGAGACGATGGATCTCCCGCGCAACCAGGACGAGCTGGTGAAACGCGTGCTCTCAGCACATCCTCGCAGCGTCGTTGTCGTCAACTCCGGCTCCCCGATCAGTCTCGGCTGGGCGGACCAAGCGGGCGCGATCATCCAGACCTGGTTCGGTGGGCAGGAGCTGGCGAACGCCATCATCGACGTGCTTTTCGGCGACAGCGAGCCGGGTGGGCGGCTCCCGACGACGCTTCCAGTGTGCATAGAGCACACGCCGGCGTTCGGGAGCTTCCCCGGTGAGTCGAGCAAGGTCCGCTATAGCGAGAGCCTGCTCGTCGGTTATCGGTGGTACGACACGCGCCGACTGCCGGTGCGCTTCGCGTTCGGCCACGGGCTCTCGTACACGAGATTCGAGATCGGTGCACCGCGCACGTCCGCTCCGACATTGGAGCCGGGTCGCAGCATGAGCGTCGAAGTCCCGGTGACCAACGTCGGGCAGCGCCGGGGCGCCGAAGTCGTCCAGCTCTACGTGTCACCTCCAGAACGAGGGCTGCCTCGGCCAGGCGGTCGCTTCCGTCCGTTGAAGGAACTGCGCGCCTTCGCCAAGGTGTGGCTCGACCCGGGCGAGACGACGACGGTGTCACTCGAGCTCAACGAGCGATCGTTCGCCTACTACGACGTTGCTGACACGGATTGGCCGTCGCTTCTTGCCCGGATGCCGGCAACGGTGTTCCACCACGGCCGGGTCCCGCCTGCACTACACCGATCCCAGCCGGGCTGGTACGTCGATTCTGGTACCTACCAGCTCCGCATCGGACGCTCGTCTGCCGACATTGCCCACGTCGTCGAAGTAGAAGTGGCTGGCGACAACTTGCCCCTGCCCAGCTCGCTTCGGCCGCAGTGATGTGCGGAACAGGTCACGCCAGCAGCGTTCGCGGCCGCCCGTTGCCGTCAGACAATGCCAGTCCAACTGGTCGGCTCCCGAGCTACCGAGTCTGTGTACGACCCGGGCCGACTCACGTGTGAGTTGACTCGCGCGGCTCCCTGCTGTTCTGTGGGCCAGTGACGGAACTGTTCGCTCCGCTGCGGAGCCGGGCATACCGGTGGCTCGAGGGGACGGGCCTGTTCGCCAACACCGGCGTCTGGATGGTCACGCTCGTCGGCGGCTTCATCATGGAACGCCTCACGACATCGCCGGTCCTGGTCACCCTCGCCGCGGCCATGAGCCCGCTTGCCGGCATCTTGGCCGTCGTGTTCTCCGGTGCCGCGGCGGACTCCCGTGACCGACGTGCCGTGCTGCTCGTGGCGAAGATCCTGCTCATCGCTTCGGTGGCGTTCCTCGTCCTGATGTCATCGTCGCAGCTGCTGACGCCGGCGACTCTCCTCCTCGGGATCGCGGGCATGGGGATAGCCAGCGGAACGTCCTCACCGTCGTGGTGGACGACGATCGCCAGCCTCGTGCCGCCCGAGGTCGTGCCCGTCGCGCTCAGCTTGGACAGCTTCCAGTGGAACATCGGCCAGGTTGTCGGGCCGGTGCTCGGCGGAGCAGTCCTGCGGGGCGCTGGCACGACAGTGTTCTTCGCCCTCTGCGGCACTGTCATGCTTCCCCTGATCGGCTTCCTCCTCCTGTGGCGGGGGAGGGACGACCTGCGCCTGTCCACGCCGGGCGGGTCGGCTGCCGAAAGCCTCCTCGGTGCGATCTCGTCGGGATGGAGGTACTTCTCGAACACGCCCGGCTTACGCGCCATTGCCGCCCGAACGGCTCTCTACGTCACACCGGCGGCGGCGCTCGGAGCGCTGCTTCCGCTCTTCGCCGCTCACTACCTGCACACCTCGGCCTTCGGCTACGGCCTCTTCCTGGCACTCAGCGGAGCAGGCGCCATGTTCGCGGCCCTCGTTCTTCCCCGCCTGCAGGGCCACCTCCATCTGGACGCCATCGTCGCTGCCGCGACGCTCGCCAACGCACTCGCGTTGGTCGCACTGGTCCTTTGGCCGACGCGCTGGGCGGCCGGGCCCGTGCTCGTCGTCACCGGCGCGTCGTGGGTGTGGGCGACAGTGGGCTTCGTCATCGCAGCACGCCAGGTGACTCCGGAGTGGGTGCAGACCCGTTCGCTGTCGCTCTTTTATGTCGTGTTCCAGGGGCCGTTTGTTCTCGGCGGGCTCGGCTTCGGCGTCATAGACACGTTCCTGCCGCTGCGCGACACCTTGCTCGTCGCCGCCATCGCCTTCGTTCCGGGCATCCTCTTGATCCCCCGGTACCGCCTGCCGGTCGTGGACCGTTCCTCGTTGCAGCTCGTCGCGAGCCCGGCGCTCGCCATCGGAGAGCACGTCCACCCTGACGACGGCCCGGTCCTGATCCTCATCGAGTACCGCGTCGACGGGGAGGATGTCGACGACTTCCTGGCCTCCATGGCCGAGCTGCGCATCGTGAGGCGGCGCCTCGGCGGGACACGCTGGGGCGTTTACCAGGACGTGACCGCACACGGCAAGTTCTTCGAGACCTTCCTCGTGCC
>Ga0224558_1003378_pt1 | contig 13356 bp, 12 predicted proteins | sample 714S32024metaG_FD_180682 | JGI IMG/M metagenome (GOLD analysis project Ga0224558, IMG submission 180682) | Peat soil microbial communities from Stordalen Mire, Sweden - 717 S3 20-24 | ecosystem: Environmental > Terrestrial > Soil > Wetlands > Peat | place: Sweden: Norrbotten County, Stordalen... | reverse complement strand
TATTGTAACCTGGCATTTCGGCCTTGTAAAGGAATGGGTGAGGATGTGAATGCCGTTTCTTTCTTTAAAGGTAAAGTATGTCACGATAATATTTCGGTCTTGGTGAAACGAAATTCAGTTCGAAAAATACTTTTTAAAAAATAGGAGGAACGAAAATGAAAATCGCAAAGAGGCTCAGGCTGTCCTGGCAATTGGCCATTACGGTTCTGTTAGCGGTTGCCATGGTATCAACACCCTTTTTGGGGACCGCTACGGCACAAGCGGCCAGCAATGCTCAAGCAGGCACGGCAATACACTATAGCGATAAACAAGTACTGGCGGACGGTGGCATTAACTATACTTTCAATATTAACGGAGTTTCAAATATTCTCCATGAACCCCCAGATGGCTTTACGCCCGCTACAGCAACGGATGCCCAACTCGCTGAATACGGCTTTCCGGCCAGGCCAACAGATACCGCGACACTAGCTACTTGGACGGCCAAATGGAGCCATTTTAAATATCAGAGGAGTTCTTCCGATCCAGTCCTCACGATCATGTCAGGAAAAGTCAGTCCCGGGGTTGCAGCCAGTCCGCAAGTCACTACACATCCTTCTTCCAGTCCAGTTTGGTCCGGTTATGCTGATTACGATGTAAACGTTAACCAATTCCAGGGCGCAACTGGTGAGTACAACCAGCCAACATATGGTTCTGATTCGCAGCAGGGTGCAAGCGGATTTAGCTTTGTCGGCCTGGGAGGCTGGTTAAATAATGCGTCGTTAATGGTAGGATCAGCGATGGTATCAGGGCCAACTTATTATGCATGGTATCAGTATACGAATAGTTCCGGGAATTACACCATAATCCGATATTCCGGCGCTGTTAATCCCGGCGACGATATCGAATTGCAGACATATTGGCAGCCAAGCTCTAACTATCCCGCTGGATTCAGTTTTTTCGATTTCAATACCATGACCAATTTCTATATTACAGCCCAGCTAACCTCTGCTTATTATGACGGGGAAACTGCAGAGTACATGGACGGCCGGCCTGTCATAGCAACACCTCATAATGAAGGCACGACTCCTCTTGACGATTATGGCAGCAATAACTGGCAAAACTGCGGATACTGGATCACAGCTGGAAGCGGCAATGCGACTCCGTTTACGAATTATAATTACCTAATATTCACTATGCAGGATCAAAAAAGCGGAGATATACTGTCTCAACCCAGTAATCCCAATGGAGCTAGTTTTACAGACACTTTTGCAAAAGGCTCTTAATTTAAAATGATTGTCCCGTCTGTTGGTTTTAGCAATACCCTCGCCAGGTTACCCCTGGCGAGGGTTCACTATTGTAAAATATGTAGGCAGCATAATCAACTATTAGTAAATTTCTTATTTTATTTTAATCTTATTTTAAGGATTCTCCCGGCTGGAATGTAATAGCATACATTAGGTGGAAATGTTGCCAGAAGACAGTAATGTAATAAATGTAATCAACCGAAGGTATCAATGGGGTCAGTAAATTTGCCGCGCTAGGTGATGGTGGCCGTTTTTCACGAAGGGAAATACAAAGATGTGATTGGAGGTATGATCAATGCGAAATGGAAATCGGTTCACTTGGCTCTATCCTTTGGCGATGATGGCAGCCCTCGCCTTCGGGCTGTCGGTGCATACCGGGCTGGCAGTGGCTTTCAATTCCCTGTCTGCTCCCAATATCAACCCCAGCGGTGGTAACTTCAACACTCCACCGAACGTGACCATTAGCGATGCTGCTGTCGGAGACCCGATCTACTACACCACCGACAGTTCCGACCCGGAAACGAGCGGTACGCGCACGCTCTACGCCGGAGCCTTCACTGTCTCCCAGTCCGAGACGGTCACGGCCGCTGTCTATGACATCCTGTTCGGCTGGAGCGGCCTGGCCTCGGATGCCTTCGATATCTATACATCCAGCCTGGTCCCGGCTCCTGCGATCAGCCCTGACGGTGGCAGTTTCACATCCCCCCAGACCGTGACCATCACCGGGATTCCCAGTGGGGACATCTGCTACTACACGACTGACGGAAGGGACCCGACCTGGGCCGGAGCAGTTCTCTATACCGGGGCGATCACCGTCAGCCAGTCAGAAAAAATCGAAGCCGTCAATTATAGCCCTACTGACGGGTATAGCGGCGTGACTGTAACTACTTTCAATATCGCTGGTCCCAGCTCGGTCCCGGCGCCGACCATCTCCCCCGACGGCGGCAGTTTCGCCACTGCCCAGGTTGTGAGCATTGGCAATATAGACCACAGCCAATATCAATGCTACTACACCACCGACGGGTCCGACCCGAGGACCAGCGCCACTGCCACGGACTCCTCGACACCCTTCATCATGGGATCGGGGACGGTCAAGGCGGCCAACTACAGTTCTAATTTGGGGTGGTGGAGCGACGTGACTTCGGCCACCTTCGACATCAGCGTTTCGCCGCCACCGGCGCCGTCGATCAGCCCTAACGGCGGCAGTTTCACCTCTCCCCAGACGGTGATCCTCACCGGTATTCCCAATGGGGATGTCTGTTACTACAGTATCAATTCTGCGGAAGGGGACCCTTACATCGGGCCGAATGGCACCTACACCGGGCCATTCACCGTCGACCAGTCGGAAACAATCGAGGCAACCAATTACAGTGAATCCGGCGGCTGGAGCACCACGACCATGGCCAATTTCGTGATCGCCAGTGATCTGGCGATAAGCCCCGCCGGCGGCGCCTTCACCTCTCCCCAAACGGTGACCATCACCGGCATCCCCAAGGGGGACTACTGCGACTATACCACAGACGGTTCAGACCCAAGCAGTTTCACCGCCAGAGAATACACCGGGCCCTTCACCGTCAGCCAGACCGAGACTGTGAAGGCTTTCTTTGAGGGCTTGAGCAACAGCAGCGTGGTCTCGGCCACCTTCGTGATCAACGGCTCGCAGACGGTGGCGATCACCCCCGGCGGCGGCAGCTTCAGTACCCCCCAGAGCGTGACCATCACCGGCGTCCCCAGCGGGGACACCTGCAGCTACACCACCGACGGGTCGAACCCGACCACCAGCAGCACCGCTGTTGCCTACAGCGGGGCCTTCACCGTCAGCCAGTCCGAGACGGTGCAGGCGGCCATCCATGACCCCACATCCGGCTGGGGCAGCGTGACGGCAGCAACATTCACCATCGGCGGCACCCCGTCGTCACAGGCGCCGATCATCACCCCCGGCGGCGGCACTTTCACATCCCCCCAGATCGTGACCGTCACTGGTATCCCCAGCGAGGACACCTGCTACTACGCGACTGACGCATCAGGCCTGAAGGACGGTGGTTATCCCTATACTGGGCCCTTCACCGTCAGCCAGTCGGAGACGTTGTACGTGGCCAATCAGAACCAGGCCGGCGGCTGGGGCAGCGTAGCTTCGGCCACCTTCACCATCAACAACCAAGTAACGGTTCCTCCTGCCGGCACGCTGACGCCGGGAGAGATCACCACCGTTGCCGGCGACGGAGACGTGGGCTATTCCGGAGACAACGGGCCGGACACCGGCGCCTGGCTGGATGACCCCAACAGTGTGGCCGTGGACGCCTCCGGCAACCTCTACATCGCCGATTCATCCAACAACTGCATCCGCAAGGTGTCTGCGTCCGGGATCATCACCACCGTGGCCGGCGACGGTTCTGCAGGCTACTCCGGTGACAACGGACTGGCCACCAGCGCCGAGCTGAATCGCCCTTACGGTGTGGCCGTGGATGCCTCCGGCAACCTCTACATCGCCGATACCTACAACCAGCGCATCCGCAAGGTGTCTGTCTCCGGCATCATCACCACCGTAGCAGGAAACGGGTACAGTGACGGATCAACATTGGCAATTAACAGCGGCGGCTACACCGGAGACGGCGGCCCTGCCACCAGTGCCGAGCTGAACGCTCCCCTGGCCGTGGCGGTAGACCAATCCGGCAACCTCTACATCGCCGACACTTACAACAACCGCATCCGCAAGGTGTCTAGCTCCGGCGCCATCACCACCGTGGCCGGCAACGGACAGGGTGGTCTCTTCGGAGGCAACTCCGGCGACAGTGGGCCGGCCACCAGCGCCGAGCTGGCCCAGCCGACCGGCGTGGCCGTGGACGCCTCCGGCAATATCTACATCATCTCTGATCAGTACAACAACTGCATCCGCAAAGTGGACACCTCCGGCGTCATCACCACCGTGGGCTACGGCGGCTCCATCCAGGGGTACACCAGCCCTGAGGTGCTGTCCACCAACGGCGCCGCCGTGTCCCTACCAGCCGGCGTGGCCGTGGACGCCTCCGGCAACCTCTACTGCAGCGACGGCTATGATTGCGTCCGCCGGATTGATCCCGCCACGGGCGCCAGCGCCATCGTGGCCGGCAAGGTCGGTACCACCGGCTACTCCGGCGACGGGGGACCAGCCACAGCCGCCGAGCTGAATTGCCCTGACGGCGTGGCCGTTGATTCCTCCGGGGACATCTTCATCGCTGATAGCAACAACAACCGCATCCGCGAGGTGAAGGCTACCGGTTCGGCGGCACCGTCAACCGATGAACAGGGGCAGATCGACTTCACCGTTGGCCAGAGTTCCTACGCTGCAGGAGGGCAATCCTTTGCCATGGACGCCGCTCCCTTTATCTCGAACGGACGCTTCCTGGCGCCGGTGCTCTATCTGGCTGACGCCCTGAACGCCCAGACATCGTGGGATGCGGCTACCAGGACGATCACCGTAACTAAGGGCGGGACAACAATAGAACTGGCCGTTGGCAGCATGTCCATCGCCACCAACGGGAAGACGAGCCAGATGGATGCATCGCCACTCATCGAAAACGGGAGGACATATCTACCGGCCCGCTACGTGGCAGAAGCCCTTGGCTACAAAGTCTCCTGGGAGGCAGAGGCTCAAGCGATAACAGTGTCGCAGCCATGAAAAGCGGTTTCCCGGTATATGCCTCTTTCCCGGCGTAGCTTTCAAGGCTATAAATTAAGGCTGCAGACTCGTTCTTCTGCAGCCCTAATTTTACGGTATATGTCCAACCTCCGGTTACCTGCTTTGTCTAGTTTCCGCATGCCCAGGGCCGTGATTTTTTCCAGTTGGAAAGGGCTGATCGACAAATCCCTTTTATAATTACCCGAAAATTATTACTTCCAGTTTCGAAGGTCGGATCAACAACAAATCTCGGTTTATAGCTTTTAATAGCAAGCCGACATACACACAAAATCTCGGAAAGCCATTTAATCTACTGAGGCGTTTACTATTTAGAAATATCAGATGATAAATGTCCCTATACTTCTTTTCTTTCTCAACTAGGTGCTCTTTTCGTTTTAAATCCCTTCTTGCGCGGCCCAGTTTTATGTTGTCCGCGTCCATCTGTCGGTTCATGACGTCCTTCATGTTGTTTATCTCCCGCTCGGATCGAGCCCCTTTGTCCCCATGAACAATTCAAAGCAAATATTTTCTCAGAAAAGATCTTCTCCAGTGGGCTTTGTACGGTCTTGCATGTCGGTCTTAGTGAATGCAGGATAAGGATACTGCTTTTGTGGGGATTGGTTATAGCATCGACTCAATAAAAGAGAAAGGTTCCCATATTATATTAGGTTGTAGCCATATATATAACTCTGAAGGTTTAGGTTTGCGATATAGATTAAGTAAAATTGAAAATCCAATTATTCGTAGAGGTAATCCATTTTTATCGTATAACGATGCAAGGCGGATGTGTGATAATATTAGGCAGTTATTTTTTGAATCTACAATGAGCCTTCCAAAACGTGTAGTATTTCATAAACGAACACCTTTTATTGAGGACGAAAAAAAAGGAATACTTGATGGTCTGGCAGGAATTGATAATATTGAGATGATTGAAATTAAAGTAGAAAATGCTATGAGGTATGTTTCCTCAAAGATTATAGATGGTCATTTTATAGGTGATAATTATCCTATTAAAAGGGGTACAGCAGTGTTGCTAGAAGACAATAAAGCCCTATTATGGGTTCATGGAACAACTGCTGCAGTCAAACCCAATTTAAATTATTATCAAGGGAAAAGTAGAATTCCAGCTCCTCTTATGATTGTGCGGCATTATGGAGCTTCTAGTTTTGAAGAGATAGCAAAGGAAATACTAGGATTATCAAAAATGAATTGGAATACATTTGACATGTATACCAAACTTCCCGCTACAATTCAATCATCCAATGAAATAGCAAAAATAGGTAGTTTGCTTGAGAGGTTCGGGCCTTTGTCTTATGATTATAGATTATTTATCTAAAATAAAATGAATGAGCCCAGCAAGATGCAAAGACTTTAGAGTGCCCATGCACAACGGACACAACGGGAAAAAGGGGGTATTAAATTGGGAAATTTAGAAGATAAAATCAAGGCCAAAGCAAAAGAAACAGGATATGAAGCTTGTGCATCGGTGTTCGGTTAACCAGTTTATAACAGTAACTGTGCTAACAAGCAGGCTAATTGCTGATGAAAATGGAACAAAATAATGGCAATTAGTGTTTGATATGACATATATTGATGGCTTTCCAGCATGATTTAAGACATCGCAACCCATTGATCAATATTGCTTCAGCATAATAATTTACCAATATATGGTTAACCGATCACGCATGGAAGCTTGTGGGATCATTGAAGCCACTAGCTTTGAAGAGTTCCTGACGGAACTTGATAGGCGCAGTGAACTTTTTCCTCTTTCGGGTCCATTTTATGACCGTTTGAGGAGGTTGGCTAACCCCAAAGAAAGTATCGACTGGGCAAAATCAATTATTGTTTGCCTGTGGAGGTACGACCGGTATCAGAATCCTGACGGATTGGAGCGTTATATTGCCAAATGCTACCTGTTTGATGGCAGACTTAAGTATTCTAAGGCATATGCTGGGAATGTTGCTTTTACCCGATTTCTGCAAGAGCTGGGGTTCCGAGAGGCGCTCCCCTGTTGACCCTGACAAGAAACTTTACAAGTTTTTGCCTCTCCTTCTTTGAACTTGACACTGGGTTGGAGGTCTTTGAACTGCATTCCTGAGATGATCTCCCAACATGTAGGCTAAGAGTAATTGCTGGCTGCAGTTAAAGACGCCTGCCTTGAAGGAGCTTTATCACAATCACAATAACAGCAATTACGAGCAGAATATAGATTAATCCTCCAAAAGCATGCGCTGTTAGCAAACCAAGAAGCCATAAAACTAAGAGAATTATCGCGATTGTCCATAACATGTTTCATCATCCTTCCTTATATTTATTATTTTGTTTTGATGTATGTCCAATGCGAAGATGCACCCCACGAAATGAGAGTTTGTTCCTTACAGATTGCCAACGGATTCTGTTCTGGTTAAGGCTGAACTGTAATGATCGCGCTTACTTGAACCTGTCGGCGGCCTTGTTAAAGGCATCCTTCGTCTCATTCCAGGACTTATCCACCCCTTCCTTGAGATCCCCCCAGGCACCCTCGTTCGCCGTTTTCAGTTCATGTAGTTTCGCCTTCATCGCTGCCTGCTTGGCGCGCAAGTCTTTAACCTGATCTAAATAACCCTGCTTGGCATCTTCTTTTGCCTGGTCCGCCTTGGCCTGCAACTTGTCAATCTCTTTGCCCCACTCACCGAGCTGGGCCTCCATCTTGCCTTGATATTCCTCTCTCTTCTCCATCTCTGCTCCTCCTTTTTTTGATCTTGCTATTAAGCTGGCCCGCCGACTTCCCTAACAGAACCATCCCCGGCCGCTCTGCTTCCGGCCTCGGCACCATCACCTGACTGCTCCGGATCAGCGTTTTCCAAACATCCGCATCCACAGTTCGCCCAGGCCTACCTTATCGTCAAAGCGTTTGCCGATAAAATACCCGATCAGGATTAAGATAGCGATGAAGATAGTCTTCCAGAAGCCGAAGAAGATGATCAGCAGAGCCGCCACTAGGCCAATCAGCACGCCAAACACTTTGCCGCGATTTTTTCCTGCCTGCTCTGCAAGATATCCAAAAAAAGACTGGTTATTCGTCATTAAACTCCCCCTCTTTCTGCTCACCAGGTCTGCCGTCACTCCACCTTTGCCCGGGCCTCATAAGAGACGCCTTCGACCAGCACCCGCAACCGATTGACATGAATTCCCGCCTTCTCATCCAGATAGTTCTGCACCTCTTGCTGAAGCTCCCGTGCCACCTCGGGGATGTTGGTGTCGGGGTTGACTTTCAGGTGGAGGATGACCGCCACCCCCTCCTTCTCATAGCGAAGAACGGGCATGATCTCCCTGATCCCCCTGATTTGACGGGACGCCCTGAGGATCATGTCATGCAGCGCAGTCACCGAGATGTCCACCCGGCCGAGAGCTGCATCCTCGATCAGCAGCTGCCGGGGACGGCGCTTGCCTTGCAAAGACATGGCTATCAGCAACAGCCCCAGTAAGATCACAATGACACTGGCTGCGCCTATTATCCAGAGGTTGTTTGGAATGGACAGGAATGATTGCAGATAGGCTTGCGGAATCACCCAACCCATGGCGAGCTCAAGCACAACGGCTGCAAAGACGATCCCCAAGATTGCAAAGATCACTGACAAAACACGGTAGGCTGGTTGCATCGACTCGTTCCCCTCCTTGCCAGAACTATTTGAAGCGCTGTTCCTCCTGCTCCTCGGAGAAGTGCACTCCCTGGACGTGCACGTTGACCTCGATTACCGCCAGGCTCCAAAGGTTTTAGTCGGTTTTCTGCATTTCTTCGGGTGTTTCTTCTTCCTTTTTTAGCCCTCTTGACTCCTTTTCAACGTTCACGCCAAGTACGTTTACTACTACTTCTACAACCTGAAGGCCAGTCATAATTTCTACAGCTTCACGTACTTTTTTCTGTATGTTTTTAGCAACCTCATGGATTTTACACCCATATTCTACTATCAAGGATACTTCAATTGCCACTTCTTTTTCACTAACTTCTACCTTGACACCACTTGCCAGATTTTTTCTGCCCAACATACTGGCTATACCGTTGACTATTCCTTCACTCATGGAAGTTACATTCTCAACTTCAGATGCAGCAATACCTGCTACAGTCGCAATAACCTCGTCTGCAATCTTCATCCTATCTTCTCTGGTTTTCTTTGTAGTCTCCATCAGAATAAGACCTCCCTCATTAATCTACTAATATATACCATATAATGCAACTCACCGCCGTCAGCCAATTTTGAGCCTCTAACAGCGTCTTCGTTCGTTGGTTTGCCTCAAAGAAGAGAACTTTCAGCGCCGTGCCGCTTGCTACCCGCCGACTGCAAGGGCTTGTCGGACGGCTCGACCGGTGCGGTCCCCAGTATTGGCGGACAGCATATCTACAAAAGGTTTACTCCAGGGCTTAGTTTTAAGACAAGAGTAATCAATGCTAACAATAAGCCGACACCTGCTGCCCATTTTTGATTACTGACAGCCAAGCTAATTGAACTTAATATGATAGCCACAATGCTACCGGCGATTCCAAAAGGAACGCCAAGCAATGGTATCCAAGCCAAGATGAAAACTATGATGCTAACAAATAGAGAAATGATGCCCATTTTAGGACTCCTTTCTATATGTTAATATTGGCCTCATTGAACCGCAATCGGTCAATCCCGAAGTGCGCGAACTCACCCTGTGATGAGATGGCCATCTTGGATTTAAGAACACCCTCGGCCAGGTCTGCATATTGTTTGGCAATGGACGGCCACTTAATTTTTGCACCCAGCATGGCTGCTCTACTTTCAAGTTTAAGTTTGAGATCTGGTTCCGATAGGACGCGGTCGAGCAATTCAGCAAGAGCCTTGGCGGTGGCATCAACTGCCACCAGCCCTCTTTGGCCTTGCGACAGCATTTCCAGGGCATAGAGATACGGAGTGGAGACAATTGCTCTTCCGCACCCCAGGGCGTAGGCAAGCGTCCCGCTGATTGCCTGATTCAGGTCAGGGTAGGGGCTGAGGTAGACGTCTGTCATATACAGGTATTCACCCAGTTCTGCCGGTGTAAGAAACTTGTTGACAAACTTGACGTTGTTCTGCATACCCAATTTGTGCACCAGCTCGATCAGTGTTTCCCTGTAGCGATCTCCGTGCTGCTCACCCTCGTGCTCTACTAACATGGGATGTGTCTTGCCCACTATCAAATACATTAAATTTTTATGCTTCATAACGAGCCTTTGCAATGCACCAATACCTATCTCTATGCCTTTTCCAGGGCCGATCAGGCCGAAGGTGGTGATCAGCTCCCGCCCCTCAAAACCGTACTCCTGTTTCAGCAGCTTCCTATCTTGCATTCTGAAGGCAGGTACACCGTGGTGAATGATATAAACCTTTTCCGGCGCCGCTCTATAGATATGAGACAGCATACCGGATGAAGTCTTGGTCATGCACACCACGGCTGCTGCTTGCCGGCACAGTGTGCTTAAAACTGCTTTCTGGTTGGCGGTCGGGTTGGGAAGAATGGTGTGGGTGACAAGCAGATAGGGTTTTTTCAGGCGAGCAGTAAACTCTAACAGATAGTCGCCGTCTGTGCCGCCGTAGATGCCATATTCGTGCTGGATAATTACGAAATCTATGCTGGAGTTTATGTTTACAGCACTCGCGGTGCTGGCATAATCTTCTATTTTATTCTGCCTTATGACATACTTCACCTCATCCGGATAGGTATATGCAAAGTACGGATCAGATACGGCTGCGATCGAAGTTCTCTCGCCCACCCTGGTCAGGTTATCCCTAAGGTTTCTTGAGAATGTAGCAATCCCGCACTGTTGTGGCGAGTATGTGCCGATATTGAGGAAATTCATATTTGGCTCTCCCTTCGGTACAATATTTTTATGAGCCGATCCTAGTTTTCACTGTTATTGCCCCGAACTTCTGCGCCATGGTCCTGAACATCCTGACCGGATGCGTTTCAACATGAGCCCTGGCGCAGTTCGGGGCATGATGCAACCTGAGAAGCTGGTACTACCAGCTTTGGGGGGAGGGAAAGGTTGGCGGTAAGAGATAGTAATAATACAAAGCTTAGCTTAAATTTCAAGGAAAATGGGGAATGGGCGGCCTGCTAGGGACAATGGGATGTAATCAAGAGAACAGAAACGAAAAGCAATGAGAGGAGAGAAAATAGGGAGGAATTTAAACATAGTTTACACCTGGGCAGGCCTGGATGTCAATAATAATACTTAATTGTGATCATCCCATAGAGGTGGGGCCTCACTCTCAATTTCGGGATACAACCCCAAGGTGTTGTTCGTACCTCAGTGCTGTTTCTGGCTGCGAAAAGACCTGATATAACGTAAGAGGAGAAAACCTATGGCTAGCGGTATCCAGAAGGCGAGGCCGCGGAATGTGAGGGAAGTAAAGATGGCGATTCTGCCAGGTACCCTCAGGGATCTAAAGACTGCAGGCATGACTCCTTCTACGATCCCGATCCCCTGTGGAATGGGAGAGACGATGGAGAAAAGGACTCCCATGGAGTATCCGGCAACCAGTACTGGAAACGTGATTGGATAGCGAAAAGCCAGAAAAATGACATAGAGACTGGCTATGCCTGCCAGGTGCGCTAAAAAGGCGATCAACAAGCCGCGCCCCAAACTCCAGTAGTTGTGTCCGACAGCCTTGGCTGCAGCGACGAACTCGGTAGTATTCTTTGACGCCCAGTTGCTTGCCAGGGGCGATTGGTATTTAAACCAGGATGTAAACCACTTGACGGCAGACTGCACCGAGCCCAGCAGCGTCTCCAGTAAACGCGGCCACCAGCGGGCGATCAACAGCAAGGCGCCAACAACGAGAATCGAAAGCAGCAGGACGATTGCTGTCAGCACCTGATATTTGCTAAGATGCTTTAACAGGAAGAGATACGACAGGCCCGAAATCAGAATGATGGAGAAGGCCATGGAAGAAACCATAGTAGCCAGGAGCATCCCGGCGGCCGCCCGAGCAGGTGAACGGCCGCGCAGGGCGGCATCATCCGCAAAGAGGGCGATTCCGGCCATACCACCGATAGGAGCGATCACATTGATGAAGAGCGAGGCGAGAATAAGCGGAAGCACTTCAAATACGCTGCTTTCAAGTTCAACGGACGCGAAAGCAGCCTGATAGAGAGCTGAGAAAAAAACATAATAGATGATCTGCAGAAGGGCGGCTATAATCACCAATTGCCCGGATGCCCGAAGTATTGTCTGGGCCACTTTTTCTATTTCGGTCAGGTGGCTCAACACCAGCCAGACGAAAGCTATGAGCGCCAGCCAGAACAGCCAGAGACGCACATCCAGTTTCCATGTCTTTAATCCAGGCTTCTTCTCGCTGGTAAGAGGGTCCATGGCGCTTGCTATCCGCTCCTAGCCCCATTCATTCCATCCAGTACTAAAATTATAACATGTTCGTTAGGACGTAACTTATTTCATGGCCAACTAGATATCAACCACACATGCTCTAAGATGACCCTCAAACTACTGCATATCCCGGTCTTGACCACCCTTTCTGTATATTCCGACCTAAACCGGACGCCCGTTCCGTTTTTGGAGTATCATTGGGAGAGGCATCAGCACTGGTGAATTTGGTTGTCATTTGGCAAAATAGGTAGTATAGTGAATTATGTTAATGATTGATAAATGCTATCACTTCTTTTTATCCTTCCTATTTTATCTGGGCTCAAATCCCATAAAAAGCAGATAGTTAAATTAAGTATTCATTTGGTCCAATTTCTTGATCCAACTCTCTAATATATAGCGCGTCCTGACTTGTGGCGCCACCGGCCGTCCGTCCGACAAGCCCTTGCGGTCGACAGGCCGTAATCAAACTTTTTTGCTTGCTCATTGATGAACTCAAACTGTGCGTCCCGGTCAGGGTGGTGACATCATCCGCTCATTGAAATGAGCGCTAACGGCCTTTTTCGTTCTGAAAGGAGTTGGCCATGACATGGCAGCAGATGAGAATCAGAAAGGGTTTATCAAGCCTGAAGAAATAAAAGCCAACAAACAAGCTCCCGGTATGCGCGCAAAGGAACTTAGCGAACACACCTGGGCAGTGATCTTTTCATCTGGAGATGAGATCTTTTCCGGCCTTACGAATTGGGCGGCGGATCATCGGGTCAGATCGGCTCATCTGACCGCGGTGGGTGCCCTAAAATCTGCTGTGCTTGGCTACTATGATCTCGAGCACAAGGTATACCGAAAAACCGCGTTCGATGAACAAGTGGAACTTCTTTCGCTGATCGGTGATTTTGCGATCGACAATGGGAAGCCAGTTCTGCATGCCCATGTGGTCGTTGGACGGCAGGATGGCTCTATGTGCGGCGGGCATTTGATTAAGGCATATGCATCACCAACAACAGAGGTGTTTGTCACCACTTCTCCAGTTGAACTGCAAAAAACATTCG
>Ga0224558_1003377_pt1 | contig 13361 bp, 12 predicted proteins | sample 714S32024metaG_FD_180682 | JGI IMG/M metagenome (GOLD analysis project Ga0224558, IMG submission 180682) | Peat soil microbial communities from Stordalen Mire, Sweden - 717 S3 20-24 | ecosystem: Environmental > Terrestrial > Soil > Wetlands > Peat | place: Sweden: Norrbotten County, Stordalen... | reverse complement strand
AGTCGGCTTGATTACAGCCAGAATCGAAGCGGGCGGCTAGAATCGGGCGATCGGGTCGTCGGATGATGTGAGAACCGGTGATCCGATAGCGAAAGACTTGCATTCCAGTCTTGCGCCTCGCTGGTTATTCCGCCTCAAGTTTTTTCCGACACTCGCAGCAAGGGAGATTCATAAAGCAATGAAAACTACTCAAAGGCTCTTGGTGGTGTTCGCCGCCGCATTGGTGCTGCTCTCCGGCACGGGCTGCAACAAGCTTAAGGCGCGTGACCACCTCAACAAGGGTGTGCAGGCATACAAGAACTCCAAGTTCGAGCAGGCGATTGACCACTTCCAGCAAGCCGTCGCTCTCGACCCGTCTCTTATCAATGCCCGGTTGTATCTGGCCACAGCTTTTGCCCAGCAGTACATTCCGGGAGCCGATACTCCCGATAACAACCGCTATGGCGAGCAAGCGATTGACCAGTACAAGCAAGTGCTACAGGTGGATCCCAAGAACATCAACAGCATCAAGGGCATCGCCTATCTCTACCTGCAGATGAAGAAATTCGACTTGGCCAAGGAGTACTACAAGAAAGCTTCGCAGGTCGATCCCAACGACCCCGAGCCTTATTACTCGGTCGCGGTCATCGACTGGACGCAAACCTACGTGCCGCGCCAGGAAGAGCGCGCCAAGCTCGGCATGAAGCCCGATGACTCTCTGCCGGCCAAGGACAAGAAGGTCTGTGCGACGATGAAGGAAACAAATACCGCCAACGTTCAGGAAGGTATCGATAACCTGAACAAGGCGCTGCAGCTTCGTCCTGATTACGACGACGCCATGGCCTACATGAACCTGATGTACCGGGAACGCGCCGATATCCAGTGCGATGACCCGGCAGCCCGCTCCGCCGATCTGAAGACCGCCGACGAGTGGGTCGACAAAACCATGGCTACCAAGAAAGCCAAGGCAGAGAAGCAGCCCGGCGCAGGCGGCATTGTCATGGATCAGAACAAGTGAAGGCGCTCGTGTGAGGACGGGAGCCCCCGCGAGCTTGCCCTGAGCGAAATCAAGACGGCAGTGATTTGCGGCATACACATCCCCGCTCCCACAGTGGAATGAGTGCGGTACGGCGCGTTCGATCGGATGTGTTCAACCTAAGATGTTCAAGAAGATCCTGATCGCCAATCGAGGAGAGATCGCGGTGCGCGTCATGCGCGCCTGCCGCGAAATGGGCATTGGCACCGTCGCAGTCTATTCCGACGTCGATCGCGCCTCACTCCATGTCCGTCAATCCGACGAGGCCTACCACATCGGCCCGGCTCCAGCAGCCGAGTCTTATCTGCGGGTGGACAAAATCCTCGACGTAGCGAAACGCTCTGGCGCCGAGGCCATCCATCCCGGCTACGGCTTTCTTTCGGAAAACGCGAAGTTCGCTCAAGCGTGCGCCGACGCCGGCGTGAAATTTATTGGGCCAACTCCGCACTCCATGAAAATGATGGGCTCGAAAACCAGCGCCCGTCAGGAGATGGAAAAAGCCGGCGTGCCCTTTGTTCCCGGAACCTCGCGCGGCCTCGCTTCTCCCGAAGAGGGTGAAGAAGTCGCGGAGCGCGTTGGTTATCCCGTGATGCTGAAAGCGGCGGCCGGCGGCGGCGGCAAAGGCATGCGCCTGGTGCACACCCGCCAGGAACTTCGTTCTGCCCTCGAATCGGCACAGAGCGAAGCGCAGCGTTCTTTCGGAGACAGCGAAGTCTATATCGAGAAGGCGATCGTCAACCCCCGCCACATCGAGATGCAGATACTGGCCGACGAGCACGGCAATACTGTCTGGCTGGGCGAGCGCGAATGTTCCATCCAGCGCCGCCACCAGAAAGTTCTCGAAGAGGCGCCTTCGCCGATTGTCGATCCCGACATGCGCCGACGCATGGGCGAGGTGGCCGTCAAAGCCGCGCAGTCGGCCAAATACAGCAATGCCGGCACCATCGAATTCCTGGTCGATCAGCAAAAAAACTTCTACTTCCTCGAAATGAACACGCGCTTGCAGGTGGAACATCCGGTCACGGAGTTGACCACCGGACTCGATCTCGTGCACCTGCAGATCCACATTGCGGCCGGCGAAAAGCTGCCCTTCACGCAGTCCGACCTGGCGATTCGCGGGCACGCCATCGAGTGCCGCATCTATGCCGAAGACCCCGACAACAATTATTTCCCCAGCCCGGGCAAGATCACGGTGCTGCTCCAGCCCTCGGGGCCGGGAATCCGCCGCGACAGCGGCATGTACGAAGGCTGGAATGTTCCCATGGATTACGATCCGCTGCTCGCCAAGCTGATCGGCTACGGAAGCGACCGGCAGCAGGCCATCATGCGGCTGGAGCGGGCGCTCTACGAATATTTCGTGGCCGGCATCAAGACCAACATTTCGTTATTCCAGCGCATCCTCGGCGACGCCGATTTCCGGGCCGGAAAACTCGATACGGGATACCTTGATCGCCTGCTCGCGAAGAACAACCAAGCCGCCACGTCGCGCGCCGCGAAGCCCCAGATCGAAGCGCTCGAGACGATCGCCGCCATTGCCACAGGAATGTTCGCCGTGCTCGATCCCGCTTCGCCCGTCAGCAAGAATGGGAACAGCGGCGGGCCGGCTTCGGTTCCCTCCAACTGGAAACAGAAGGGACGCTCGGAAGCGCTGCGCTGATCTTATGATTTATGAAATCATGGTGGGCGGCAAACCGCACCGGCTGGAGCTGGAAAAAGCCGCAGGCGGATGGGAGTGCCGCTTGGACGGCCAAGCGGTCCCCATCGACGCGTTAATCCCGCGCCGCGACGTTTTGTCCCTCCTAATCGACGGCCACGCTTACGAAATCAAACGCGAGCAGACTGCCACCGATCTCCACATGTGGGTGGGGAGTTCCCGCTTCGTCGTCGAGTTGCGCGATCCGCGCTCCCTGCGCTCGCGCCAACACGCTGCCGGAGATGAAAAGGGCCCGAGAAAAATTCTCGCTCCCATGCCCGGCCGCGTCGTGCGTCTGCTGGTCGCGGAAAATTCCGAGGTCGAGGCCGGCCAAGGCATCGTCGTAGTCGAAGCGATGAAAATGCAAAACGAAATCAAGTCGCCCAAAAAGGGAGTGGTCAAGAAAATATCGGCGACCCCAGGCGCGGCCGTGAATCCCGGCGACGTTTTAGCCATCGTGGAGTGAAACCGGGCTCGGGTGAAGACGGGCGTCTCGCGAGCCTGCCCTGAGCGAAGCCGAAGAAGGGCCCAAACCGAGCGTAGCTCGGCATCGCCTCTGGCGCCGCAGACAATTCCTCGGACCGTAACCCCAGCCCCCGCAGCCTCAGCACCTACGTCATCTCAAACCCGTCTCTCCCCGCGCGTACCATAGAAGGCAGCGACAGATAGAACCGCAACCGCGGGAGGTCTCTTCGTGAAGGTGCAGCGCATCATCAGTTTCGCAACCCTGGCAATCTCAATTCTTACGCTCGTCCTCGTATTAAAACGGCCCGCGCCGGTTGCGCCCGCGGCCGCGCCGGCTGCGGCTGCCGCCAATGCGCAGTCCTTTCAGGAGAAGGTGAACCAGCTCGCGCGGCCCAAGACGCCCGGAGAAGGCGAGAGCGAAGTCCGCATGAATTCCGGAGAATTGTCGGCTGCGCTCGCGCAAGCTGCCGGCCTGCTGCCCGCAACGACGGCTGCGCCCGCGAATGCTTCCACCAGCGCTCCCTCCGCCAACCCTGCATCCGCCAGCCCTGCCATGGAGTTCCCCGGCGCGGTTCCCAATATCAAGGATTACCAGGTCTCCATGGATGGAGACATCGTTCGCGGTCAATTTCTCACGCAGATCGCCGGCAAGGACGTCTACCTCACCCTGGCCGGACATCTCGGCGCCAAAGATGGTTACGCCACCTTCGATGCCACCGAGGTCAAGGTCGGCGATCTCTCTGTGCCCGCATCACTCGTCAACGAGGTCTTGCAAAAAAAACTCGCGGAACAGCGCGATCAGCTCAAGCTGCCCAATAATGTAAAAGACCTCAAAGTCGAAAACGGCGAACTGGTTTTGGTGGAGAAATAATCGATCCCGAATCAAGATCGAACCACAGCGGAGCACAGAGAACTTACTTGGAAATGACACCGGCAGAAAATGCCCAAACTACGAAATCATCCGCCTGTAAAGTAAAATTTGCCCAGCGTGCTACACGATGGTTTCCTTCCCCCAGAGTCTTCTAATTTCCATCTAATCTCTTTCTAACCACATCCGTTTCAAATCAGCGGTATGACGAGTTTCCCGATCCCTCCCAACTATGCTGAGCACATCCTGGTGGCCAGCCCCAGTACCGTCGTGCGCCAGCGCGTCCTCGAAAGTCTACGTTCCCCGGTCCGCCGCTTCGAGCAGGCCAGCGGAGGAGCCGAAGCTCTGGTCCAATTGGAGAGCGGCTGCTGGCAGGTGCTGTTTCTCGATCGCCGCCTTCCCGACCTCGACGCCGAGGAACTGAGCCAGACCGTGCGGCAGCGATATCCCGGAATCGAAGTCGTGCTGCTCGATCCGGAGCTCGATTCAGAGATCGATTCAGAGTTCAATCCTAATCCAAAGAGCGATGCCGAACCCGCGCCGCAAGAGAAAGCGGACCGGCTTCGGGAAATGTGGCCCGCCGCGTCCCAAGACAATGAACATGACAACCAGCACAAGGAGAACGACCAGGACTATGCCGAAGACGAGGTTGTGGCCGCCGCCCGCGCCACCCAGTCGATTCTCGATCCCTTGCCCGGAATGATCGGCAACTCACGTATCATGCAACCCGTGTATCGTCTGGCGCGCCTGCTGGCGCCGCGCAACACCAGCGTGCTGCTCACCGGCCCGACCGGTTGCGGCAAGGAAGTCGTCGCCCGCGCCATTCATCAGTTGAGCCCGCGCGCCGGGCGCGCCTTCGCGGTCGTCAATTGTGCCGCCATTCCCGAGACCCTGCTCGAAGCCGAACTCTTCGGGCACGCCCGCGGCGCTTTCACCGGAGCCATGCAATCCTATGCGGGAAGAATCCAGGCGGCGCAGGGAGGCACGCTCTTCCTCGACGAAATCGGCGAGATGCCGCTGAGCCTCCAGCCCAAGCTGCTCCGTTTTCTGGAGCAGAAAGAACTGCAGCGCCTGGGCAGCGCCGAAGTCGTGCGCGTCGATGCCCGCGTCGTCTCCGCCACCAATGCGCACCTGCTGACGCTGGTCCGCGAGGGAAAGTTCCGCGAAGATTTGTACTACCGTCTCTGCGGTTTCCCCATCGAGATTCCGCCGCTGCGCGACCGCTGCGAAGATATTGCGCAACTGGCCGAGCACTTTCTCACAAAATATGCCTCGCGCCTGCCCGCACCGCAATTGTCCACCCCTGCGCTGCAACTGCTGAAAGCGCAGCCTTGGGCCGGGAACATTCGCGAATTGCAGAATGTGATCGAACGCGCGCTGATTCTCTCTGAAGACCAGGCGGTGATTCGCCCCGAGCACCTCTTGCTCGCTGACTCAAGCTTTCGCAACACGCGCTAATTCAGATGATGGTTGGGGGGTGGTTGCGCCGTCTCCGGTCCAGAGACGCGGCAAGCCGCGTCTCTACGGGAAATGATGCCGCTTTAGGGGATGGGCAGCGCACCCGAGTTTTTCCGTAACCTGCTGGATTGAGCAATAGGTCGTCTTCATCCGTATTAGGCATAAGAGACTTATAAGGCAATTTATGCCGGGCTGGCATTGCTCTTGCAGAATGATCTTCATGTCCACCACTTTTCCAGCACCACGTGATCCGGCGCGTGAGCCCGAGCATCCGCTGGCCCGCGCCTTTGCGTCGTTCACCGAGGCGGCGGGTTCGCTCGAGCGTACCTACGGACAATTACAGGGGCAGGTGGCTCATCTTCGCCAGGAACTGGAAGTCACGAACCGCGACCTCGCGACCAGTCTTGAAGAGAACCACCGCATCCGCGAACGCCTGCGCCGCATTCTCGAAGGTTTGCCGTGCGGCGTTCTGGTGATCGAAGCCGGAGCCCGGATTTCGACTCTCAATCCCGAGGCAGCCCGCCTGCTCGGCGCGAGCTTTGAATCGGCCGAGGCGTTGCCCGCCGCACTTTCCGCGGCACTCGATCGGGCTCGCCAGACCGGCGAAGAGTCCGAATTGCCGCTTATCTTGCCGCCTGCGGATTTGGATCCGTCTTCAGAGCAGTCCTCTTCGAATCAGTCTGGTTCGAGTCAGGCCACTGCCGTCTGGGTCGCCATCCGCCACGCCTGGCTGGAGCAAAGTCCGGCCCATGCCACTTCGGTGTTTATCCTGCGCGATGTCAGCGAGGCGAAGAAGCTGGAACACGATCGTGAGCATCTTCGCCGGCAGCAGGCCCTCGTCGAAATGTCGGCGCTGCTGGCGCACGAAATTCGCAATCCCCTGGGCAGCCTCGAACTCTTCGCCGGACTCTTAGCCGAGGCTAATCTCGAAGGCGAGAGCCGCCGCTGGATCGAGCACGTCCAAGCCGGTCTGCGCACGCTTTCCGCCACCGTCAACAACGTGCTTCACCTGCACAACACGCCCCAGCCGGAGCTCGCCCCCACCGATGCGGGCCAGCTTCTCGACTGGGCCTACGATTTTCTCCTGCCGCTGGCGAAGCAGGCGCGGGTCGAAATGCAGATCGTCAACGGCCTCAATGGCGTCGCCATTCAGGCCGACCGGCACCGCCTCGAGCAGGTCCTGCTCAACCTGGCGCTCAACGCGTTGCGCTTCATGCCCGGCGGCGGATGGCTCTCGATCCGCGGCACGGAATGCGCCCCGCACGAGGACATGGAGGGCGGCGGCGTGGAAATCGAGGTGCGCGATACCGGGCCGGGCATCGCCGAGGACGACCTGCCGCGCATCTTCGACGCGGGATTCAGCACCCGGGCCGGCAGTTCCGGACTCGGACTCGCCGTCTGCCGGCGCATTCTCGAACAGCACGGCGGCTCGATCGTGGTCGAGAGCCGCCCCGGTCACGGCGCCAGGTTCCGCCTCCGGCTGCCCCGCAACGCAGCGCCGGGAACGCCGGACGAGACGGGGGCTGGACATGGGCGCGAAGATTCAAAGCGCGAAGATCCGTCCCGGCATTCGCCGGGAAATGCTTCCGAGCATTCTTCCGACTCCGCGTCCGCCGCCGCGACTGGAGCCGGACTATGAAGCGTCTCCTCGTCGCCGACGACGATGCCGGCATGCGCGCCGCCCTCGAAGCCCGCTTCCGACGCCGCGGATGGCTGGTCGATGTCGCCGTCAATGGCACGGAAGCGCTGCAGAAGTTTCGCGCCGGCTTGCATTCGCTGGTCATCACCGACGTGCGCATGCCGGGCCGCGACGGCTTCGAGCTGATGCGCGAAGTGCAATCTTCTTCCGCGCGCACGGCGGTCATCCTGCTGACCGCCTATGGTTGCGTGCCCGACGCCGTCGAAGCCATGCGCAATGGGGCCTGCGATTACCTGGTCAAGCCGGTCTGCTTCGAGAAACTCGAGCTCGCCGTGGAGCAGGTCTTGCGCCGCGCCGGGGAGTTGGGCAAGGACACCGAAACCCTCATCGGCCACTCCCCCGCGTGGGAACGGGCGCTCGATCGCGCGCGGCAGGCGGCCTCGACCGACGCCGACGTCCTGATCGAGGCCGAAAGCGGCACCGGCAAAGAGCTGATCGCCCGCCTTATCCACCGCCTCAGCCAGCGCAAATCGGGCCCGTTCGTGGCGCTGAACTGCACCGCGTTTCCCGAGACCCTGCTCGAGAGCGAATTGTTCGGCCACGCCCGCGGCGCCTTCACCGGAGCGGTAGGCGCGCGGCCCGGCAAGTTCGAGACGGCAAACGGCGGCACCTTGCTGCTCGATGAAGTCGGCGAGATGCCGCTCGCGCTGCAACCGAAACTGCTGCGCGCCCTGCAGGAGCGCGAGTTCGACCGCCTGGGATCGAACCAGTCCGTGCACGTCGATATCCGGGTGATTGCGACCAGCAACCGTCCGCTCGAAGCGGCGGTCGCCGAAGGCCGCTTCCGCGCCGATCTTTTTTATCGCCTGAACGTGATTCCGCTGTCGCTCCCGCCGCTGCGCGACCGCGCGGGCGACATTGCGGAACTGGCCGAATATTTCGCCGGGCTCTATGCCGGGCCCGGGACCCATGCCCTCTTGTCCCGCGAACTCGTGGCGCGCCTCGAAGAACACGCTTGGCCGGGCAATGTGCGCGAGCTCGGGAACTTCGTAAGGCGCGCCGTAGCTTTGTCCCGCGGCGGCGAGATTGGCGTCGAAGCCTTCGATCACGGAAAAATTCTGTCCCCGCGCCCGACTCGCTCCCCGGAATGGAAACCCGGCCTCTCGCTCGGCGAAATGGAGCGCCAGCTTTTTGCCATGACCCTCGAATCCACGGGCGGCAACCGGGCGCGGGCGGCCGAGTTGCTGGGCGTCAGCCTGCGCACGGTGCGCAACAAGGTCCGCGAGTTTGGGCTGCCGCCGCGGAACAACTATCGCAACGATCTTCTTAATACAGATCTCCTTAATACAGATCTCCAAAACCAAGATCTTCGCGGTAACGACCTTCGCAGTGACGATCTCCGGAATGACGATCTTCGAAATAACAATAACAAGGAGCAGTCATGTCCATGATCGATACCCCGCTGATGTGCGGCCTGGAGCGCGTGCTCGACCTGAGCGCGTTCCGCCATCAGGTGATTGCCACGAACCTTGCCAACGTCGATACCCCGGGATACCGCACCCGCGACGTGCGTGAGTTCGCGGGCGAAATCGAGCAGGCCATGGCCGGCGGCGAGGAACCGGCGCTCGCCGGGCAATCGTTGACCGGGCCGTCGTTCGCAACACCATCGTTCACCCCGGTCGCGCATGAAATCCGCGGACTGCTCGATCGTCCCGACGGAAACAACGTCTCGGTGGAGCGCGAATCGCTGCTGCTCGCCCAGAACCAGTTGCGCTTTCAGGTGGCGGTGGCGTTCCTGAAAGCGGAGTTTCACCGGCTGTCCAGCGCCATCAATGGAGGGAGTACATCATGAACCTGTTCGGCATGCTGGAACTCAGTGGCTCGGCGCTCGGGGCGGAGCGGCAGCGCGCGGAGGTGGTGGCCAGCAACATGGCCAACGCCCAAACCACGCGCACCCCGGCCGGTGGCCCGTATCGCCGGCAGTTGGCGGTATTTCAAGCGCAGCGCGTTCCCCGCTTCGCGCTCGCATTGGCCGGAGGCCTGCAACGCGAACACTCTTCGGCCGTGCGCGTGGCGGCGGTGGTTCCGGATCAGCGGCCGCCGGTAATGCGCTTCGAGCCGGGACATCCCGATGCGAACGCCGAAGGCTATGTGGCCTACCTGCGCATCGTTTTCGACTGCAGCCTGGTTTCCGCCGAGCATCTCACCTTCCTCGAGTTCATCCAGCGCATCCCGGAAAACGCCTACCTCGCCTCCATCGATCTCGCCCCGGTCGGCGCCACGGCTGTGCTCCAACTCGATCTCACGATCGCTTTCCCCATCATCGACGTCATGCTCGGCGGAGAAGGCAAGAGCGGCGAAGTTACCCGCGACATCACCGAGATCGAGGAACAGGTTCTCGAAGGCATCGTCCGCATCATGTGCCGCGAGCTGCAAACAGCCTGGCAGGCGATTGCGCTCGAATTCAATTTCGGCGCACGCCAGCAGGTCCTGCAAACCCAGCGCCTCATGCCTCCCGAAGAAAAAAATCTTTGCCTTAGTTTCGAAATCAAAATGTCGGAGACCCGCGGCACCCTAAACCTCGCCATCCCCGCCGTGGTTTCCAACGCCTTACTCAGAAAAATTTCCGCCGACTTCAGCTATCAGCGACGCCGCGGTCCCATCGAAGGGCGCCTCCAGATTCAGAAAAAGCTGCTCAACTGTTTCTTCCCCGTCGAACTGTCCATGCCCGGACTGCAAGTGCCTTTAGAGAACATCACAGAACTCGCTCCCGGCGACCTGCTCTCTTTTTCCAGGAACGCCACCGCCCCAGCCGTCCTGATGGTCGATGGAGTTCCTCTATGCTCGGCTATCCCGGTGCGCGTCAACGCCCGCCGCGCCGCCAGCGTCCTCTCTCTCGAAATCCCGCTTCCTCCCAAAGGTGAGCTATGACCAACGTCCCCGATGCACCCGCCAATAACCCGGCCCCCGCACTCCACGCCGAACTCCGCAATTGGTGCGAAGCCTGGAAAACCTGTCTCCAGAACGTGCTCTCCCAAGTTTCCGGACAACCCACCGCCTTCGAAATTTCTCCCCAGCCCCTGCCGCGCACCGATTCCGACCTCTGGTATACGGTCGTCGCCGGAGGTGCCGCTCGGGGCGAGATGACCTTGCGTCTTCCTGTCACCTCCGGCACCCGCCTCGCCCAGAAGTTCGTCGGCGAAACTGAGCCTGCCCCTGAAGGCATTACCCCCGACCACAAGGAAGCTCTTGAGGAACTCTTGCGCCAGATCGCCGGTCTCGCCGCGACCGCCCTCGCCGCGACTGCCGGCGGCGAAGTTCAGTTCCATCTCTCCCCCTCGGCCGCGCCCTCCTGGTCCTCCGACGCCATCATCTGCCTCCAAACCAGGAACGAAGCTGAAGCCGATAAGTCCATTACCATTGAAATTCAGATCAGCCCCGCCCTCGCCGCCGCGCTCCAGCTGCGAGCGCAGCCCCCGGCTCCGGCGCAAGCATCGGTGCCATCTTCGACCGAGCCCCCTCCATCCTGCAGTTACCGGCGCCTCATTGATGTCGGCCTCGACGTCAAACTCCGCTTCGGAACCTGCCGCATGCTGCTGTGCGATGTGCTCGCCCTCAGTCCCGGAGTCGTCGTCGAACTCGATAACACTATCCATTCACCCGTGGATCTGCTGCTCGACGACGGACGCCTCATTGCCCACGGCGAAGTGGTCGTCGTCGACGGCAAATACGGATTGCGTGTCACCGACGTCGTCGATCCCGCACCGTCGCCCGGCTGATTTTTGCTTTTCGTTTAAGAGTCTGTCAAAAGTTCTTGGCGTTTAGCTCTTAGCTTTCAGTTGTCATCCCGAGTCAATCGAGCTAAGAGCCAAGAGCCGAATTGTGATGAATGCAATGATTTTCTTTTGCGGAGGATCGCCCCATGCCAAACTTTCTCAAGCCGCTAACCTGGTCCGCTAACTGGATCAAGCGTCGCAAAGTCGAATCCTCAGAGCCCCCTTGCGCGCTCGCCTCCTGCACGCGTCCGCATTCGCTCTGGCACCGGCTCCGTCACCGCCCGAGTGGAACGTTCCTGCAGGGCGTCTTCTATTGCCAGCCGCAATGCCTGGAGACCGCTCTCATCGGCCAGCTCTCCCGCCTGCGCGTGACCGCTCCATCGCCGCAGCTCCCCAACCGCATTCCTCTCGGCCTCCTCATGGTCGCCCGCGGCAAGCTCACCCACATCGAAGTTCGCGCCGCCCTCGAAGCCCAGCGCCGTGCCCGCTACGGAAAAATCGGCGAGTGGATCGAAAAACTCGGATTTGCCACCGAACAGGAAGTCACCACCGCTTTAGCTCTACAATGGGGATGTCCCGTCGCTTCTTCCTTCGATCCGTCCACCATTCAGTCTCCGGGCAGCATTCCGCTTCCCATCCTCGAAGCCTTTCAGATGGTGCCCCTCAGCTACGCTGCCGCCACCAACACCCTCTGCCTCGCCTTCGGAGAGCGCGTCGACCACGCCGCCCTCTACGCCATCGAAAAGATTCTCGATTGCCGCACCCAGCCCTGCGTTGCCGGACGCAAAAGCATCGCGCGCCAACTCGACTTCATGCGCCAACTGCCCCGCCCCTGCGAAGTAGAATTCGGACCCATGAACGACCTCGCCGAAATGGCCCGCATCGCCTCCAGCTACACCGCCAGACTGAGCCCCGAACAAGTCCGCCTCAGCCGCGTCGGTCGTTTCATCTGGCTCCGCCTGAATGTCCGCCGCGATGTCCGTCCCAATTTTCGTTCCGACGTCCGTTGCAAAACACGCTCGAACGCCACCAACCTGGTCTTTCGCCTGCCCACCGAGTCCCCCAGTCCAATCCCATTCACCCGTGGCGAGCGAAGCTTGGCAGCGTCACAAATCAAGTAGGGACGGCCGCCCTCGGCCGTCCACACAGCGAAAGCTTCCCCCTGTGCTCCCCTGTGGTTAAGCTCTTAGCTTTTCTCCGCGCTCCCAATCGAATGCCGAACAACGACAATTTGTCTCTACAGCGTCCGCTTAAACAACGGCACCGCCAACCCCAGCGTCACCACCGCAAATATCGACAGATAAATCATGTCCGGAACAATCGCCGCCAACCCCGTTTCCTTCAGCAACAACGACTTGAATCCATGCACCGCATACGTAAACGGATCCACTTTCGCAATCGCCCGCAGCCACGCCGGAAAAGCTTGTATCGGATAGATCGATCCGCTGGGAAAAAACAGCAGAGTATTTAAAATCCCAAACATCGCCCGCGGTACCAGCGGGTCCTCGACGCGGACCATCATCAAGAACATCATCGAATTGAACGCCGCCGACGTCAGCACGATCATCAAAATCAGCCCCAGCATCGTCCCCAGATGGAAGATCGTCCCCACTCCCGCCAGCAGCGATCCGATCACCGTAGTCACTAGCCCGGTCATCACCGCCTTGAGCGCCCCCGCCCCATTCAGCCCAAACACAAGCTCCGCCTTCGTGATCGGAGTCACTAAGTATCCCTCGTGCACCCCCCTCGCCTTATCGTCGATATACAACATCCCGCCGCCGATCATCACCGATACGTACATCGCCAGCGAGATCGATCCCGGCAGCAGGAACTGCATGTACTCGATATAGGGATACAGTTCCACTGTTTCCAGAGCCGTCTGCTGCAACAGGCGCGGCGACACGTCCGGCTGGTTCAACGCGTCGGTCACTTGATTCATCTCGTCTTCGAGGGTGGAACTCATGAAGTTGTCGCTGTTGTCCACAATCAGCGCAATCCGCGGATGATTCTTTTCGTACACCAGCTTCGAATACTGTGCCGGAATAATCACTGCGCCCTGAATCTTTCCGTTGCGCACGTCCTCCCGCGCCTGCACTTCGTTGTCATACGGGATCGTGACAAACGTCCGCATATTCGCCCGCACCGCGTCAAACGCTTCCTTGATCCGGATCGCCTGCGTTCCATGATCCTCATCCACGACCCCCATCCTCGCGTCGCGGATCTTTCCCCCAAACGCATTCCCCAGCACGATCAACTGCACCAGCGGCATGATCATCGACACCATCATCAGCGTCGGGGACCGGAAAAACTTGCGCATCTCGCGCTCGATAATCGCCATCATCCGGTTCATGGCCGTAACCCCGGTCTCTCCGGCATCAGGAATCCATGCGCTTTCACCAGTTCATCGCGCAACTGCCGACCCGTGTAATGGACAAACACATCGTCCA
>Ga0224558_1003375_pt1 | contig 13367 bp, 7 predicted proteins | sample 714S32024metaG_FD_180682 | JGI IMG/M metagenome (GOLD analysis project Ga0224558, IMG submission 180682) | Peat soil microbial communities from Stordalen Mire, Sweden - 717 S3 20-24 | ecosystem: Environmental > Terrestrial > Soil > Wetlands > Peat | place: Sweden: Norrbotten County, Stordalen... | reverse complement strand
CTGGCCATTGGGGGTCTGCAGCTTCTTGTTGCACTCCAGGTTGATCTGCGCCACAAGATTGTCGGGCTTCAAAAGCAGAGCGCGCTCGAATTGGCTCGCAGCGTTCGTCAATCGGCCGCTCTTCTGCGCCTGGACACCCCAATAATCCAGTGCGCGAGAGTAAATCCATGCCAGGGTAGTTGCATCAGCGTTGGACTCCCTGGTAAGATGGGCCCGCTCCACTAGACGATCCCATAGCCCCCGTTGCTTACCTGGACTCGGCGGAGTGACGATCGCTAGCAGCGGCTGGAGTGCTTGCTTGTCGGCCTTTGCCCAGAATGCTTCATTCTCGTCAATCACTTCTTTGCCGAGCGGTGGCGCAAACAGGGCATTGGTCGGATAGGGATTAAGCTTGTAAACCAGGCCATGGGGCTCCGGGTAGAATAACTCGAAGTAGTAGCCGAAGCTTGGGTGCAGATAGTATATGCTGTTGCTTTGCGCTAAACGGGAAATTAGCTGGGCCAAAAGGAGCGGATCGGCGTGCACCATGATGTCCTTGGGAGGGTTGCTTTCCCATACCTTCGGATACTTTATCTTAAGAAACCGGTGGTAATCAGACCACGACAGCGCGCTTGTGTTAAGGATGAGGTTATCATTGCCATGGCCGCTCTGAGCAGCGTAGGCCCGCAACAGCAGTGCTCGGCGGGGATCGTCACTTAGCAGGACGGCATCTTGCGACGGAAGCGCTTGTGCCACCAATGCACTGTACTGCTTGAGCATGGGACCATTTGTCGTACGAATCTGAGGCAGGTTTCTGCAGATCAGCGCCAAAGGTGCTGCGAGCAGAAGCAGCCAGATGGCGCCGGTTACGACCTTGTTCACCAGAAGCGCAGGCGGCGGCTGGGGGCGGCGGCTACGGCGTCTTTGGCGAAACAAGAGCAGGAAATACCCGCTGCAATAACCTACCGTGAGCGCCCCCAGATAGTAGAAGGTCAGGAAGGGAGAACCGAAGCCTTTGTTTCGGGGGCTGAACGGCGGGTCCAGTGCGACCCAGATGCACGCGACCAGGAACAGAGCGTGCACCAGATGAAACAAGTACCTCGTCAGCGTGATGCTGGACTTGTTGACGTCGCCGGAGCCCGCGGACCATCTAATGCCCATGAAGAAGACCGGCACTAGGGACGTCAGAGCCAGCAACTCCACCATTTGTCTGCCACTATGGTAAAACAAACTGAGGATGGTCTTCTGCTCATTCAGGTTCGCTTCCAAAGCAGACCAAAAGCCCACTGTCGAGGCAGCAGTCGCGCCATGCAGAAGGGGTAGCAGCAAGTAAAGCATCAAGCCCGCCAAGCCGCAAACGCACATGCGTCCGAGGAAACGCAGATTGAAGAAGCTCAGACCCTTGATCCAGACCAATGCCACCACGAAGGCCGGGAAGAAGCCAATCATGGCCCAATTGTTCGTCATCCCGACGCCGCAGGCGAAAGCCGCGCGCAACACCCAGGATTCCCGGTCTTCAACGCGGAACTCCAGCAGGCAGCGGACCACGTAGGCGAAGAGTAGCAGGTCGAGCATCTCGCAGCCGGCACCCCAAGGTATCGCCGGCGGCAGCGGCGGGGAGGAGACGGCTGTGGCGTGTTCCCAGAAAGTCAGTTGGAGGCCGCAGACCAGCGCGGCCAGAACCGGTGGCAGCCAGGCTGCAGGAATCGAGAGAAGGCCGGATCTGCTTGTTTCCTGTTGGCGTTGGTCCTCGGTGCGGTCGTGCGGCAGCAACATTACCGAGCGTGCCAATAAGGCCAGAGAAAGCGCCGCGCAAACCGCCGCGAACAAATTGAGAGCTACAGGAATTAGTTGGGCCGGCAGCCAGCGGAATGGGTAGGTCACCAGCCAAAAAAGCGGACCATACAATTCCGGCTGCCAGGTCCAGCCAGAAACCCTCGCCACCTGCTGCAGGCTGCTCAACGATACCCAACGATTGAGCGTGACGAGGTAAATGGCCAAGGCGCCCGCAGCTACCAGCCAGGGCACGGAAGCAGGGGCAAAACTCTTCTCTGGTCTAACTTCGCGTTCCATTGTCATGCGGCAGGCCAATGTTGAATGGATGGCGATGATGTTGGCAAGCTTAGTTTCGGTCCAGCCGCCACGGTGTTACAGCGCAGATCTGCCACGCATTCCACATGCTGGGTATGCGGAAACATGTCCAACGGCACCACCTGTGCCAAATCGAAAACATCTTCGGCACACAGAATATTCAGGTCACGCACCATTGTCGCCGGGTGGCAGGAGACGTAGATGATCTGCGTCGGCCGGACCCGACGCAGCACCTCCAAAGTCTCCGGCTTGCAACCCGTGCGGGGCGGGTCAAGCAGCACGGCCGTTTCCCCGGTATTGAAGCGCGAGAACAGCGCCGGCAACACGTCCTCCACGGCCCCGGCGACGAACTCGCCATTGGTGCGTGCCCGGGCTGCGGCATTCCGACGCGCTGCTTGGATCGCCAAACGGTCCAATTCCACTCCGACAAAGGACTCGACCAGGTCGCCTAGTTCCACGCTAAAGAAGCCGACACCGCAATAGACATCCAATAGGTGTCGCGCGCCGCCCGCTTGCAAGCGGTCGCGCACGACCTGCACCAACCCCGGCAGCAGGAAGAAGTTGTTCTGGAAGAAAGAATCCGGGGGCACTTCCCAGCCCTCGGGGGGAATGCGTAGCACCACCTTGATTCCCCCGCGGGGCGGCGGGTGAGCCCGGACGGATTTGATCTGCTCGTTAAGGGCCGGTTCGGCAATCTTGCATTCCTCCAGATCTACCACCAGCCGGCTATCTGCACGGATAAAACCGATGTTCAGGCGCTGCTTGAACTTATCCCATTGGCTGCGGATCATAATGCGGTTTCGATAGCCATAGGGCTGAGGGCAGGGGACCACCGCCGCGATGAGCCTGGGATCAAACCTGCCAATGCGCTGGAACATATCGCTGATCTGCTTGTGCTTGAGGCGGAGTTGAGCGGGGTATGCCAGATGCTGGTACTGGCAGCCGCCGCACACGCCGAAGTGCGGACAGACCGGTTCTACCCGCTCAGGCGAGGCGGTGACCACACGGAGAAGCTTGGCCCGCGCGAACCGCTTCTTCAATTCAGTGACTTCGGCCTCGACCACTTCGCCCACGGCCACGAGCGGGACGAAAATGACAAAATCCTCAATGCGCGCCACCCCTTCTCCCCCGAAGGCAATATCTCCAATCGTTAAGGTCAACCTGTCGCCAAGAGCCAGACTCACGCCCAGGAGGTTAGAGTGTTCGGGATTCGGTCAAAAGCCCTTTCTTGCGGCAATCCCGGCAGTGATGGCCGAAGCCGGGACGCGAGCTTTGACCGGTGATAACGATAACTCGCGAGGAGGGAACTGTGATGTGACTTGCGATGTTGGGTAAACACCAACATTGATAAGACAAACGAGCCCCATTTACTGTTCAAACAGAAGAAGAACAGGCCAGCCACATATCGAGGACTCGAGCCGTCAGCCTGGGTCCCGAGATCCAGAGAGAATCAGCTTGAGAGAGCGCTCGCGGCAGCGGTTTTCTGCGAGAAGACGAGGCGGTCGTTGTCGGCCGTCACGAGGATCGGCTCACCTTCGTGGAATATGCCCCGGAGGATCTCTTCCGCCAAGGGGTCTTCGAGCGAACGCTCGACCGACCTGCGCATAGGGCGCGCCCCATAAAGCGGGTCGTAACCCTTGCTTACCAAGTGGTCCTTCGCCTTTTCATCCAACTGCAGCACAATGTTCCTGGCCTTCAGCCGCTGCATCACCTTGGTGATTTCCAGTCCAAGGATTTCGATAAGATCCAGCTTGGTGAGCGCGCGGAAGACGATGATGTCGTCCAGCCGATTCAGGAACTCGGGCCGGAAGGTCTTCTTGGCCTCGTCCATGATCTTCTCACGCATCTTCTCGTAACTGTTCTCGTCGCTGATGGGCGAGAAGCCGAGCGTGGACTGCTTGCGAATAGTATCCGAGCCGACATTCGAAGTCATCAAGATGATCGTGTTGCGGAAATTGACTACACGGCCAACATTGTCAGTCAACTTGCCTTCTTCGAGGATCTGCAAAAGCAAGTTCCAGACGTCGGGGTGTGCCTTTTCGATTTCGTCGAAGAGCACCACCGAGTAAGGCTTGCGACGCACCTGTTCGGTAAGCTGGCCGCCTTCCTCATAGCCGACATAACCGGGCGGAGATCCAATCAGGCGCGAGACGTTGAACTTTTCCATGTACTCGCTCATATCGAGTTGGATCAGCGCCTTGGAGTCGCCAAACAACTGTTCTGCCAGCGTCTTGGCGAGCAAGGTCTTACCGACCCCCGTTGGGCCCAACAGCGCGAAGGTGCCAATGGGGCGGCGCGGGTCCTTAAGGTCGGCGCGGGAACGGCGCAGGGCTTTGCATAGGGACGAGACGGCTTCGCGCTGGCCGATCACGACCTTGCCCATTTCGGTTTCGACGTGGAGCAAACGCTGCATTTCCCCTTGCTCCATTCGTTGCAGTGGAATGCCGGTCCATTTGGAAACAACATGCAGGATGTCTTCCTCGTCCACCTTGACACGCTTTTCTTCACGTGTGGTGCGCCACTCCTTCAGGACCGCTTCGAGCTTCTCCTTTGCCTGCTTCTCCTTGTCGCGCATGGAGGCGGCACCTTCGAAGTCCTGGTTTTTAATCGCTCGTTCCTTCTTGGCCTTGATCTCCTCAATCTCGGCCTCTAGCCCTTTAACTTCCGGTGGCCGGGTCATGGTGCCGATGCGTGCGCGTGAACCGGCTTCGTCCATTACATCGATGGCTTTATCCGGCAGGTAGCGGTCAGTGATATAGCGATCCGACAGTCTCACCGAGGACTCGATGGCCTTGTCGGTGAACTCGGCTTTATGATGGTCCTCGTACTTTGGGCGGAGGCCCTTGAGGATCAAGATCGCCTCGTCAATGGAGGGGGCCTCCACTTTGACGGCCTGAAAGCGTCGCTCCAGGGCGGCGTCCTTCTCGATGTACTTGCGATACTCGTTGAGGGTAGTGGCGCCGATGCATTGGAGTTCACCCCGGCTCAAAGCAGGCTTGATTATATTCGAGGCGTCCATCGTGCCTTCCGCGGAGCCGGCCCCGACAATCGTGTGCAACTCGTCAATAAACAGGATGATGTTCTTGGAGCGACGAATCTCGTCCATGACGGCTTTGATGCGCTCCTCGAATTGGCCGCGATACTTGGTGCCGGCGACCATTAGTGCCAGGTCAAGGGTGATGACCCGCCGGTCACGGAGCAGTTCCGGGACGTTGCCAGCGGCGATTTCCTGCGCCAGACCCTCGACAATGGCCGTCTTTCCGACACCGGCCTCGCCCAGAAGCACCGGATTGTTCTTGGTGCGGCGGCACAGAATCTGAATCACGCGCTCAATTTCGTTCTTGCGGCCGATGACAGGGTCCAACTCGCCTTTGCGGGCGATTTCAGTCAGGTCACGGCCGAACGCTTTCAGTGCCGGGGTCTTAATCTCACCCTTTTTCTCGGCAGCAGGCTTTTCCGGCACCTCGCCGGACGCTGATTCCTCTTGCGCCGCGAAATTGGGATCGAGTTCCTTCAGGATCTCCTGACGGGTCTGTTCGATATCCACATCGAGGTTCTTTAGGACGCGCGCAGCGACGCCATCGCCCTCGCGGAGCAACCCCAGCAGGATGTGCTCGGTGCCCACGTAAGTGTGATTGAGAGCCTTGGCCTCTTTCTGGGCGAGCGCGAGGACTTTCTTCACTCGTGGTGTGTAGGGAATGTTGCCCATCATCTTCTGATCGGGCCCCGTGCCAACCTGCTTCTCGACCTCGAGGCGTACAGTTTCGAGGTCGAGGCCAAGTTTCTGGAGGACATTAACCGCTACGCCCTGACCCAGTTTGATTAGCCCGAGTAAGAGGTGTTCGGTGCCGACAAAGTTGTGGTTGAACCGGTCGGCTTCCTTACGCGCCAACGCGAGCACCTGTTGCGCCCGTGGCGTAAAATTGTTCATGGCTTCCTGATCGCTCATATATCAAAATGCAATTATTCTGCTGGTTTGTCTAATCCGGCACCCGACACCGCAGGCGGTCGGGTGATGGGCCGGCCGACGGATCGCAAGCGCTCGCGCACCATATCCGCGCGGAGCAAGTCTCGATCCTCGGCGGAAAGCTTCTCTGAATGCTGCTTCTGCAAGTGGGCGGGCTGGGTCAGGATGAACAACTCATCCACCAGGGAACGGTCCACTCCGGGGAACAATGCCATGTCCACCCCGAGGCGCATCAACGACAGCAGATTCATGGTCTCCTTGGAGGAAATGCTGTGGGCATTGGCCAGAATCCCGTAGGCGCGCCCGATGTGGTTGTAAACCATCTTGGGCTTCTTCTCCAGGAGGCTGCCGCGGGCATTCTCTTCGTGCTCGATGATCTGCGCGAGGACTTTCTCCAGACGTTCGACGATAGCGATCTCAGCTTCGCCGAGTGTCATCTGATTAGACACCTGGAAGACATTGCCCAGCGCCTCGGTGCCTTCGCCATAGAGGCCGCGCACGGCCAGGCCGAGCTTGTTGACCGATTGGATGATCGGGTTGATCTGTTCGGCCAACACTAGTCCGGGCAGGTGAAGCATGGCGCTGACCCGGATGCCGGTGCCGAGGTTCGTCGGGCAGGCGGTCAAGTAACCAAGCTCGGAGCTGAAAGCGTAGGTCAGCTTCTTCTCCAGGGCGGAATCTGCCGCATCAATCGTCGCCCAGGCTTGGCGCAGTTGGAGTCCCGGACACAGGGCCTGCATGCGCAAGTGATCTTCCTCATTGATCATGAAGCAAAGCGTTTCGTCCCGGTTCAGCACTAATCCGCTGCCGGCGCTCTTAGCCGCGTGCTCGCGGCTGATGAGATGACGTTCTACGAGGATTTGCTTTTCCAGGCTAGTCAGACGATCCATGGTTCCCGAGAAAGCGCCCTTCATTTCAGGGAGAGCCTCTATGGCGGGCTGAATGTTCTCCAGCACGCGAATTCGCTCCGGCTTCTTGGCCCAGCCTGGGAAGGCGGCATCCTTCAGGTTGCGGGCGAGCCGGACGCGGCTGGACATGACAATCCGATCATGCGGCCCTTTGCGCCGCGCGCTCTCAGCCGGCGGGATTAGAAAGATGTGAAGGTCCATGAAGGTCAGGTCGTCGCCGTATTAGCTGCGCGAGCCGTGGTTTGCTTGATTTCGTCCCGCAATACAGCCGCCTCTTCAAAGTCTTCTTCAACTATAGCTTTCGAAAGTTGCTTCTGAAGGTGCTTGAGCCGGTCCGACAAATCACGGCTTTGGCGCAACGATTCGGGCACTTTCCCCACGTGTCGCGTGCCTTTGTGCATCGTCTTGAGCAAGCCCTCCAGCGGCTCGGCGAAGGTCTGGTAGCAAACCGGGCAGCCCAGCCGGCCGGCTTTCTTGAAATCCGCCTGCGTAAAGCCGCAAGCGGCGCACTTCAAACCGGCTCCGCCGCCCGCTTGTTCGATTTCCTGCGAGGCGCCCAACCCGAGAAGCAAGTCCGCCAGCGAGAAACCAGTGGGGTCGTTTACGCCTTTGGTCTTCGCGCACTCCTCGCACAGGTCCACCTTTTGCATTTTGTCCCCAGCGATCTGGGTCAGGTGGACCGTTGCTTCCTTTTCCTTGCAGATGCAGCACAACATAGTATCGCTACTCGTATATCGGCTGGCCGGACGCTTTAGTCAAGGCGTGGTATTGTGTCATCAGGTTCCCCGTGACCGGCCCCGGCGTGCCGGTGCCGATGACCCGTCCGTCAATCTTCACCACGGGCATCAACTCAGCGGCGGTGCCGGTCAGGAAACACTCGTTCGCGTTGAATAAGTCGTAGCGGGTCAGGTCCGACTCGCTCACCTTCAAGCCAGCCTGGGCGGCAAGGTCCATGACGACGCGGCGCGTGATGCCATACAGCGCGCCGGCGGCGAGCGGCGGGGTTAGCAATTGGCCTTCCTTGACGATAAAGATATTGTCCCCCGTGCATTCGGCCACGAATCCTTCGGCGTTCAACATAACGGCTTCTTCGCAGCCAGCATTGTTCGCCTCGATCTTGGCCATGATGTTGTTGAGGTAGTTCAACGACTTGATCGCCGGGTTAAGCGCGCTATGCAGGTTGCGCGTCGTCGGCACGGTGACGATGTCCATGCCTTGTCGGTAAAGCTCGGGCGGATAGAGCTGGATCTTCCCCGCAATGATTATCACCGACGGGTTCTTGCACCGATTCGGATTCAGGCCGAGCGTTCCGGGGCCGCGAGTGACGACAAGCCGGATATAACCGTCGCGGAGCTTGTTCCGCCGGCACGTTTCGACGATCGCGGTCATGATATCCGCGTGGGCCATGGGGAGGTTCAGCAGGATTGACTTGGCTGAGCAAAACAGCCGATCAATGTGCTCCTTCAGCTTGAACACCCGGCCGTTGTAAGCTCGAATCCCTTCGAAAATGCCGTCCCCGTACAACAGCCCGTGGTCGAACACCGAAATCCTGGCGTTGCGTTCGTCGTAGTATTTTCCGTCAATATAGATCTTCATGCCTAAATTCCCCGCCAAGCTACGTAGAAAGCCTTGTTAAAGCAACCCAGGAGTGCCGGCGCTTGCGATTTGCCGCGCGGAGACGGCACGGCAGCGATTTTTCCATTTTATTTGCGTGACAGCCGCGGCGGGCGGGCTATAGTTCTGCGCCCTTGGACGACCCTATCGTCTAGCGGTTAGGACACCGCCCTTTCACGGCGGCGGCACGGGTTCGAGTCCCGTTAGGGTCGCCATCCTTGACTTTTCAGCCTCGGGCCTCTGTAAGAGGCTGAAAAATACGCAGGTTACGGCGGTTTTAATAACGCCCGCCTCAAAACGCACCCCTTCGGGAAACAGCACCTTCTGTAACCGTTGTTTTTGGTCACTCGAAAACTCGGTCCAGAGCCGTGACGCGTTGAGGATGACATGCTCCGCGAAGGCGAGCACCCCCTCCACGTCGTAGCCTTCGAGCTTGGCGTCAGCCGCACTGTGTGATCGCCGGGATGTCCGCGCTTTGAATCGTACCTGGTGGCTGTCGCAGTTCAATGTGAATCTTTCGCAGCGTGGCTTTGTTGATGCTGGCTGGGTGATGGGGGTTGTTTGTCCGTCCTGGTTCTTAAAGGGTGGGGAGGCCCGCCGGGCTTGAAGCCTTGGCGGCCCGGGCCAGCTAGCGGCCGAGCCAGCCGGAGAGAACGAGCCAACGCCAGACGAATGGCTGCCACCACGGGAGCCCTGTCAGTCAGGTGATCGCGAAGCCGTCGTCCACCGGCAGGTCCACCCCCGTCACATGCCGCGCATCAGCGCTGGCGAGGAAGAACACCGCCGCCGCGACTTCCTCCGGTTCGGCAAAGCCCCGATCTTTCACCAAAGCCTTCAAGGCTGCATCCCGCCCGCCCGTTTCGGCGGCTTGCCCGACAATCGCTCCACATCCGCCTACGTGGCGTTCTGAAGCGTCGGTCGGCTAACAGTGGCGGGCTGGTTGGTGGCGAAACTGCATGTGTGAGCGAAAAACCGCCAAGTTCGGCCCGATTAGCCCGGAAATGCCCTATTCGCGCCGTACGCCGCAAAGTCGGGAGCCGGAACGGCGGTGGTGGGCCGTTCCGAGCGACGGTGGTTCGGATGGGGGACAGGTGGGGTGCTTTCGGTTGCTCGCCACATGCCAGCCTGGGCGCTGGGCCGTTCTTCTACCGCGTGGGCGTTACGTCCCCGTGAGGGACAGTCAGGCGCAGTCTTCAGCGGCTTCGCTGTTTTGGTTCAAACGCACGGGTGCGGGCTTTGAAATAAGGCTTGCAGCCCTCCGGCAGAAGCGCATAGTCGCGCCATGCCAGGTGAAACTCAAAAGCAAATCAGCGTGAATGCGGGGACCCGTCATCATCGGCATAAGCGGTTTCATGTGCCGGAAGCGGCTAAGGGGATAGGCTATGATCGGTTTCAGGCGACTCCGGGCGGTTGTTGGTTTTCGAAGCGTCCTCGCGTCCGGCCGAACGAGGCAGAAGTGGCGGCAATCGCGACGTCGCACCGAATAGCTATTTTGGGGATATGCCTTTGCCTAGGGGTGCTGCTTGGCTTGGTGATGTGGCTATTCCCGCACGAATGGAGCGCCGTTTGTCGACGGGTATTTGGCGGTTAGCCTGTATAGCTGAGTCGTTGGCCTGCCCAGAACAAGGCCGGGCGTCGCTTGTCCGCCAACTTATCAACGGGGATTGTTACGGACGGCCATTCCAGCAGGTGCCAGGAACGATAACCGCCCCTGCGCCGTCGGGTCTGGCCTCAGCGGCCAAGTGGTTTCATTGTCATCGGGTCGCGGAGCGGGACATCTGTTAGGGGGCACTTGACCAATTCCGTCAACTTCGCCGAGTGATCGGGATTGCCGAGCAGGATCTGGTCTTTCTGGCCCACGGTCTGGATGACCAGTTTGTCGGGTGTGAGGTATTTCTTCGCCGCGCGCAGCACTGAGTAAATGCGGGCGCACAAAAAGCGGTTCTTTATAGGTTCTTAGATTTTGCTCTGTTGCCCCGCTCAGCATGGGCGCAGTCTTCACCGGCTGCGCCTTTTCTTGTCACGCCAGCCGTTGAGCAACCACATGCTCGGTAGTGGGCTTTTCAGCTAACGGTGGAGGGTCGCTGCTCCTAGCGGGTGCTCTGACTGTGGCGTTTGATTTTGGCTTGGCTTGACCGCTTCGCTGCGCGGTAGGCTGCACTCTGTTTGAGGATTCTGTCCCGGTTTGCTGCATAGTAGGCCAGTTGGTGTTTGATGAGCCTGTCCCGGTTGGCGGCGTAATAGGCTGCCTTTTGCTTGAGGATTCTGTCCCGGTTCGCTGCGCGGTAAGCCGCGCGTCGCTTGGCGATTTTCCCCCGGCTCGCTGCATAGTAGGCCGCCTTCCTCTTGATAATTATGTCCCGGTTGGCGACCCAATAGGCCGCCTTACGCTTGAGGATTCTGTCCCGGTTGGCTGTCTCAGGGCATTCTGTGCGCAGGGCGGTGGCTTGGAATTGGGCTTGGCAAGGCGCTTAACTTTCCTGCGGCCTTCACCTCGCTCGCTCAGCATTTCCTGAACTTGGCGGATGAAATCGTGGATTCTGCCTCCCTCCCTACCGCTTCACGTTCCAAATCGCCAGCATGTCCGGCGAGCCTTGGCTGCGAACGCCGTTATCCGTCAGGATTTCCTCTGTCGCCGCCAGCATTTGAGCGCGCGGAAAGACCATCGTTTCGCCACCACGCAAGTCAAACGCGATGATGATGAACTCGTCCTTGGCATCACGCAGGACCTCGACCAGATGCCCTAGACTCTTGATCGGGATGTCGTTCACACTTTTGACTACCTGCGCAGCGGGCTCGGAATAGCCCTTGGCCAGCTTATGCGGGAATAACGGGGAGGGAACGACGACGAGCTGCTCTCCGTCAAAGGCCGGTTTCTCGCTCAAGTGCGTCACCAATGGGCTGTGTTGGTCCATCAGCCAGCGGTTCCATCGACTCCCGGCGTCCCCCGTGGTCATTCCTCCAACATACTCCCTCGTGGCGACCGAAAACGGGAGCGGCCCGTACACAAAATAGGAGGGATACGTGCCATCCAGTGCCGCGATGACCCTTGGGAGCTTCGGACCGACTGGCACCTCGACAATAACTTCCTTGCCGGACCGCACCACCGTCAGCGGAACCTTTCCCTGACTGGCGATTTTTTGCACCATATATCTAAACTCCACACGCAGATTCGCCGACAGCTTGATCATGCCTTCGTCGTCCACCGGCGTGCCGCCAATCTTCGTGATTATGTCCCACTCCTTTAAGGGGTAAGCGGGGTCGCTGCTGAAGGGCTTATGCACCACCATCCCTTGAACCACTTTGTCGATCTTAAGAAACGCTCGCAACGCGGGGTTCTCCAGCGTCTGCAGCTCATCAAACATCGCCGGCTTCCCATCATACACGCCGTCCGCGATGTCCTGAAGAAACAGCTCGATCTCCTCGCAGGGAATGATGTAGCCGATGTTCTGCGCTTGGGCCAAGTGGCTGAAGGCGAGCCCGATCATCTTGTCGCCCGCCACCGCCGGTCCGCCGCTATTGCCTGGGTTAATCGCCGCATCAATTTGAATACGCAGCCCACAAACCGGAAAGTTGTACGCGGTAAACTCAATCCGTGAAACGATTCCTTTGGTAGTTGAAAGACTCATCCCGCCTTCCGGATAACCATAGGCCACGACCGCATCTTTGATTCCCGGCAGCGTGCTCCCCCGTTGGAGCGGAGGATGCGTTTCAAAAAAGGACTCATCCTCCAGCTTGAGCACCGCCAGATCAATGCCTGGGGCCACCGCCTCAACCGTCGCGAAAATCTTTTCACCTGCCTGGTTGGCCTGCACTTGCACCTGGCTAGCGTAGAGCACCATGTGAGCATTCGAGAGAATGCGTTTGCCTTCGATAACCACCCCGCTTCCTGTGATCTGGCTTGCCGCCTGCTTCGTCCAAGGCTTCCACACATCCGGCCCGCGCCTCGTCGAGAAAACCTTCACCACCGAGTTCTCGACCAACCCCGTCTTGGGTTCGGCGGCCGAACTCGGGCCAGCCGTGTTCGCGGGCTTGGCGGCAGCAGATTCCTGGGCCAGGACCGCGATGCTCTGGCAAGCAGTGGAAAAGCCCGCGCCCAATAGCAGACATGCAAGCCTCCCTCGCCAACACGATTTAAGCTTCATATTGAATGGCAGCGTGGGCACCGAAACGGCGCAAAGCAAGGAGAAACGCCCTCGCCTAACCCCGACGAATTGTGGTTCGACATCATGAGATCGGCTAAGCGTGGCGTTCGTTCACGCTGCGGTTCGAGCGCAATGTCGCTAGTTTCGATTCGTCGCGCGCCGTCTCTTCGCGCCGCTCTCGTGCGTGATCCGAGCGTGACATGCGTCGGCGCTTCACGCATAGCACAAAATCCCACGACGGGCCGGGCGGATGCCGAAGTTAACCCCATTCCGGCACACACATTACGCGACGGTGGTCCATACACAACGTCGTGTTCGTCGTGTTCATTGATGTGTCAAGCGGGCCGACTCCTTCTATCCCGTCCAGCTTCGCAACCCCGACGCCCATTGTCCCTGGTGGATCAAGCATCGCTGGGCCTATTGACCCACCCCGGACAGATCGAGTACACTACCGCCCGCAACCAGCTTATGAACAAGCTGCAAGACGATTTGGGAATACGGTTCCACTGCCCGCAGTGCGGAATCCTGGACATATCCCAATGTTCCACGAGGAAGGTATCGGATGGCACGCGATACGCTATTATTTGCAAAGAGTGCGGCCAGGAGGTTTCGACAAGCTCCCCCGAGGATCGAGCGGAAACAGGCCACGGGCATCGGGGAAGA
>Ga0224558_1003372_pt1 | contig 13378 bp, 9 predicted proteins | sample 714S32024metaG_FD_180682 | JGI IMG/M metagenome (GOLD analysis project Ga0224558, IMG submission 180682) | Peat soil microbial communities from Stordalen Mire, Sweden - 717 S3 20-24 | ecosystem: Environmental > Terrestrial > Soil > Wetlands > Peat | place: Sweden: Norrbotten County, Stordalen... | reverse complement strand
TGGCTGGCAAATAGGAAATGTAGTGCCAACGGCCAGTTCGACTTCTCATAAGTCTTTGGTTTCCAAGTGCTAGCGATTTGTCACTGTAGAAGATCGGCCAAAGTGCAGGCGAGCCTCACGCGGATGGCTGCGCTTCTCCCCGACGGTCGCCTCTGGCTGCGCGCACGCGCGCACTTTTGGAGAAAGGTCGGACAAGGCCAGAATACCTACTTCGTTCCAGAGGCCACAGGCCGCGTCCACGCCGGCTTCGTGCCCGGTTCCAACTGGCGGGATGTCGCGGTTTCCTTCTATGGCTGCTTCGCTATGCAAACCGACGGAAGCTTGTGGGACCTCACGGGCTTCCAGCCTGGGACCCGGAACGCCCAAGCGGAACTGAAGCAAGTTGGCAAGAGTCGGGACTGGGTCAAGATTAGTCCGGGCTTGCGCCATTATTGTGGTCTAAAATCGGATGGCACGCTCTGGGAATGGGGCTCTCCCCCGATACCGGCCCCCAACGAGGCGTCCCGGGAGGATTTCCGCGTTCCTGCTCAGGTTGGCGCTGACACGGACTGGGTTGCCATCGCGGGCTGCGATCAAGACACCGTGGCGGCCAAGACTGACGGCACTCTATGGCGATGGGGCTGGATTGTGGACAGGCCCACCAATGGCCCCGCGAAGAGCAATACTCTCACTCAGCCACGAAGATGGCTGGCGTTCCCCGGACCGCAGCGGCCGCATTCAATCAGCTTCGACGGGGATGCCGTAGCTGCGGTTTGCGACGACGGCAGCCTCTGGCTGGGAGGCATTCTCCCCTTCCGTCCTGTTAGTCCCGACGTGATGATGCGGGCCAGGACAGAAATGGTGCGTTGCGGAACCGAATCTGACTGGGAGCAAGTCCAACTGCTCAGGCCGCTCGCCGCCGTAGGCGTTAAGCGAGATGGCTCCCTGTGGGCCTGGGACATCGCACTGGCCTCTTGGCTCCGGGATAAGGCAGTGGCGCCACACGTGCCGGTCAGCCTTTACCCCGTCTGGGTCGCCGTATGTCCGTATGGCCGCACCTATCTCACACTCGGACGCGACGACACCCTCTGCGTCTGGGGCGATCCCGAAGACAATCATTCCTATGACTTCTATTGGAATGGCCTGGACTCGCGAAAACTGCTTTTGCCCTCCCGCATCAAAGCCCGGGAAATCGCCGATTTAGCACCCTGAATGCCTGGGTCCCAAGAAACCAAGCCACTGGCCCACGATTCCGCCTACCCGGCCCCAGACCGTCCCGCGGACCTCACCGGAGCCTCGCCGGAACCTCGCCGTAGTACCCTCGATCCGGATCGAGGGTACTACGGCGAGGTTCCGGCGAGGCTCCGGCGAGGCTACGGTGTGGCTACGGAGGGATCAGCGTGTGGCCGGGGCGAGCAAAGCCACTCCGCCGCAAGGCACGAAGAACCCGGAAGACTGTCTTAACCTCGGCGAAATCAGAGCCTTATACTCCGTTGTTCACGGGAAAACCCGCATTTCCCAGAGCGAATACCCAAACGGGGTGGCCCGCTTCGTCCCATAGAAACGAACCCAACGGGCGGAAGTTGGCGCGAATTTGATATCCTCCGTGCCGCCTTGGCAGTTAGTGGTCGTATAGACGTCCGTCCAGGTCGTGCCATCCAAAGAGACTTGGATGGCGTAAGTTTGCGCGCAGGCCGCCTCCCAGTCCAGCACGACGTGAGAGATACTCATTGGTGCGCCAAGATCAATAGCCAGCCATTGGGGATCGCTGAACTCGGATGACCAGCGAGTGTCGGAGAACCCGTCCACCGCATTCTCAGGGCGGTAATCAATGCCTGGTTCGACGAAAGTGGAGGACGCTTTAACGAGCTTGCCCCGGGCTAATCCTTCCCCCTGATTGCTGTCCGCCGCACCCACTTTGAAATCGCGCAGGCTGCGCACGGGCTTCGACCCGCGCTGCAGCAAGGTTGCTTCGAACTGATATTCTCCCGGCTCGCTCGGAACGCTGCACCTGAAGCGCAAGCCCGTCTGGCCCATCGCAGCCACCCCGCAAGGGCACGTCGCACCCTGGACCGCCTTTTCGCCATGAAGGATGCGAAAGCGGACTTTGCCTTGCCAGTCTTCGTAGCGATCGTTGCTAACGATCACGGGCACCTCCAGTGCTTTACCCGCCGGCAATTGAGAGCGCCACTCGTCAATCATCAACCCCACTGGGGCAAAAGCATCGGCCATGTAGCGCTGGAACTCCGGCTCAAAGCGCAGCTTGTCGATATCAATGAAGTTGTCGCACGTCTGGCCGTTGGTCCTTGAGTACCCGAGGCCGCAAAAGTGCAGCACGCCCGCGCAGGCGCGATGCGCCCGCCAGAACTCCGTGAGCGCCGCGTTGTACCGGGCGTTCAAGTGCCAGCGTTGCTCCGGTGTGGCATTGGTGCCCAGCAGATTCTCGTACACCTTCCGCGTCAGCGTCGTCGGAGAGCCATCGCGATTCAGCCACAGCCAATCGTATTCGTTAATGATGATCGGATTCTTTGCCCTGTTCGGAATGGCGTTACCCTGCGGTACCCCGGAGACGCGGGCCACTCCGGAGAGCTTGAAATTGGGATTGCTAAAAAGGTAAGGATGCGACTCGAAGCTGTCGCCCGGCGACTGAGGTTGACCGTAACCGTTGTCCCAGGGGCGGTTAGAGAGGTCCAAACTACGCACGGCCTGCAGCGCGTTGCCGGTCTCGGTCGTGCTCGTCTCGTTTTGCGCGTCCCAGATGACCACGCAGGGATGATTCCAGCGCTCCTGCATCCATTCGGTGTACTCCTGGATCAACTCCTTGCTGGTCAACTCCGGCGGCCAGGCTTTGGCCGCGCCGCCCCAGATGGGAAACTCGTCCTGTATCAGGATGCCTTCCTCGTCGGCGATGCGATACCAGAACTCCGGTGGGAAGCCGATGCAGTAGCGCAGCGCATTCCAGTGCATGCTCTTGAATGCCCGATGCAGACGCCGCACCCAATCTTCCCGCCAGGGACGATCTTCGCACTGCGGGTCTTCAAAGAAACGGTAAAGCGTAACGTTGCTGCCGCGCAGGAAGTAGGGGCGCCCGTTCAGCATCGCGCGACCGGTGTCGTGGTCCAAACGAAACTCCCTCATGCCGAAACGGGTGCGCAGTGTGTCCTCCCCGGTGCTGGCTTCCAACTCGTACAAGAACGGGTCCTCGGGCGACCACAGCCGGCAATGGCGGATGGGAATTCGCGCCATCAAGATCTGTCCGTCGTTGCTGTCGAGTGTGACCTGTTCAGAATCGCCCTCACCGGCGAGCTTGTGAGAGCGCGCCTCAAACACCTTGAAGTGCAAATGCGTGCTTTTCTTCGGGCCGGCATTCCGCACGACGGCCTCCACGCGAATGGTCTGGCTGGCGATCTCGGGCGCTACCTGCATCCGGACAATGTTCGGCGTCCCCGACAGGATCAACTCGACCGAATCGAATATCCCCGGGATGTATCGCACCTTCTCGTAGTCCCAACCTGACGCGACGGTTGGCGGCAGCGCATCACGGGTGGCCCCGATCCGGATCACCAGCTCGTTTTCGGCCCCGTTGCCTCGCAAAGCAGGCCGCGCATCAAAATAGCCGGGCGTGAAGCTGGGCAGGTGCTCGCCCAATAGAACGCCATTCAGGAAAACGCGCGAACCATAAGCCGCCTTGTTCAGTTTCAGCATCGCGATGGCGGGCACGTCGCCTTTGACCCGGAACGTGCGCCGGTACCAAAACGCCTCGCGCTTCAGGCTGACCTGCCCGACCTCCGCGAAAGGAGGCCGCGCCTCATCCACAAGACCCGGCACAGGCACACGGCGCTCGAACTGGGCTGGCACTGAGCCCATGTTTCCCTCGGCGATCTGCCACTCACCATCCAACGAAACGACAGCGCGGCCTGCCGGCGCGTAAATCGGGCTGAGGCAAAGCGCCCAGCAGGCCAGGAGTCCGGCGGTGCAGGGTATTCTGAGGCGATGCGGATTATTCATAAACAGGATGCTAGTTGACCTCAAGTAGTTGGCGTTGGCGAGCCACATTTTCTTACAAGTCGAGATACGACTCCAACCGGCGCACCGCCGCGCGGTCCTGTGCCTGGTGGACCTCAAGGAACGAAGGCAGGTCAGGATGGGTGTGGCTCAATTCTCGGTGGACAGCTTCCGGAACCAGTACTTCTCGATATAGATCTCGAAGCAAGGAAAGACGGCCAATGTGGATCAACGACGTAACTGGAGAGGTGTCGCTGACAACAATCATCTCGACCTAAGCGCAGCGAGCGTGCGCAGATCAGCACGGAAGTCCTCCACATCGTAGTGGATGGGAATCTCGCGGCGGCCAAGCTCGCGTTGGAGGTCCGATTGCGTCAACCGCGCAATTTCCGCTGCCCGGCCGAGTGTTACACGGCACTCAGTGAACAGGCCAATAGCCAGGTCCAGCAGGGCCTGGCTCTCAGTCAATCCCAGCCCGCGCAGAGCCTCATCTTCAACGTCAATCAGCACCGGGGAAGGATAGTGCTTGGAGGGTACAGAGGCAAGAGCAATGGCGGTTCCACCCTCCTGTTACATTCACTGCCCCGGTTCCTGTCCACCCGCAACAGCGGGCGGGAGTTCCAAATCGAACATCTTGGCCAAAACCGATTTGGCTTCCTTCAGCTTTTCGGACGGAAATGGCCCCAGCCGCCGTTGAATGCGATGGCGCTCGACGGAGCCGATCCCGGACAGATTCACCACGCAGACTTGAGCCAACCAAGGCGGTTTAGCAAAAGCAATCTCGGACTCGCCTCCACGAATCTCTTGAGTTAATGGCGCAATGATTGAGACAGTGCGTTCGCGGTCGGGCCGGGAGCACAGAACCAGGCAAGGCCGCACCTTGGCAACCATGCCCAGGTCAACTAAGACAATGTCTCCGTTACTCGGGGAGGTGTTCATAAACCACCTCTGGAGCCGGACCGAGGTTATCCCAGACTTCCTGCAGAGCCTCGTAGTTCTCAGGAACTGGTGGAAGAGCCGGAAGGCCGTATGTGATCAAATCACGGAACAAATCCGCCAGCGTCTTTTTCCGCCTTGCAGCCTCGCGCTTTAGCGCGGCGTACTCCTCTTCAGAGAACCTAACCGGGTAGCTGATGGTCTTCACGCATACAGTTTGTATTCAATCGCGTCCCTTTGCAAGCCGTTTTGCTCCGTGCAGCCAAGAGGATCTGACTGACGAGGATCCGCTGAAATGAACCCTCGGAGTTCTGCAAAACCATTGACGCGTCGGGGCTCGCCTGAGAAAGTGCGGCCCATGCCAGTTGCCCCAACGCCTCCCAGCCGACCGTCTGCAACGGTGCGCACCAACCTCTCCTATCTCATCCCCATCTGCCTGGTCGCCACGCTTGGCGGGTTGCTCTTTGGCTACGATACGGGCGTTATCTCGGGCGCTATCGAATTCCTGACGGCTCGCTTCCACCTTGCGGTGGGGATGAAAGGCTGGACGTCGGGCTGCGTCCTGATTGGCTGCGCGACGGGCGTGCTGATGGTAGGTCCCATCTCAGACCGGTTCGGGCGAAAGAAGGCGTTGCTGCTTGCGGCAGGGCTCTTTCTGGCCTCGGCCATCGGCACTGCGCTCGCGCGCGACATCTGGACCTTCATCCTGTTTCGCTGGTTGGGTGGCATCGGCATCGGCATCGCCTCTATGTCCACGCCCATGTACATCGCCGAAATCGCCCCCGCCCATTTGCGGGGGCGCCTGGTATCAGTGAACCAGATCGCCATCGTCGGCGGCATTCTGGTCGTCTATTTCGTCAATTACTTCATCGCCCGCTATGGGGACCAGGCTTGGAACGAGGCGGTCGGCTGGCGCTGGATGTTCGCCAGTGGCGCCCTGCCCTCCATCGCCTTCGCCCTGCTGCTGTTGGGGATTCCGGAAAGCCCACGTTGGCTCGTCGAGATGGGCCGAGCCGAGCAGGCCAGGACCATCCTCTCCAAAGTAGCTGGGGAGGAGTTCGCCAGCACCGAGCTTGCCAGCATCCGCGCCGCGCTGTCCACGGAACGGGGTAACTGGGCCGAGCTGTTTTCCCGAAATCTGCGGCTGCCGCTGGTGGTGGGCATCCTCCTGGCGATCTTGCAGCAGGTCACCGGGATCAACGTCTTCCTCTACTTCGGCACTACGATCTTCAAGAACATGAGCGCCTCGACCGGAGTTGATGCTGGGATGCTACAACAAATCATCATCGGCGGTGCCAGCGCTTTGTCCACGATCGTCGCCATCGCCAGCGTTGATAAGTGGGGACGCAGGCCCCTGATGCTGCTCGGGGCCGCCGGCATGGGCCTTGGCCTCTTGGCGATGGGCATCATGGCCCAGAAGATCGCGGACCCTAGCACCGTGAGCGGCTGGATGCTCCTGTTCATCATCATTTACGTGGTCTGCTTTGGGCTCTCAGTTGGTCCGGTGACCTGGGTAATCCTCTCCGAGATCTATCCCACTGCCGTTCGCGGGCGGGCCCTGGGCCTGGCCACCTTCTTCCTGTGGATGGCGGACTACGCCGTCACGCAGACCTTCCCGATGATGGACGCAAAGGACTCGTGGTTCGTTCAGCGCTTCAACCACGCCTTCCCATTCTACATCTACGCGGCGTTCTGCCTCGTGCTTTTCCTTGTAGTCTGGTCAATCGTTCCTGAGACCAAGGGCCGGTCGCTCGAGGAAATTGAGCGAAGCTGGGCCGCGGGCAAGACCAAATCCGCAATTCGCCGTTGACTTAAATCAGCGCGCCCGCCTAGTCTGACGCCCAACGTTCGCAAATGTTACTAAAAGGACACGTATGCCGGATCTGAAAGAACTCTATGAAGCGGTGGTAAGCGGTAATGCCAAAGCCACTCAGGCACTCACCCAACAAGCCCTGGCCGAGGGAGTTGACCCTCTCAAGCTGGTCAATGAATACATGGTCCCCGCCATGGACGAAGTGGGCCGTCGCTTCGAGGCCAATGAGTATTTCGTGCCCGAACTGCTGATTTCTGCCCGGGCGATGAAGGCCTCCCTCGAAATCATCCGCCCGCTCCTCACCGCGCGCGGCGACAAACCGGCCGGCCGCGTCGCCATCGGCACCGTCAAGGGCGACTTGCACGACATCGGCAAGAACCTTGTCAGTTCCCTGCTCGAAGGCGGCGGCTTCGAGGTCATTGACCTCGGCGTTAACGTGTCGCCGGAGAAGTTCATCGCCACCGTCAATGAGAAGCAGGCCAACATCGTCGCCATGTCCGCCCTGCTCACGACGACCATGCCCTCCATGAAGACGACGATTGACGCCCTCAAGCAAGCCGGCGTGCGTGAAAAGGTGAAGGTCCTGATTGGCGGCGCGCCTATCACCCAGAAATACGCGGATGAGATCGGCGCCGACGGCTACAGCGAAAATGCTGTTGGCGCCGTTGCCTTGGCCAAGAGAGCCGTCGCCGCCCCTTAATCCGCCCCAGCCGGCCGCCTTACCGGCCAGGCATCTGCTAATCTGGCAGCCCGTCTCAATGAGAAACGGAGTGAGGAAATGACTGAATATTCAAGTAATGGCGAACGGGATGCCGCGACAATAAGGTATGGAGAATGCCGTTGTATCTCTTTGCCCCAGTACTCCATCACTCCATCACTCCATCACTCCATCACTCCATCACTCCGTCACTCCATTCCCCCGTCCCTGTTCCACTATGACAAGTCGAGAACGAGTCCTCGCCCATCTGGAGGGCCGCCCGGTGGACCGGCTGCCCCTGATGCCGATCACCATGATGTTCGCCTGTGCACAAACCGGGGCGCGCTACCGGGACTACTGCACCGACTACCGCGTTCTGGCTGAGGCCCAGATCCGCACAGCGGAAACCTTCGGCTTCGATTACGTCAACACCATGTCCGACCCCGCCCGTGAAGCGGCGGATTGCGGCGCGGTGGTTGAATATTTCGACAACCAGCCCGTCGCCCTCATCGAAGACCAGGCCCTGTTGGCGGATAAGACGAAACTGGCTTCCCTCAAAATCCCCGACCCGCTCTCCGGCGGCCGCATGCACAACAGCCTCAAAGCGCTAGTGCTCCAAAAGGAACGCGTTGGCAAAGACAAGATAGTCGAAGGCTGGATCGAAGGGCCGGTCGCGGAAGGAGCCGACCTTCGCGGCATTAACACGCTGATGCTGGATTTCTTCGACGACCCTGCCTTTGTGCGTGACCTGTTCGCGTTCGTGATTGAGCTGGAGCTGCGCTTCGCCCGCGAGCAGTTGAAGGTCGGCGCGGATATCATCGGGGTCGGCGACGCCGCCGCCTCGCTGGTCGGCCCCGATATCTACAATGAGTTTGTCTGGCCGTACGAGAAGCAGCTCGTGGACGGCGTCCACGCCCTCGGCGGCAAGGTACGCCTGCATATCTGCGGCAACACCCGGCGCATCCTCGAAGGCATGGGCAAGCTCGGGTGCGAGATTGTGGACCTGGACTCCATGTCGCCCTTGTCCGAAGCACGGCAGCAGATGGGCTCCCATGTGCTCCTGCTCGGCAACCTCAACCCGGTATCGGTGCTCCGCAATGGCGACCCGGCGGGGGTGACCGCGGCCGTTGCCGAATGCCACCGCCAGGCCGGCCCGCGTTTCATCGTCGGAGCCGGCTGTGAAGTCCCGCGCGACACACCACCGGAGAACCTGCGTGCCTTATGTGCCTACGCCCATACCCACAAGCCGTAGTCCGGAGCACGGTTGACGCGCACGACCTGCAAGCTGCGACTCTGGATTCTGAATCAGTGGCTCCCACCAGGCTTGGCATGTGGCCCTTTCGGGTTTCGGATTGCGGGCTTCTTTCGGATTTCGGCCTTCGGGTTTCGGATTTCTCACGCCGCGCAATTGCCCGCCTGAAACGTCGAGGAACCCACCTTGCTATCCTCGCTTCCTGCATCGTTTATCTCCCCCAGTGGCCCGCACGCGCCTCCTCACCCCCTCCGGCGGATTATCTTTCCCCCACGGCGCTCGTCGCCACACCAAACGGCAGCCGGCTTTTCATCGCCTGCGCCACCGCCAATCAGGTAGCCGTTTTCGACCCTGCGAGTGGGCGTGTCGTTGACCACATCCCCGTCCCCCATCCACCCTCGGGCTTGGCGCTCTCCCCCGACGGAGCCCGGCTCTACGTTACCTGCGCCGCGCCTCAGAGCAGCGTTCGTGTACTAGAGGTCGGTTCCGGCAAACCGCTCGCCACCATTCCCGCCGGCCACACCGCGATGGCTCCCGTAGTCAGCCCTGACGGCAAGACCCTGTTCGTCTGCAACCGCTTCAACAACGATGTCAGCGTCATTGATGCGAACACCGCGAAGCAACAATGCCGCATCCCGGTTCAACGCGAACCCGTAGCCGCGGACATCACTCGGGACGGGCGGTTTCTGCTGGTGGCAAATCTTCTGCACACCGGCCGCGCCGACGCTGATCGCGTCGGAGCGGTTGTCAGCGTCATTGACACGGCCTCCCGCAAGGTGGTCAAGGAATTCTCCCTGCCCGACGGCAGCGGGCTTTTGAACGACCTGCGCGTTTCGCCCGATGGCAGGTACGCCGTGGTGACCCACCTCCTGGGCCGCTTCCGCCTGCCGGCCACTCAGCTCGACCGCGGCTGGATGAACAGCAACGCGGCCACGATCATTGACCTGGCGCGGATGGCCATCCTCAATACCGTGCTGCTGGACAACATTGACCGCGGCGCTGCCAACCCCTGGGGCATCGCCTGGTCGGCCGACAGCGCGACTCTCCTGATTACCCATGCCGGCACCCATGAAGTCAGCCTTATTGACTTCGCTGCCACGCTGGCCAGGCTCGCAAAGCTGCCCGCCGAACTCGATAGCTCCAAGCCAACGGACTCCTATTCCGCTTCTCGCATTCAGGCCGACGTGCCGAACGACCTGGCTTTCCTGGTCGGGATTCGCCAGCGGATCAAGTTGCCCCAGACTGATCTTGGCCCGCGGGCGGTAGTCGTCGTGCAGCGCAAGGCCTACGTGGCCAACTATTTCTCCGACTCACTCACCCTCGTTGACCTTGCCAGCCCCCAGATAAAACCCCAATCCATCCCCCTCGCCGCCCTCCCCTTCACGCATCACGAATCACGCATCACCACCCCCCTCGACCACATGCCCCTCGTCCGCAAAGGCGAGTTCTACTTTCACGATGCGACCATTTGCTTCCAGGGCTGGCAAAGCTGCTCGAGTTGCCACCCCGGCCAGGCACGCGTGGACGGGCTGAACTGGGATCTCCTCAACGATGGCATCGGCAACCCCAAGAACACCAAGAGCCTGCTGCTGGCTCACCAAACGCCCCCCGCCATGAGCATGGGCGTGCGGGAAACGGCGGAGACGGCAGTCCGCGCCGGCATCCGCCACATCCTTTTCACCGTGCAACCCGAAGAGGTCCCGGCAGCCATTGACGCGTATCTCAAATCGCTGAAGCCGCTGCCGAGTTCCGGTCTCGTCAATGGCCGGCTCTCCGCCTCAGCCCGGCGTGGGGAGAAGCTCTTCCAAGACCGCAAGGTCGGTTGCGTTAAATGCCATCCGCCCGGCTTGCTCACCGACCTGCAGACCTATGACGTCGGCACGCGCGGACGCTTTGACCAGCCGACCGACCGGTTCGACACCCCGACGCTTGTCGAAGCCTGGCGCACCGCGCCTTACTTGCACGACGGTTCGGCCGCCACCATTCGCGAGGTGCTCACCACTTCCAACCCGCGTGATGAGCACGGTAAAACCTCCCATTTGACCCCGCAACAGCTCGAAGACCTTGCAGCGTACGTGCTGTCGCTGTAATTCAGTCGCCCATGAGCATGCGCCCAACCCTCGCCTTCGCCTTAGCGATGACGGCGGTGCTGGCCCCGGTGCCCGCCCCTCTGGCGGCAACGTGGCGTGAACAGGTCGAAGCTGACTGGCTCCGTCAAGACGACAAGCGCTTGGCTGCTGCGCCGGGGCCCGTAACCCGTGAAGAGGACGCCGCCGGCGCGGTGGACGGTGTAAAGGATGGTAAGTGGGGATTCCACACCGAGTTCGAGAACAACCCGTGGTGGCAGGTGGACCTGGGACTACCTACCAAGCTCGACCGTGTGGTCATCTACAATCGCTGCGACGCCTTGTCGGAACGCAACTCGCGCCTCTTGGTTCTGCTCTCCTCCGATGGACGGCAGTTCCGCCAGGTTTATCAGCATAACGGGACGATCTTCTACGGTGCCACCGACGGAAAACCGCTAACGGTGAAGTTGGGCGGCGTCGAGGCGCGGTTCCTCCGGCTTGCGCTCGAAGGCACATCCTACTTCCACCTGGATGAGGTGGAAGCCTATGCCGTCGGCGGAGAGCAGGACGTCGCCCTGGCCAAGCCTGCCACCCAGAGCAGCGTCAGCCAATGGTCGTCGAAACACGCCCGGCCCAGTATTCCAGCATCTCGCGAATATCCCATCGCTTTGGTGGTTGAGCGCGGCCTGAAACTTGCCGAAAGCCAGCGCCGCCTCGGGGCCAACGTGGACCAGCACGTTGCGGCGCTCCGCCAGCCCGCCCAAGAACTCCAGCGACTGCCGGCCGATGCGAGTGACGCCGTCCGCCGTGCACTCTACTTCCGCGCTCGCTGGACCATTCGCGAAATGGCACTGGCGAATCCGCTGCTTGACTTCGATACCCTCCTCTTCGTCAAACGCGCACCCGGCATGTTCCCGCACATGAGTGACCAGTTCTATGGCTGGTGGTCACGGCCCGGCGGCGGTGTGTGTTTGCTGGAAGACTTCAAATCCGGCGAACCTCGCGTCCGCTGCCTGACGAGCGACATGCCCGTCGGCAGCTTCATGGAGCCTGACCTGTCCTTTGACGGCCGGAAGCTGCTGTTCGCCGCCTGCACATTCCATCCCGAACTTGCCAACGAGCAGAACAAGGCGGACAAGTCGCATGTCCCCGAGGACGCTTTCTACCACGTCTTCGAGATAAATGTGGATGGCTCCGGGCGCCGCCAGCTCACCCACGGCAAATACGACGACTTTGACGCGCGCTATCTTCCGGGCGGCGATATCGTCTTCCTCTCCACGCGCAAAGGCACTGCCCTCCAGTGCAGCCAGTCGTTCTCCGATTCCACCCGCACCGCCGACCACCCGGACAGCTACGTGCGCTGCGGCGGCGATGACTACCGCCCGGTGCCCGTGTTCACCCTCCACGCCATGGACGCCCGAGGCAGCAACATCCGGCCCCTCTCGGCCTTCGAGAACTTTGAGTGGGCGCCTTCCGTGGCCAACGACGGCCGGATACTCTACACTCGCTGGGATTATATTGACCGCTTCAACGGCCACTTCTTCAGCCTCTGGTCGGCGAACCAGGACGGCACAAACCCGCAGCTTGTTTATGGCAACTACACGGTGAAACCACAGGTCAAGTTCGAGGCACGCGCTGTCCCCGGCTCCTCGAAACTCGTCTTCAATGCCGTGGCGCACCACTCGATCTGTGGCGGTACGCTCTGCTTGCTTGACCGCGACCGGGGCACAGAAGAGGCCGCGCCGCTGACACGCCTGACACCCGAGGTGGCCTTCCCGGAAACCGAGGCGAACGGCGGCCACTACTACGCCAACCCCTGGCCGCTGTCCGAGGAATACTTCCTCGTCGGCTGGTCTGATCAGAAGCTGCCGCCGCATTGCCGCGCTACGGACGAACAAAACCCGCGCAACGCCATGGGCCTTTACCTCCTCGACGCCTTTGGCAACCAGGAACTGCTCTACCGCGACCCCGAGATTTCCAGCGTATCGCCGATGCCCGTCAAGCCCCGGCCGCAGCCGCCGACTCAGCCGGCAGTGGCCTCGGCCAACAGCGCGCCGGAGGCCCAAGTGCTCGTGCAGGATGTCTATTACGGCCTCGATGGCGTCCCGCGCGGTTCGGTAAAGCAACTCCGGCTCGTCGCGGTAGTGCCTAAGGTCCGGCCGCAGATGAACAATCCCGCGCTCGGCATCTCGGCGGAAGACCCCGGCAAGTTTGTTCTCGGCACGGTGCCCGTGGAACCGGACGGCTCCGCTTACTTCCGCGTGCCGTCCGGCCTGCCGCTGTTCTTCCAGGCGCTCGGCGCCAGCGGCGCTGCGGTGCAGACGATGCGTACCCTCACTTACGCGATGCCGGGCCAGACGCTTGCGTGTGCCGGCTGCCATGAGCACCGCGATTCCGCGCCGCCCGCCGGCAAGTCGGCGCTCGCTCTGCTGCGACCGCCGTCGAAACCCACCCCTGGGCCGGCCGGCTCCTGGCCGTTGCGCTTCGACCAGCTCGTTCAGCGCGTGCTCGATCGGCATTGCCTGGAATGCCACCGGGCGGACGGCAAGGACCTCCAAGCGGCTAAACTGGACCTCGCCTCCACCAACGCCTACCAGGCCCTGCTAGCGTTCGGGGACGCCGACCTTAAG
>Ga0224558_1003371_pt1 | contig 13383 bp, 13 predicted proteins | sample 714S32024metaG_FD_180682 | JGI IMG/M metagenome (GOLD analysis project Ga0224558, IMG submission 180682) | Peat soil microbial communities from Stordalen Mire, Sweden - 717 S3 20-24 | ecosystem: Environmental > Terrestrial > Soil > Wetlands > Peat | place: Sweden: Norrbotten County, Stordalen... | reverse complement strand
AATCACTGTATTAACCAGCCATGATGGGCTCCATCACAAGCCGCGTATGAAAATGCTATTTTCGTGCTAACTGGCTCCTCCGCATCCTCCGCATCTGAGGCTTCGCCTCAGCCCCAAGGAATGCGGAGTACATTTAGGCAGGGGGTTCAGACCCCCCCCTGATCAGCTAAGTTGCTCGTATCAAGGAAACTCTCCAGTTCATCCACCACTTCGGCCAGGTTTACCGCCGCCGCCTCTCCCGAAGAGATCGGCCTGCCGAAGGGGTAGGCGCCCTCCCGCTCTGACCCCTCCTTGGCGGAGATCTCTCTGTCCTTCAACCATTTGCGCCCAATCTGAAAAGGAGAATGAAAACAAAACCGGTGCTGGCCCCAGGCGACCAGAAACTCGTACAGGCTGAAGTAGCCCTCGTCCCGCTGGCAGTTTGAGCAGCCCCCGGTCAAGCGGGCGTATTCCAGGTAGTTCTTCCGCTGCTCTACGGCGCGCCTCCGGCAGTCCGGACAGAGGCGCACCCGGTCGGAGCCGGATATGAAGTAGATCTGCAGGCCGTCGGCAGCCCCGAAACCGGTGGCCATGACCGCCAGGACCCGCTCCTTTAGTTCGTACAGGTAGCTCTCGCCGGCCTTGGCGTAATGGTTCAGATGGAACAGGTAGTATGCAGCACGGAGCAGTATGGCGCTGCGCCCGGGGTATTCCGCAATCACCTCCAGGAACCGCTCCTTACGGGCGATGGTTTCCCGGGAGGTGACCCAGTCATGCTGCCGCTTCCTTGCGGCAGCAGCGCCGCCGATCGCCCCGGCGGAAGCTTCCCAGCTTTTTAAAATGCGGGGCAGCTTCAGGCGCACCGATGCCACATCCTGGCTGCTGAAGAACGGCGCCTCGCCGTGCTTGTTGCGGTCCAGCAGCTTTATTTCCAGGTAACCCTCAGCCTCCAGGCGGTGGACGTCATGCGGCGTGATCCCCAACTCCCGGCAGACATTGGCAGTGGTTAGCAGGTCATATGCCGCATCGGGCATAGCCAATCCTCCTGTTTTTGAAAAAATATTTTCTAATCAGCAACTTTTTATTCATTACTTTTTTTTGGGCCGTGGTCATGATCGTCGTCATGTTCATGGCTGTGTTGATGATCATGTCTTTGATCATGCTCGTGATGGTGTTCGTCGTCGTGGTCATGGTGGTGACCATGATCATGGGCGTGGTCGTGTGGATGATCATGATCGTGGTCGTGTGGATGATCATGAGCATGGTCGTGCGGATGCTCATGATCGTGGTCATGGTGGTGAACGCGCACTTGCTCCTCCTGGGGCACGGGGGCGCCCACGGCGCAGATCACCCAGCCGACAACAGCCGACCTGGCACTCATGAATTTGCCTTCATGAGTGCGCCGCTCCACAAACTCCCGGATCTGCTCCCTGACCGCGGGGGTCAAGTCGAGGTAGGGATAGACTGAGTCCTCCAACTCCGCCTGCGCCTCATCGGGCGCCAACTGGCTCAGGGAGTAGCTATGCTCCGTCTCCAGGTCCGGATAGTAGCCGGAGGCATACAGCCAGTGGTAGGCATAGAAGGGACCGGGGCACCAGTCGGGCATCTCGCCCAGGCCAAGCTCCTGCCACAACTCCCGCCGCCCCGGATCGTCCCGCCGCAGGTAATCTCCCGCCATGAACACTCCCCGGCAGGCGGCCAGCATCTTCTTCAAGTTGGCCACTCCATTGAAGGACGGTGAATTCAGGGCCAACACCGTATCAAAGGCGCCGTGCCAGCCGGCCTGGCCAAGGTCGATCTCCTCCCAGGCCTGACCCACCGTCTCGATATTGTCCAGATCTGCCTCGGCAGCACGCTGTTTCAAGATCTCCAGCATCCCGGATGCAGGGTCCAGGGCAACCACCTGGCGCACCCGCCGGGCGATGGGGATGGCGTAGTTCCCCGGGCCGGAACCGATGTCCAGCACCCTGGAGTCTCTCTTCAGGGCATCCTTATGTCCCAACAGGTGGACAACCTTCGTGATTCTCTCTATGATGCCGCTCTCCTGGGTCTGGACGGCAAACCGTGCGGCGCGCCGGTTCCAGTAGTCGCTGCCCGACTTGCCAGGCTGCTGCCATGCCCTGAGGGCGCCCGGCAGGGATTGCTCCCAGGCAGCCTGCCAGGCCTCCTCCCAGAACTCCGGGTCACGCCAGGCGCCGGCCAGTCTGGCACCTATCTCCAAGCTCATGATCTCCGACCTCCTTGTATCTACATATCTACAACAGGCAGCAATTTTATCCGCTGGATTGATCCTTTGCACAAATAATTCTGGATGCAGGGGCAGTTTCCTGCCCCGGATCCGGCAGCAAACCTGGTGCAGGAGTTTTGATCCAGTGAATAGAAATGATGAGAAACGAACATGATTCCCGAAGGGGGTGACACCAACAATGCAAGTGCATCTTCCACCATTTGTCCAACAGCTCGAGAGCCGGGACCCGGAGCTTTACGAGGCCGTGAAAAAAGCGACTGAAGTGGCCATGACCCCGGGAGCCCTGGACGCCAAGACCAAGACCCTGATCGCCCTCGCCCTGGACGCCTACATCGGAGCGGAACGGGGCGTGATGGTGCTGGCTGGCCGTGCCCGCGACCTCGGCGCCACCGAGCAGGAGATCAGCGAGGCGCTGCGCATCTCTTACAGCGTCTCCGGTTCCCGGTGCCTGGCCGCCTGTGCCGGCGCTTTTCAGAAGTAGCCGGCAGTCGGGGTGCGCATCACTTCAATCAGGCACTTCACAAACATCCACCAGTTCGCCCCCGGTGATCGCCAGCAACTGCTCCACGGTCACCGGGGCTGCAGAGCGCGGGCTGCCGGCAGCAATATAGACTACCGGAAAGCGGTTCATGCTGGTGTCGATCAGGATGCGCACCCGCGGTGTGCATCCGGTCTAGTGCCCGCCGGGTGCCCCCTGGGCGCGGTGGGCGCAGTGCGGCAGGGCAAAGGGGCAGATCCCGCCGGGCGGGAAGCCGGTGATGGCCATGGTGGTCTCGGCATCCGGCATCTTTACCTTGCCGGTCAGGCCCAGTATTGCTTTCAACCGGCTCTGGCTCACCCTGGCGTCACCGCTGGTGACCACCATTACCGCCTGGTCGCCGATCAATAACAGCACCGACTTGGCGATCTGCCCGACCTCCACGCCCACTGCCCGGGCAGCCTGCTCCGCCGTCCCGGTGCTCGCTTCGTACTCGTAGACCTCGATTCCATAGGGAAACTGTGCCAGGTACTCCCGCACGCGCTCGACCGTTTGCACTGCCATCACTCCATATTAGATTTCTACCAAGATAACCGCTCTTGAACTACGATGCGGGAATGTCCACCAGTCCGGGCGAAGCTGTCCGGGTCAAGGTAATTGGTATGTCACGGGCCAAGTCCGGCAATAATAACAAATGCCTTGAATTTAACTTTAGGAGGTATTTCGATTGCAGGGAACAGTCAAATGGTTTAACGACGGCAAAGGCTACGGTTTCATCGAGAGCGATGGTGGAAACGACGTCTTCGTCCATTTTTCGGCTATCCAGGGCGAGGGCTTCAAGAGCCTGAGTGAGGGTCAACGGGTGCAGTTCGACATCACAACAGGGCCGCGCGGCCAGCAGGCGTCGAACGTCATACTGCTTTAAGCCGCTCTAAACGTCAACCTCCTCGAGGCTGGAGATCTCGCAGCAACGGGGAATGGCTTTCAAAAACCAGCGGCCGTACCATTTGGTCCGGATACGGAGATCCAGGATGGCCACCAAGCCGCGGTCATGCTGTGTCCGGATCAGCCGGCCGAACCCCTGTTTAAAACGCAATACCGCCTCCGGCAGGGTGTAGTTCTTGAAGGCATTCCGGCCGGAGTTTTCGATTGCCCTGACCATCGCTTCGGTAACCGGGTCATCCGGCACCGCAAAGGGCAGCTTGACCAGGATCACACAGGCCAGGGCCTCACCCTGCACATCCACCCCCTCCCAGAAAGAGGCGGTGGCAAACAGCACCGAATGCAGGTCTTCCTTGAACGCCTCCAACAACTTCTGTCTGGGTAGATCGCCCTGGCGGAGCACCGTCCAGGGCAGCCGCTCCGCCAGCAGGCCATAGACCTCGTTCATCCCCTTATAGGACGTGAACAGCACGAAGGCTCGCCCGTCCGTGCTCCTTAAAATGGACTCGACCACCGGCGCCACCCGGACATGGAAGTCAGGCTGCTGGGGGTCGGGCAGGTCTGGCGGCACATAGAACAGGCACTGCCTGGCAAAGTTGAAGGGGGAGGGCAGGGACGCCTCCAGGGCCGAAGCGCATCCAGTGGAGTTTTTCAGGTGCTCGAAGCTGCCGGCGACACTGAGGGTGGCCGATGTCATGAGCACGCTGGCAACATCCTCGTTCTCGAACAGGGACTGGGCCAGGTAGTTAGAGATATCCAGGTTAGTGGCATGCAGCGTTACCAGCAGGCGCCGCGCCCGCGCCTGGAGGGCGCCCGCCTGGATCTGCTCCACCCAGTACACCTTGTTGTCATCATCGGCAGCCAGGATCTCCTGAAGATCACAGCCGTAGCGGTCCAGACAGCCCAGCAGGGCATCTTCGCGATCCCCGATCAGGTCTGCAGCAAAACTGGTCTTCACCAGGGCCACCAGTTTCAACAGGTCCTCTCCCAGCGACCTCAGCCTGTCACTGTCCGGCAGCAGAAACCGGCCCGGCTCTCCGCTGCCGCCGGGACTATGCTCTGCCACTGCGGCGAAGAATTTATCGTTGATGCCAAGAGCGCTGTTCACCGCCTCCAGGTTGCAGCCCGGGAGGCGCCGCACCTGGAACAGCAGCACCGGCAACCGCATGCTGGAGACCATGGCGCTCATGCTCTGGCGGGCAACGCCCTCCACATGGTGGGCCTCATCCAGCACCACCGCCTGGTAGTCGGGCAGGAGGGAGGCCCTCCCCCCGCTGACGGTGCGCAGGTTCAGATCGGTAAAGAACAGGGCGTGGTTGCAGACAATCAACCCGGCGTCCTGCAGCTTTGCCCGGGCATTTAAAAAGAAGCAGTCCCGGTAAAAGGAACACTTCTTCCCCGGACAGCCGTCGTCCGGGTTGACCCGGCTCCATAGCTCGCCCGGATTGAAATCCAACTCCGACCGGTCGCCGGTGGCGGTATGCCTCGACCAGGCCAGCAACCGGTCGAACAGATCCGCCTCAAAAAGGGACGGGGACTCCATCTCCTCCCGCAAGCGCAACAGGCACAGGTAATTCCCCTTCCCCTTGGCCAGCATCGCCCGGAAATTGATACCCAGGGCCTGCTCCAGGAAGGGGATGTCCTTGTGGATCAGTTGCTCCTGCAGGGCAATGGTGCCGGTGCTGACCACCGCACGCCCTGCGCCGGCTCCCGCCTCCAGGCCGAGAGCCAGGGGAACCAGGTAGGCAAAGCTCTTTCCGGTCCCGGTGCCGGCCTCCACCACGGCGTGCCGCTCCTGCTGCAGGGCCTGTTCCACCAGCAGGGCCATCTCGATCTGCTGTTCTCTGATCTCGCAATCAGGTATCTTCTCCGGGAGCACCTCCCGGAATATCTGCTCGACGGTAGTTAAAGGGGTCACCATCCTCATCTGCCTTCTTTGCAACTGGGCGTTCCTTCATCCTCGCTCGCCCGGGGAATGATGCCCAGTCCCCTCATTCCTCGTCTGGCGCCGGCTGCGACCAGGGGAAGCCCCGGATGTCCTCCAGCCAACCGCCCAGTTCGGCGATCTCCATGGCCACCGCTGACGGGGCCGGCCCCCCGGGCAGATCGCGCCGGGCCACGCAGGCCTCGATGGATATGTACTCGTAGACATCGGAGTCGAAGGCCGGCGAGAATGAATGGTACTCCTTAAGGGACAGGTCCTCCAGGCGCTTACCCTTGCTGATGCAGTATAACACCACCCGCCCGGCAATGCGGTGGGCATCCCGGAAGCTGACATCGTGCCAGGCCAGGTAGTCTGCCAGATCGGTGGCGTTGGTGAAGTCCTGGCCGGCCGCCTCCCGCATGCGCCCCTCATTGGCCTGCAGCGTCTCTACCAGGGGGACCATGATGCCCAGGCAGCCCCGCACCGTGTCCACGGTGTCGAAAACCGCCTCCTTGTCCTCCTGCAGGTCCTTGTTGTAGGCCAGCGGCAGCCCCTTCAGGGTGGTCAAGATGCCCGTCAGGTGGCCGTATACCCGTCCAGTCTTGCCCCGCACCAGCTCCGGCACGTCCGGGTTCTTTTTCTGGGGCATGATACTGCTGCCGGTGGTATAGGCGTCATCCAGGGCAACAAATCCGAACTCGCCGCTAGACCAGAGGATCAGCTCCTCGGCGAAGCGGCTCATGTGGGTCATGATCAGGGAGGCGACAAATATAAACTCCGCCGCGAAGTCGCGGTCGGAGACGGCGTCCAGGGTGTTGTCGGAAATGTCCCGAAAGCCCAGCCTGCGGGCGGTGTAGGGGCGGTCGATGGGGAAGGTCGTCCCGGCCAGCGCCCCCGCCCCCAGCGGGCAGACATCGGTGCGCTTGTAGCAGTCCCGCAGCCGGGCGTAATCCCGGCGCAGCATCTCGCAGTATGCCAGCAGGTGATGGGCGAAAGTGACCGGCTGTGCTCGCTGCAAGTGGGTATAGCCGGGCATGATCGTCTCCTTGTGCTCCCGGGCGCGCCGCACCAGCGCCCCAATTAACTCCAGCAGCAGGCTGCCCAGGGATTCGATCTCATCCTTCAGATAGAGGCGCAGGTCGGTGGCCACCTGGTCATTGCGGCTGCGAGACGTGTGCAGCTTCTTCCCCGCCTCGCCGATCCGCTCCACCAGGCAGGCCTCGATGAAGGAGTGGATGTCCTCCGCCCCGGGGTCGAACTGCAGCGTCCCCTGTTCGATGTCGTCCCGGATCTGCTCCAACCCGGTGACGATCTCCTCCGCCTCATCCAGGTCGATGATCCCCTGGCGCCCCAGCATTCGGGCATGGGCGATCGAGCCCCTGATGTCCTGCCGCCACAGCCGGGCATCGAACTGGATGGAGTTCAGGAACGCCTCCGCCTCCCCTGCTGTCTCCTTTGCAAACCTGCCGCCCCAGAGCTTGTCCAATCCAGCCCCTCCTCGAGCAATGACGCTCATTACTCCGGACTCTCATCAGTCATTACTTTTTTTCGACAGAAACGCAGGCATTTCCTTGTATTACAAATCTCCATAAATAATCTCTCGCCTCTCCGGCATAATCGATATTGATCCTCGGAGTTGCCAGAATATCCGGTTCGGGAATACATGCCCCGTCGTCGAGCAGGTAGAGACTGCCGGTGCATAGGTTTTCCCCGTACTGCTCCATGGTGATCTCCAGCGCCTGGCACAGCCGGCCCGGCCCCCCGGTCAATTCAGGCAGATGACCCGGCACGATCCCGGCAGCCCGCCGCCGCCTCGCCATCAACTCCAGGCCTGTCAACGGCTCCAGCGCCCTGACCAGCACCACTTCCGGCCTGCCCGGCGCCTGGGTGACAATATTAAAACAGCTGTACATGCCGTAGATCCGGAAGACATAGGCATGGCCACCCGGACCATACTGGATCCCGGTGCGCTTGCTGAGCCGGTTGTTATACGAATGGGCGGCCCTATCTCCCGGCCCGATGTAGGCCTCCACCTCGACGATCCGCCCCCCGGTCACCCCGTCCGGAGACTCGTGCACCAGCATCTTGCCCAGCAGTTCGCGGGCCACCAGCAGCGTCTCCCTCTGGTAAAACTCCGGCTGCAACCTGTTCACGCGCCTCTTGACCTCTCCCACGACAACTGCCCGCTTTAGGGCCTGTTTGTATGCTTAATGATATCCCGGGCTTCTGCGCCGGACACGGGAAAGCCCGCCGGAGCACCGGCGTCCGGGCAGCTAGCGGCCCCCTGGTCCGGCCAGGGTTTTCACGATGTCGGCCATGCCGATGATGCCGATGATAGCGCCGTTCTCCAGCACCGGCACCCGTTTGATGCCATGGTCCACCATCAGGGTCGCCACCTCTTCAATGCTCGCCTCCCCGCTGACCGTGATCACGTTGGAGGTCATGATTTCCGAGGTCTTGGTGGCGGCCAGCTTCTTGAAGTCATCACGGAACCTGGCCATACCGCTGATATAGATGATGGAGCCCAGGATATCGAAGAAGCCGGGGGTTCTGGGGTTGGTCTCCTTGTGGATCAGGTCGGCATCGGTGACGATGCCCACCATCTTCCCCTCTTTATTGACCACCGGCGCCCCGGAAATATGGTTTTCCGTCAATGTTGCCGCCAGTTCCTCGATGGTGGCATCTTCTGGGACAGTGATTACGTTTCTGTTCATGATCTCCTTGGCCAACATAGCGATCACCTCATTTTAGGATTAGCCTTTAATCTTGATTTTATATAATTGAACCAATCTGGGATCGTCTTGGAAACTGTGATCCAGTCCAAATCCAGCACTCCAACCCTGGTTCAATAATAACGGCTGCACACCTCCCGCACCATGGCAAACACCTGCTCTAGCTTTTATTATCTACTCGAATGCACATTTTCAGGTTACCATACCACCATGTTTAAATGCTACTACAAGTTTTATGCAATCCCTTTTAGCCGGTTCAAGGCCGAGTCTTGCCACAATCCAGCAGTTTGCTAAATATTTTCGACATATCCGCCTCCCTTGTTCAGACAGCCGCTACCACCGCTCACCATACGGCGCTATGTTCAGGCGTTGAAATGGAGCCGGCCAGCAGATATAATATTTATGATGTTTATCGGGATAGCCTGAGCCGGTCGACCGGAAACCCGGCCTTTTATTTTTTAGGCCGGCGCAGTGTTAGACTATCATGAGCGTAGATTTATCATGTGACAGCAAAAACCGTCCCCGGTGTTATTGATCTGGTGTGGGCATGGCTGGTTGCCATGGTTCCTGACCGGCTGCTGTTCACACTGCTTGAAATCTGAGGTTTTGATGAAGGATGGGGAAGATGTCGCCAGCCATCACCTATGAGGTGGGGAATTCGCTGTACATCAACATTACCAACCGCTGCACCAATCGCTGCTCCTTTTGCATTAGAAACAACCGGGACGGAGTCGGCAGCGGCGCCAATCTCTGGCTCGAACAGGAACCGACTGCCGCTCAGGTTGTTGCAGACATCCGGAAACGGGATATTTCCAAGTATAGGGAATTTGTTTTCTGTGGCTTCGGGGAGCCCATGATCCGCACGTACGATGTTATTGAAATATGCAAGCAGCTGAAGCAGCAATTTGATAAGCCGATCCGCATCAACACCAACGGCCAGGCCAACCTGATCTGCGGCAAAGATATCACTCCCCTGTTGGCAGGGTTGGTAGATTCTATTTCCATCAGCTTGAATACGAAGAACAAAAATGAGTATCAGGCGTTTTGCCGATCCTGTTACGGGGATGCAGCTTTTGAAGCCATGCTGGATTTTACCGTCAGATGTAAGGAGTATATCCCCAAAGTGATCTTATCTGTAGTTGATTTCCTCTCAGAGGACGACATCGCGGCCTGCAGAAAAATTGCGCAGGATATCGGCGTAGATTTCCGAGTCAGACATTTCGCATCCTAAAGACGCCCCGCTCAGTTTACGGTGATGTCGCCGATGCGGCGCCCATCATATCCCGATCAGCTCATATAAGTAGGTTCTTCCGCTCTCCTGCTGCCAAGACAGCAGTGCCAGGGTAGCCCTGGCATCCTCCACCGCCCGGTGCGCCTGCAGGACCTCGATCCCATGCCAGCAGAGCAGGTTCTGCAGGCCCCTGCTCTGGAAGCCCTTTGTCCTCCAGTCAATGCCGCTCATGGAACAATACCACGGCTTCGCTCCGGCAGTGGGAAACAGGGGCAAGACAAAACGCCTATCGAAGAAAACATTATGGGCAATCATGAGTTCCGTCCGGAGCAAGATCTCTTCTACCCGCGTACCATCGATACTCATTCCTCGTAAATGATCCCTGGTCAATCCATGGACATACACGGCGCCTGGATGAATGACACAACCAGGTTCTCTCAGGCCGCCATATTCTTCGATGATCCCCAATACCCGGCCGTTCTGCCGCTCGAAAGCGAATAAAACCAGGCCGATCTCCACCACCTCGTCATCCTGACCGAAGCCTGTAGTTTCAACGTCCACAACGCAGCCGAGCGTTGCCATGAGTTCCGTCTCCTCTCCCAGGAAACCGATCTGCTTTTTGAACCACTTCAACAATAAATCAGCATTTTCCTGCAATTTTCCCAGTGTTTTTAGCCGAATTCTCACGACTGATGGCAGAGCGTGTGGCCGGCAATACCATCAATCCATCCTCAGCAGGTAATAAAAAAGCTACCAGGGAGAGTTGCCCTGGTAGCCTCTGTTTTTCTGCCATTGAGGTGTTTCCAACTCAATGGCTGGGAGAGGAGAAACTGGGGAAGATCTGCCATGCTTGATCCGCATGAGGATCTTCTACCGAATATTATGCTCCACAATGGCCAGTTTTATACATTAGGGTTACCCTGTTTCGGAGCCTCGTCATTTACCACTCTCGTCAAATAGTCATAGGTCTGTGGAAGATTAGCTCCGCCCGGCCCCCCGTTGTAGGCACGGATTGCCGCATCAAGACTGCCCGTTTGCCTATAGACATCATCCAGGTAGCTGGCAGCCCAGTTGATGGCGAAACCCGGGTCAACCGCCTGTTCCAGACTGACTCCGTTGGCCGAGTTGATCTGCATCAGCCCCATGTCTATATCGTGGCCTGCAGCCAGAAGCTGTCTGCCGGTAGCCCGGTACGCCTCCATGTTGTGGAAACTGTATGACTTCCAAGCAGTATTGTCAAAGATGGTGTACGGGTTGCAGCGCGACTCCACCCTCATGATGCCCGCCAGCGCCCTGCTGATGTCCAGCCCGTAGCAAGCCGATATCGATCCGCCAAAGTGCCGGGCCGGGCTCTGGTCTTCTCTCTCCGGCAGCGGCATCGCTCCGCCCCTGTCAGCCATCTGGCCGGCCTCCGGTTGCGTTCCTCCGCCCGGGATGATCAACTCCTGACCCACGTCGATACTGTTGGGGTCGCCGATCTTGTTGACCGCCATCAGCCGCACCAGATCGACATGGTAATACCTGGCCAGAGACCACAGCGTCTCGCCGGAAGCCACCGTGTGCGTAAGGCCGGCTCCATCCGGAGCCGGCTTCGGAACAACTGCCTTGACTGGCTGCCCCGCAGATACCTGATTCACCGGCGCGCTCTGATCCCAGAAGGGGGCAAAGCTGTCTTCCGCAAAATATGCAGATGCCTGGCCTGGAAAGGCAATTGCCCAGACAAAAAACATCAGGGCAGCGCCCAGCATTCTAAACTTTTTCATAAAATATCACCAATCCCTTTACTTCACTTGAAAGTACATCCTTGCTATTATTTACATGTTTACCATGTTTTATACATAGTTGGTATAGTGGTGCATACTACAATCCTAGCAACGATCCATTGGCTAATCTCATCTGTGAAAAAGAGTGGGGCCAAGGCAGAGCAAATGGCGGGAAGAAATAATAAAGCCCGGGTCAAATATAGATCCCGGGCCTTCAATGAAGACCGTTCAGTCTACAAACTCCGCTCCAGTTCCGCCAGCAGTTGTCCGAAGCGGTCCAGCGCCTGGTTGACCGGCTCCGGACGCGACATATCCACTCCGGCCAGCCGGAGCAGGTCGAGGGGATAGCCGGAACTGCCCTGCTTGAGGAAATCCAGGTAACGGGCCACTGCAGGGCGGCCATGTTCCAGGATGCCCCGGGCGAGGGCGACGGCAGCCGAGATGCCGGTGGCATACTTGTAGACGTAGAAGGCATTGTAGAAGTGGGGGATGCGCGCCCACTCCAGGTCGATCTCCTGGTCGACCGTCATGGCGGGGCCGTGGTAATCCAGGTTCAATTGGCGGTAGACCTGCTGAAAGTAGCTGCCGGTAAGCGCCTGGCCGGATTCGGCCCTGGCATGGATGGCCTTCTCGAATTCGGCGAACATGGTCTGCCTGAATACGGTGCCCCGGATCAATTCCAGGTAGTGGCCCAACAGGTAGAGCCGGCGCTCCCGCTGGCGGACGGTCTGCAGCAGGTGTTCCATCAGCAGGACCTCGTTGGCCGTGGAGGCCACCTCTGCCGTGAAGATGGTGGGCATGGCATAGATGAAGGGCTGCTCCCGTTCTGAATAGGAGAAGTGCATGGCGTGGCCCATTTCATGGGCGAGAGTGAAGGCGTTGTCGATATTCTCGTGGTAGTTCAGCAGCACGAAGGGATGCACGCCGTAGACTCCCTCGCAGTAAGCCCCGCCGGCCTTGCCCGGCCGCTCCGGCACGTCCACCCAGCCGCCCTGCAGCCCCCGGGACAAAGCATCCACATAATCCCGCCCCAGGGCGGCGAGGCCCTCCTGCACCATCCGCACCGCTTCCGGGAAACTTACCTTCCACTCCACCCCCGGCGTCAGGGGGACGTAGATGTCGTACATGTGCAGCTCATCCACCCCGAGCACCCGCCGGCGCAGTTCCATGTACCGGTGCAGCAGCTCCAGGCGGGAGCGGACGGCGCCGATCAAACCGTCATAGACATCCGCCGGGACGTTCTCGTCGTGCAGGGCTGTTTCCAGGGATGACTGGTAGTTGTGCACCCTGGCCAGGTAGAGGTCGCGCTTCACCCCGGCGGCCAGGGTGGCGGCCAGGGTGTTGGAGAGATTCCGGTAAGCGTGGTAGAACGAGGTGAAGGTGTCCTGGCGCACCCGGCGGTCGGCGCTCTGCATCAATACAGTGTAGTTGCCCCGGGTGACAGGCATCTCCTGGCCATCCTCACCCCTGATAGCGTCGAAGGTGAGGTCGGCGTTGTCGATCATCTTGAAGATCTGATCAGGGGCCTGGAGTGCATCCCCCGCCCTGGCTACGATCTCCTCTTCTGCCGGAGCCAGCGTATACGGGCGGTAGCGCAGCAGGTCATCCAACTCGAAACGGTAGACGCCGAGGCCGGGTTCGTGGTCCAGAAACGAGCGAACGGCCTGCTCCGGCAGGCCGAGAATTTCCGGGTTCATGAAAGAGATGGCCGCCAAGGCCTCTGTATCCAGCGATACCGACCGGTCGCGAAGGGCTTGGGAGGCTGCGGCCGTGGTGTCCCCGTCAAACAGCATGCTGGCATAGTTGTAGAGCCTGGTGCAGGTCTCCCGCAGCCGCTCCCTGGACTGCAGGGCCTGCAGCAGCATCGCCCCGCCTTCACCCAGCCGGCCGCGATAGCGACCGATGTCGGTCAGTTGCTTTTTAGCGCCGGCATAATCCTGCTCCCAGCGGTCAGGATCAGGATAGATATCCTCCAGGCGCCACCTCAGATTATCCAATTCGTCTCACCTGTCCTTCATTAAAAGAAGTAACTCATCACAAATCTAGTATATCAATTCCTATCCAAACTCATGACAGCAAGACAAAA
>Ga0224558_1003369_pt1 | contig 13387 bp, 11 predicted proteins | sample 714S32024metaG_FD_180682 | JGI IMG/M metagenome (GOLD analysis project Ga0224558, IMG submission 180682) | Peat soil microbial communities from Stordalen Mire, Sweden - 717 S3 20-24 | ecosystem: Environmental > Terrestrial > Soil > Wetlands > Peat | place: Sweden: Norrbotten County, Stordalen... | reverse complement strand
TTGCCTGACCAGGCGCTGGATTTGGCGAGCATCGATCTCTAAACCGGCATAGGTCAGCAGGTCCTGGCTGGCGGCTTGATAACTGCCCGCCAGAGCGGCGGCACGACAGACCCAGCGCAGGACCTCGGGCGAGTAGCTGTCCACCAATCCCAAAGCGCTGTCCAAAGGAAAGCGGCCCTCCCCGCGCCGGGCGCTATACAGATAGGGGCGGCGCAAGGTGATCCAGCCCAGGGTCAGCAGCACCGCTTTGGGGCGCGGCCCGTAATTCTCCTCATCGGGCAGGCATTGCTGGGGCTGGCCGGGGAGTGTCGGGTCGTTGAGCAGTTGCTCCACCCAATGGGCTCCATCGTGCTTGAGGGCCGCCAACAGGTCCCGCTCCAGGGCGGCAAAATCGCTGATGCCCCGGGTCACCAGCCGATTCAGGCAGAGGGCCGTTTGCGGGAAGTAGGCCGCCAGAAGCGCCGGAACTTTTTTTTAATCTCGGCCCCCTGCTGATCCCAGGTCATCTGTTCGGTCAGAGCGGCGTAGCGCTGGGCCAGCGCTTGGAAGCGGTCGTGGCCTTCAACGGCCTGGACGATGAAATCCAATTCATCGGCTCCCACCCGTTGACAGTTGTTCCTGCCGTTTTCACGGCGCTGCAAGAGGTGGTAAGGGCCTTGAGTCACGGTGCGCTCGCCGCGCTGGACCTGATAGGTTTGCTGACTGACATGGCCACGGACCATGCGGTCGATATGAGCCATTGCTTCGAGGAGGCGGGCGCGTTCCTGTTGGAGAGAAGGTGAAAGCATAGTTTGGTTATGTTGTATATGCACTATACAACACATGGCGCAAAAGTCCAAGCAATTCATCACTTTGGAAATCAGCCAACTATTCTTTCATGCACCCCCAGCGTGCGTCACTTGGCCATGGAGGCACTTCGATCCTGCCCCACAGAGCGCGTCAGCAAGCCGAAGCTGCTCAAGGCGCCGCCAGAAGGCAGAGGGGAAACCGCGGATTTCTTGAATCGGCTGACAAGCCTGGCATGTGAAGAAGTTCCTTTCGGGGCAGAGCGGGTGTGTTGGGGCGTGGCAGACGGAAGCTGCTAACCCGCGCGAACCTATCCCTCCAAGCTTGCTCTGTCTCCGGCGATGAATCCGGGGAGCCGGTAAATGACAATTCTGCCCTTCGTGGTCACTACCAACACTTCTAAATCGCACCGGACAAGTGCCGCCTGGTTAACATGACGCTGAAAGATCAGATTCACGTGCGGGCGGGCGCCCCACCGTACCCAATGGCTCTAGCCCCGAAAACGCTGCTGGGCTGCCTGCACGAGCATCCTCGTCCGCCCGGAACCAACGCCCGTGGACGCCCGGCTCACACCAGCAAGCGGGCCAGGTGGACGACCAGGACGGCGGCGGGGAATAAGATCAATTGGGCGAAGAGCGTTCCGAGGAAGCGGCCGACCACCTGCCAGACGACGATATGGCTGACCTCGGAAACCGGGCGGCTGCCCCGCAACGCCTGGTCGGTGATAAGTGCCGACACAGGATCAATGAGGATGACCAGCAAGACCGTGCCGACGCCGTTGATGACGCCGCTGAGGGTCGTCGCGGTGCGGGCCATCTCCGGGGCCAATGCGCTGGCGTACATTGTGGCGCTGATGCCCACGGTATAAACCGCGGTGACGATGATGTTGAGCAAAAGGAAAGAGCGCGGGAGGTTGAATCGGCTGGCTTTGCGGACGCTGTCCGGCAGCGGAAGGCGAAAGTGCTGGCTGATCCGGCTGAACCCGCGCAGCGAGAGGGTGTGGAGCAGCAGGGCGAAAAATGAGCCGTGGGATTCGTAGGCCACGGCAGCCCGGCTGAAAATCGTAGTGAACGACGGGATGAGCATTGCACCCAGCAAAGTCCCGACGCTGGCCGCAGCGAGAATGAAATGAAAGTCCCCGAGGAGGCCACCAAGGGTTCCGTGATGGACCATCCGGTCCACCGCCGAGCCCAACAGCGGCGCCTGCAAGGTATAGGCGACGCGGCTGACCAGGGAAACGATGCTAAACAACGCGCCCGTCAGCGCCAACCGCCCCGTGCGGACGCCGGCGATGCGCGAGGCGTAGGAGGCGGTGTCCAGGCAGTGGACGACCCCGGTCAGGAGCAGGATGATCAGCAGGTTCGGCACCGAAGGAGAATGAGCAGCGAAGCGACCGCATCGCAAGCCGCAATCCGCTACGCCTTGATCCTCACGCCGTCACGGGCCAAGGGCCTGCAAGGAGGGCTTGTGCTTGCCGCCGGGAGGTCTTCGTCTCAACTGCCCTTAATATTCACAAACCCGCAGGTCGGCGCTTCTTCACTTGTGACCGGGCGGACCTTTGGCCCATTTATGTGACAACGCCGCAGGCGCGGAGTTCGCAAAAACAGTCTAAGCGAAAGGTTTTGACATCGGAACACGACGATGGTTGTCTCAGCCATCAATGGAAACAACAGGGTATTTCTTCAAAAGCCTGAATTCGGCAACTGCTGGCGCAAATAATAACGTCATGAGAACAAAACTTATCCAGTATGCAATTATCACGGTCATGTTCGCAGCGATCGCGTCCAGGGGCCGCGCGAATGATAAGACCGAAAGTCTGGTTGTTGATGGCGAGCATTTCACCGTCCGGCAGATTACCGACGAGAAACTAAATGGCCTTGTGGCTTACCGCTTCAGCGCCCCCAAGGAGTGGCGCGACACGAGTCAGGTGTACTGGAATTACATGCACATCACTCACCCGGTTTCCATGGCCATGAAAGTCGAGAATCCGACCAATGCCGAGGCCTGCTTTTGTTACCAGCCCATGTTCTGTGGTTACATCCCGGGTCCCCGCGCTGCACTTAATGAAGGCAAGGATGGGGCTGATGGGCTCTCGCTGCGCCCCATGGAACCGGTGAAGGCGCTCGCCTACTTCATCAACAAATACCGCGGCAAATACTCGGATCTGAAATTCATCGGCAGCCGCGACTTGCCCGACTTGCCGAAAGTGCTTCACGTCAACATGTCGCTTACTCAGCACGGCATCGGCGAGAAAGTGACTTACACACTCGACGGCAAGCCCGTCGAGGAGGAGTTTTACGCCGTGCACCATTACCAGGTGGTCCAGGGCGAAGCGCTGTGGGGTTTGGTCTGCGTCCATAGTTTTCGCGCGCCGGTCGGGACGCTGAATCGCCGCCGGAATGTTTTCGGTGCGATCCACAAGTCGTTAAGCATTACGCCGGAATTTGCCCAGCGAGCCGAGGCGGTCAAGCAGCAGCTCCTCGCGAATTTTAACGCGAATCTTCAGGCGCAATACGCTGGGATTGCCGCTGCGGGACAGCGGAGCAAACAGATTTCGGCGAACAACGACGCCTTCCTGGCGAACATTGACCGCAGCCTCGCGTCCTCGCGCGCTTCCAGCAGCGCCTCCGGCGGCAGCACGGCGCGCACCGCCAACGATGGGCAGGACGATTACATCCGGGGCGTGGAAACGATGAACGATCCCCTCACCGGAACTTCGCAACACTCGTTTACCGAGCAACACCACTGGACGGACGGCTACGGCAATTACCGCAACTCCAACGACGCTTCCTACAACCCGAACCAAAGCGAGGTCGGCGACTGGCAGCTCATGACGCCCGCACACTGATGGGGCGCGGTTTGGCTCTAACGGGCCGGGGGTAGGGGATCGCTGCAATAATTTGATTGCGCGCGGCTGGGCTCGCACTCAAGATCGCCCCCGAGAATGTCATCCTCGCCCGTTATCGAAACGCAGGCCCTGAGCAAGGTCTTTGGGCCGCAACGGGCGTTGGATGGGGTGAATCTGCAAGTCGCGCCGGGCGCCATCGGCTTGCTGGGTCCCAACGGGGCGGGGAAGAGTACCCTCATCAAGTGCTTGCTCCAGCTCCAACCCATTACTTCCGGCTCTGCCAAATTGCTGGGCCGCGAGGTCGGCCGCGAAGGCCGCGAAATCCGCAAGCGCGTCGGCTACACGCCGGAGCAGGATTGCCACATACCCGGCATGGCCGGCTGCGAGTATGTCACCTATTGCGCGCAGTTGTGCGGCCTCCCTTTTCAGGCCGCCCGGCAACGCGCCCATGAGATGCTCGACTTTGTGGGGATGGGCCAGGAACGCTACCGGAAGGCCGACACCTACTCGACCGGCATGAAGCAGCGACTAAAGCTCGCCCAGGCCATCGTCCACGACCCCGAAATCGTTTTCCTCGACGAGCCGACCAATGGGTTGGACCCCAAAGGCCAGGCCCAGATTCTCGAATTGATTCAAAGCCTCTGGAAAGCGTACGGCATCACCGTCGTTCTCTCTTCGCATTTGCTGCAAGATGTGGACCGCATCTGCGAGCAGATCATCATCATCGCCCGCGGCCGCGTCCTGGTTCACGATACGTTGGAGAACTTGAAAGCGCCCAAGCGGGGCGCGGCGGAGGTTGTCGTCGCCAACCGGCAGCACGACCTGCAGGCGGCCTGCGAGCAGCGCCACTGGCCCTGCACACCGCTCCCCAACGGTCATCTGAAAATTGAACATAGAGCGGAATCCTTGAATCCGCTGCTGAGCCTGATGCACGAACTGAAACTGGCGCCGCTCGAGATTGTTCCCAGCCCCAACGCGCTGGAAGAAACCTTCGTCCAAGCCCTGGAGATGTCCCATGCCGCTACATGACACCAATTACCAGCATTGGGAGGGCGCCCATCTCGGCCTGTGGCACCGCCGTTGGACCATCGCCGAAAACGGCCTGAGGGCCTGTCTGCAAAACAAATGGATGCGGCACCTGGTTGTCCTTTGCTGGGGCGCCGCGCTGGCGATGACGGCGCTCCTGTTCCTGGTGGGACAACTCTTGGTGGCCGACAGCGTCGTGGTGCAATGGGTCCGCAACTTGAATCCGGACCTCCAGGTCTTCGCCAGCATGCTGACCACCTGGCTGGAGCAACACCCGGAAGTCTCCGTCCGCACTACCCAGGATGTTCTCTTCTATTACTTTGGCACTTTCCTCATGTCCGTGAGCATCTTTGCCCTCGGCTTGGCGATGCCCTTGCTAATCACCCGCGACCTGGCCAGCAATGCCATCATCATTTACGCCTCCAAAGCCGTCAGCCGCGGCGATTATCTGCTGGGGAAATTCTCCACCGCTTTCGGATTATTGGTTTTGACCTGGCTCGGGCCGGTGTGCGCGGCGTGGTTTGTCGGCAACCTGCTCGCGCCGGACTGGCGGTTTTTCTGGCACTCCCGAGTCCCCTTGTGCCATGCCGTGGTTTACGGCCTTAGCAGCATGGTCCTTCTTAGCCTGCTGGCGCTGGGGGTATCGGCGACTTCCCTCAAAGAGAAATCCACCGGGGCGTTCTGGTTCACGTGGTGGGTTGTCGGGGGCGTCGTGGCGCCCATCGCCGCTCACACGAAGCCTTGGCTCGGGTACCTGAGCTTCAATTTTGACCTCGACCAACTCGCCCTGGCCGTCTTCCGGCTCGGCGATGATCTCAAGATTGCCCAGGACAACATCCCTATCTTCGGCAGCATGCTGCGCAATATCCGCGCCGAAACCACCGCCGCTCTAAACAACCCGCCAATTTGGGGTGCCTTGCTTGGCTTGCTGTTAATGGCTGCCCTCGCTGCAATCATAGTTGCTAAGCGCGTCAAACCCGAATAGGCCACATTCAACTCAGTTAACCTCTTAACCCATTTGACCCGCCACTTCGCATGAACCCCGTCGTCCAGGCTCAGGAGTTAAGCCGGTGGTACGGCATGGTCATGGGCTTGAACAACGTCAGCTTCGAAATCAGCACTGGTTTGACCGGCCTCGTTGGCCCCAATGGCGCCGGCAAGATCACCCTCATCCAGATCGTCACCGGCCAGCTTCAACCCAGTTCCGGCCAACTGACAGTCTTTGGAGAGGTTCCCTGGAATAATCCCCGCCTGCTCCAGCGCATCGGGCATTGTCCCGAGGGCGAGGCCGTCCCCAAGGACTTGCGCCCTTTGGAATGGCTGCGGGGTCTCGCGTGGCTGTCCGGACTGACAGGGACAGAAGCAGTGGGCCGTTGTGAAGCGATTTTAGACAAAGTCGGGTTGCCGCGCGAGCATTGGTCCAAACGCATGGGCCAGTATTCCAAAGGGATGAAACAACGGGTGAAACTCGCCCAGGGCCTCTTGCACCAGCCGGACCTGTTGGTGCTGGACGAACCGATGAACGGCCTCGACCCGATGGGCCGCCAGGAAGTGGCCGCCATCCTGAAGGACCTCGCCGCCGATGGCGTTAGCATCCTCATTTCGAGCCATATCCTGGCCGAGCTCGAATCGCTCTGCAAAGACATCCTCATTCTCAATTGGGGCCGCATCCTGGCTTCCGGCAGCCAGAGAGAGATACGCGGCGACCTGAAGGATTGGTCCGAAGCGCTCTCCATCCAATGCGACGCGCCCGAAGTCCTCGCGCGCTGCCTGTTCGATGCCGGCGTACTCCTCGGCTTCGATCTCGATGCCAAGGACGGTCTTCTCCACATCCGGGTCAGGGACGCCGCGGATTTTTACGCGCGCTGGACGGGCTTGCTGCTGGAAAGCGGAGTGACCATCCACGGAATTCGCAGCCAAAGCCGTTCGCTAAAGAACATCTTCGACAAGGTCACTACATGAGCGCGCACAATGAGACGACATGCATCCAGTCTCTGAAGCTGGCCACGCGCCCCATTTCGCGCATCACGCATCACGCATCACGTATCACGCTTCACGTTTCAGCCTAACCATGCCTGATCTCGCCTCACCACCTCCCCTGCTGCCCACCGCCGCCCGCCTCCCACGGCTGACCTCGCCGCCAACGCCCACGTTCCTGGCCGGGTTGCGCGGGATTTGGCTGTTCACCTGGAAGCCCCAACTAGCCTGGCGCAAGCTGCCTATGTTGGTGGTGGGCCTCCTGGCGGTGCCTGCGCTGGTTTATCTCACCACCCCTTCGATGCGGAGCACAACTGCGCGCCAACCCTTGCTCGGTAGCCCAGTGGTTCGGGAAAACGAGTTCGCCCGCCAGCTCTCCCGTCGCGGCCCCTCGCTCCAGCCCGAGCAAGAGGCCCAACTCTTGCAGATCTTTAACGAAGAGTTTGCTCGCACCGAAAAACCTCTTGCCGAAACCCAATCCGCCGCCGCTACCACCACCCGCCAACGCGAGGAAATCAAGGCCTGCTATGATCGCATCCACCTCCGCGCCCAGACGGTGCTCAACGAAGCCCAGTTTGACCGGTTCCAGCGCTTCGAAAAGAACGCCGTCCTGCGAAGCCAGAACGAAGTGAGACCCACCTGGAGCCGGACCGAGCCTTTCTACCATTGGCTGATTGATTTCTATTTCTTCGTCCTCCTGCCGCTCCAATGCGTGAAGGGCTGCGGCGGCCTCATCCGGGACGAACTCCAGGCCGATACCCTTGGCTTCCTTGTCACCCGTCCATTGAGCCGGGCCCGGTTGTTGGTCCTCAAGTATCTGACCCAAACCGCTTGGCTCCAGCTCCTCCTGCTGGCCGAGACCCTGCTCCTGTTCATTGCTGGTGGCCTGCGCCAGATCCAGGCCCTCGGCGCATTGCTCCCGCTTTTCCTCGCCGCCCAGTTTCTCGCCGTGCTGGCCTGGAGCGCGCTCGGTGTCCTCTTAGGCCAGGTCTCCAAGCGCTACATGGCCCTCGCGCTCCTCTACGGGTTCATCGTCGAAATGGGCATCGGCCGCATCCCGACCAATATCAACTCCCTCTCCCTCATGCGCCATCTCAAGACTCTCCTCTCGCCCAATCCCGCCCTCCAGGCAATTTACGATTGGACCAGCAATGGCCTCGTTCTCTCCGTCGGCGCATTGGCGCTCGCCACCGCCCTGTTCGTCGCCCTCGCCGCCCTGCTTTTCACCTTCAAGGAATATCATCACACCGCCGAAATGCAGAAGTGAAGCATCCATGGCTATCCCGCTCGCCCCCGAATTTCAGCGGCTGGATGGCGATGGGACTCCTCGCAGATAGCCCGTTGTCAGGCGTTCATCGGGCTGCCGACGTTATTCACGAACAAGTACTCCTGGCCGTGTTCCCCGAGGTCAGCCGTCATCTCTTTCATATAGCCTTTGAACAAGGTGTTGGACGAAATGACGGAGTGACTGAGCTTCCGCACCAGGAATCCAAACTGCGGCGTGTAATCTCCCTTGCCGCCGTCGTCGCGGCCCGCCGCGCACACATTAGAGACGAAGCTCAATCCGCTGCATTCCTCCAACCGCACCTGACAGGAACGTTCCCCTTCAGGGAGCAGGCTGCTGTCTTTGCCACAGCGCCTGAAAACGTTCCCCGTGATGGTGGCAGTGCGCATCTTCAGTGCGCACACGCCCGCGCCCCAATTCCGGTCGAAACAGTTCCCCGTGACGTTCCACGCATCACCCGCCACGAGGTACAGGCCATAGCCTTTATTCCATTCGACGCGATTGGCCGTGAACATGATCGTTGCACCGACCGAATCGCAGCCGAAACCGTGACTCCCGTTGCCGGAGAACTGGTTGTCCGTCACGAACCCGTCCCAGCCGGTGATCTGGACGCCACACCCTTTGTTACCCTGGAAGATACTGTGACGGATGATGAACAGCCAAATACGCAAGAGATGAACGCCATGTCCGGAAAACCGTTCGATCTTGCAATCATCAATGACAATGGCGTCTTCCTGCGGGCTATACTTCTCAGCATTGTTCAGGAAAACCCCGTGAATGGCTTTCTTGGCGCCCCGCCGTCCCTGCAGGAAAAGTCCTCGGAGGTGTACGCCGAAGGCGCCGGTGATATTGAGCACGCAATCCGCCTCATCGGAATCCAAGAGCAGCATGGCGCCGGCGTCGCCGCGGTATCCCCACTGGGGCTCCGCCAAAACGGTTGTGTGCGGGTGGACCTTCAAATCATGACAAAGATAGCGCCCAGCCGGCAAATAAACCGTGCCGCTCACCGCCCCGGCTGCATCCAGTGCCTTCTGGATCGCTTCCGAATCCGGTGTCTTGCCGTCGCCCTTTGCGCCGAACTCGAGGACGTTGAAGACGGAAGCAGCCGGAATGCCGTTTTGCTCGGCTGCGCCACCGGAGGTTACCCCGGCCAGGCCCGCCATCCCCAGAAAAGTCGTCCCGACCAGAAACTCACGCTTTTTCATCTGCATGTGATCTATTTAGGGCGCTACGCAGTCACAAGGCAAGTGGTCGTTTAGGTCGCACGTGGCAGAGCGGTCGGGCAAGGGTCTTACCTCAGCGCCTCAATTGCCTCGGCAAGCTTGCGGCGGAAGAACTGCCAATCGTCCGGCCCAAGAAGGGCGTCATGGTCGCGCTGGCCAAGTTTGAAGGCGGTCAGGCGCGCGGCGAGCAGTTCCTCGGCGGCTTTGGCTGCTGGTGCTCCGGCCTTTTCCTTCGTCAATCGCGCAAGGGTCAACAGGCAGCGGTAATCATCGAGCCCGGCGCGCAGTTGCTCGAAATGGATGGCGGGGATGAGTTGGCCGTCGGGCATTGCATTGCACCAGGCGTAGTCGTCCTCGCGGCAATCGAGGGCATAATAGGGATCGCCGGCGTTGGCGTTCCAGTGCCAGGAAAGGCGGAACTTGAGGTCAAACTGCTTCGCCGCTTTGTAAAGGTAGTAGCCGTAGGTCCAGCGGTTGCCGCCATTGTAGAAAGCCCAGTCGCTGCCAGCCTGGTGGAGCAGGTTCACCGCCGCCTCATCATGGAGGTTCCAATTGGCGACGTGCAACGCTTTCGAGAGCAGAAAGTGGGGGTTCTTCGCGTCGCTGCCCTCAAAGCTGCTGGCGCCGGTGAAAAACGGCGGCCCTTTCGGGAAGGCCTCGCGGTAGGCTTGGGCATTTTCGGCGGAGCGCTGGAGATCATCCCCGAGGGGCTCGTCCGCCAGGTTCCAATAGACCGGCAGCCAGCCCTGCTCCTGGGCGTGCTTTTGGATCGCGGAGTAGATGGCTTTGATAAAGGCGCTGTAATCGCTGAATCCGGCCGCCTTCATTTGGTCGGTGTCCCTAAAATAGCCATTCAATCCGGTGACGCCGCCTCCATAGCTGCTCACCGCCAGGAAGCCGAGGTCCTTCGCGGTCCGGAGCTGCGCATCGGCCGTACCGAAGTCGAGCACCGGCTGGCCATCCTTGAATCCTTTGTAGGCCACGCTCGGCAGGCCGCTAAAGCTGGTGAAGCCGTACTCGCGCAATTTACGCAGGCTCCGCAGCGCAATCTGTTCGTGGAAGGCTGCAGCGGCCGGGTCGTCCTCGTACCACGGTGTGCGAATCGAGTAGCCCCAGGGGCCGACCGGAATATCAACAGGGTCCAGGGTCCCTTTGCGCACGCGAAGTTCTAGCGGCACGGTCGTGGGCAGCCCTTGCTCAGGCGAGAAGGTCAACTGACCCCGGTACGCGCCGGGCTTGGCTCCCGGAGGTGTTTTGATCGTAAGCCAAAACTGCCGGGTGATAGCCTTCGGCATTTCCACCGTGTTGGTCGGAAGAATGAGGCGCGGACTGATGGTAAAGACCGAACCCTCCATCGTGACGCGGCTGAGCCGATAGGAGACGACCCCGATGTCCACAACGCTCGCGGGCAGAGTGCCTTCCGAGCCCACGAGGCTGCCTGCTGTGAGTGTGACCTTCCCCAGCTCACGCAGCGGCGCCACGGCCAAAGTCACCGGTTCGTACTGACCAGCGAACGCTTCGGCCCGCAGCGGTTGGCCCCGCTCCGCTTTGAACGGGGTGTCGTTGTAGTAGAGGTCCTGCATGAAATCCCGCGGGAAGACGACATAGCCCCGTTGCTGTTCTTCGGGCGTCGGTTGCAGCGGGTCGCCGGTCGGGCGGTGCAGCACGCGCTTGAAGTAGTTGTTGAAGTAGAATCGCCGCTTGTCCTGGACCCAACGCAGGAATCTTTCTCCTTCGGCGACCTTGGCGACTGGATAAACCACCACGGCGGAGACGCTGCACGCCCAATTCTCGCCTTGGAACCCGAGATTCAATTGTCCGTTGGTCACCTCCACGTCGAAGACTTTCTCGTGGTAGCGCTCCTTCTGGTACTTGTCGAACGTATCATCCGTCGGCAGGTCCTCGACGTTCCAGAACTGGAAATACTTCTTCTTGAACGCATCAAGTCCATCACGTCGGCGGCCACTTCTCGGCCTTGGGCCAGGATGGCCCGACGGCGATAGACCTGGTACTCGCCCCAGAAGCCCGAGGGATTGTCCAGGTTGACCCAGACCCGATACTTGCCGTTCGGCACATCCACAGCCAATCCGCCGGATTCAATGCAAATGAAATCCTGGTACAACGGGTCGGGCTGCAGGACATCGTAAGCGCGCCAAACCTTCGCTTCCTTGAGTCCGTAGCCACGGCCTTTGCTGTAAAGCGTGGCGGGAGTGATCGGCGTGAAGCCCTCCATCACCGGGCTGGCGCCCGTGCCAAAGTCGAAGGCATACAGGCCGTCAAATTGCACCTGTGGCGCCGACTCGTCCCGCTCCAGCCGGAGGTTATCCACGAACAACGGCGCAGACGGCTGGTCGCCAATGCTGAACAGAAACCGGGTGATTCCGTTGAGCGCCAGCATCCGGCCGGGCCGGGACTTTTCCCCGACGTACAACTGCTTAATAGGCAGGACCAGCGTGCTTCGGCCCGGTGGTACTACGGTCGAGTAATTGACACGCGTCCAATAATCGCGTGTCGCCGTATCGTGGATTTCAACATATAAGGACAGCGGCTCCTGGGCGTCGGTGTACAGATCGGCTTTCAAGTAATCGTAGCCGGTCCAGTCCTGCGCTCCTTCCATGCCGGCGTAGGAGCGATCAATTCGCAAGGCTTTCCGGCCCTCCGACGCGTGCTCCGCTACGATGGTGCCTCCGCCGAACGGATTCTTGTCTTCGAACGAGGTGAGCTGTTTCACAGCCGGGCCGGCGGCGAGGGTCTTTGCTGTCAGCGGGGCGCCGCAGGCGTAGCAAGTTCTCCATTCAGGCTGGTTGCGGTAGCCGCACTCCGCGCAGCGCACGGCTGCTGGACACAGCTCGCCCGGCGGTGCGATCGGCCCTGCTTCGGGGCCGAGCACCGGCTCCGGGGTCAGCGGAACATCGTTCCGCACCTTCACCAGGGTCACGTCATCAATCCAGAAATAGCCTGGGGCCATCAGCCCGAACGAGGGGCCAGCCTGTTTCTTCTCGTTGAGATCACCGACGTAGCTGAGCCTAGTCCAGCCGAACGTGCCGTTCTTCTTGAGCGGGAAATAATGGTCGTCGAACATGAACTCAGTGGTCTGGTTCCACGCGCCGGTCCCAATGTCCAGGCCGCGCAGATAAGCCGTGATCTGATAGCGGCCCGCTTCCAGCTCCTGCAGTTGCACGACGCGCAGCTTGGGCGCCGAGCTACCCACCAGCAGGCAGGAGCTCCGGCCGCTGTGCGCGATGCGGCCCACCGCAAAGTCACAATCGCCCTCGTATTTCCAGCCTCCCCACTTGGCAAACACCAGCCCAAAGCGGTCCTTCTCCTTCGTCTGCTCAAAAGACGGATCCTGGAGCAAGTTTTCCTGGGCCTGCGCCACCGCGAGCGATACGGCTGCGCCGCACAAGATTCTGACTATCCAACTGTGCCGGTTCATAGAGGGATTTATATAAGCCCCGTGAGGGGAAAGAAGTAAAAACGCGTCGGCCTTGGCCAATGTCCTGGAAGCAACTCCGGCAACCGCCTGGCGTTCTTCTCAATCTTGCTGCCCGGCTCAGCCCGCGAAGAATTTCCCGCTTACCCAGATAAGGAGCCCCAAGAGACCGATCCCGAGCAACAAGCTCCAGGTGATCAGGCGCTTCTCGATGGGTAACAGCGGTTCATAGTCCATCCGCTTGATTTCATCAGCGAGCTTCGGTTCCCGAGGCGTGTTTTGGCGAGAGGTCACGGGGTTGCAAGGGGTGGCTTGACTCCGTGGAAGAAGAGCCAGGAGATTGCCAGCCCAATCCAGATGATGAAGCCGAAAAGGCAGACCACATAAACGGCTGCCAGCCGACCTATGCCTTCCTCCCAAAGCTTCTTGAAGTTGGTCGTCACCCCGATGGTGAAGAAGGTTAGCACAAAGAACAGCACACGAAACAAGTCGGTACCGGCTGTAACGATTTTGGCGCTGCCCAGGTGGGTTTTGGCATTCAAGCAATAGACTAAAAGAACTACGAAGGTCAACCCGTAGCCAAGGATGAACTTCGGAAACCGCTGCCAGATCTCGACTGCGCGTACCTTGTGGCCGGCCTGCGGCTCGATCTTCGTGCACCAAATGACGGCCAGGATAAATGACCAAATTCCGATGAACACATCTATGAAGACTTTGATGGTGGCCCAACGCAAAGCAGCCATAACTAAGGAAGAAGACAACCGTAAAGCCGGCCAGGAACCGTCCGATGCGCGCCCCTAACAGCCCGG
>Ga0224558_1003367_pt1 | contig 13397 bp, 11 predicted proteins | sample 714S32024metaG_FD_180682 | JGI IMG/M metagenome (GOLD analysis project Ga0224558, IMG submission 180682) | Peat soil microbial communities from Stordalen Mire, Sweden - 717 S3 20-24 | ecosystem: Environmental > Terrestrial > Soil > Wetlands > Peat | place: Sweden: Norrbotten County, Stordalen... | reverse complement strand
CGACTTTAAGTTTCTGAAACGCTTTGCTGTCCATCACTCGATTCACCTGGGAGATCTCAACATGGCCAAAGAACCCCATACCGCTCACGTTCATGACCGATACGATGTCCTGGTCGTCGACAATTACGAAGACCGTCAAGGCGCGGAAAAATCCGCCTGGACTCGCGTCGGCGTCGCCTTCCCGCACAAAGACGGCGACGGCATGAATGTCGAGCTGCAAGCCATCCCGGTGAGCGGCAAGCTCGTCATTCGCCGTCATGAGGCAAAGCCGAGAGCCCAATAGCGGCTGCCGGCGCAACCGTATGCCTCATTTTCTGCAGCGACTGCGATGAGCGATGAAGTCCTGAACGAATCGGACTCGGTCTTTTGCGCCAATCCATCCTGTGTCCTGCACGTGCGTCCCGGGGATGCCAACGTGCGCGGCCGCGGCAACTGGGCGGATCTCGGAGATGGAATCATCATTGGTCGTCAGCGAGTCGCCGATGTCATGGTGTGTGACCGCTGCGCCGCGACGGTACGGCGAGACGAAACGGCACCCGAGACGTGTTTGATCGCATAAAACCGAAACACTGCCGACCATCGCAACCGCCCTGGATCATCAACACCACAGGCACGTCGTCACCGATACGCGTGTTACGAGGCACCGTCATGTCAATTCTCGATGGATTTCGATATGAAGCGGTGACATAGTCGGATGGATCGCGGCAGGCACTCTTGGCACACTCTCGGGCCATGCGCAAACGACGCGAACCTATCGACGAGTTGATCAACGCCCATGTGTGGCTCCGCTTAAAGAGAAATCGGCGGCTAGACCGCCAAGCCGAGGCGTTCCTCGCGCAGTCTGCGCCGATGATTCGCAAACCTCGCAAGAAGCCGACTCCTTAGATGGGGAATCAACCCTCAAGCCAATTCACGAGGCCCGCAGTCGAGCGCTGTCCAGGAACGATCGTCCATTGCGTCTCCATCTTCGACCTCTCAAGTTCACGGGGCCTTTATACAGTCCTGGCCGTCCTCCGGGACTGTATAAAACTTTGATCGTAGACGTCGCCCTACGCCGGCGGCATGCTTTGCGACGATGTCACCCCGTCGCTCCTCGTATGAACCTCTACAGGTTTCTCAGCATCCACGATGGCTCGCTGTACGAAACATGCATCGAGAGCTGTTGGACCATCAACTGCTTGCACCCGGTTCGGACCTGTGCGGCGCGTTCGTCAAAGCGCTGGCGGCGCACGTCGAGGCCGGCTGGACGCTCGAAACCTTCTCATCCAATGCGGCGTGTGCATTCTGCAGCTTGGGCTCCGAGCGTCGCGCCATCACCATCGAATATGAAGATCCGACTCGCCCGCTTCCGACCCGCCGCCTCGACTATCCAAAATCTTTTTGAGGGTGTCGATGCGATACAAATATGGGCATTCTCGGGAGTGCCGGCGCCTGCGCCATCGTTGTTGGCTTTCCTGAGCCCTCGACCGCCCCCTCACCATGTCCCACGCCCACTATCAAGCAGTCATAGGCGCAAATGATGGCCGTGGTCAAAAATTAATCACGGGAACCTAATCGGTTGATCTATGGCGACGTTTCCATGACAGATCGCAGGTTGTGCACAGGCTTATCCCCCGGGTTGGGGGATTATGAAAACGCAAGAGAAATATTTGGTGCATCGCGCGATCAATCTGACATCCGTTACGCGTTTTCCGTAGCAACTATGTTTCAGCCTTCTTGGGTGCTAGTTGCCATCGCGGACGCCTGGGCATTCGAGCGATTCCGCGCCATCCTGAATTTCTCGGATGATTCGTCGCGCGCTTCTCCGAGGGGATCTAAGAGAGGACTTGCCGGGTGACGGTCACGGTATCACGCCGGTCGTCGCGCTCAAGTTCGGTTCTTGCGGATGAACGGTTTCCCCCCGCCAGCGGGGCCTCCCATTAATTCCGCGAACCTTTCTTGATCGCTCCGCTGCGGCGTGAGGGGGAGACCCGTCGGCAAGTCGCCGACGCATCAAACCTCGAAAGGACCTTTACATGAATACTCTATCCGTCGCCGAATCCGCCCTGCCCGCCTATAGCCACGCGTTTGGTCGCACACTTTCAATCAATGATCTGCGTAGCCGCACACCGGCCGTGTTCGCCGGCAACGCGTCGAGCCGTACAAAACCGACGTATCGATTCATCAATACCGCAGATGTACTGCACGCCTTGCTCGAGGCGGGATTTCAACCCTCCGCGGCTCAACAGACTCGCACTCGGCAGGGATCTGATCCTACCTACGCACGCCACATGATTCGCCTGCGGCCGATGCGCGAAAATCTCACGATGGTGGATTGCATTCCGGAGATTTGCCTCATTAACGCGCATGACGGCACCAGCGCGTATCTTATGTTGATTTTTATTTGTCACCAATGACGTGGAGTGGCAGGAAATCCAGCCTATCTGCGTTCGACTCCTGCGAGAGCGGCCACGGTGACAGTTTTCGAAGAACCGAATCCCTCAATAGACGGGGTGACCTCAAGAGTCGAGTAGGCGCGAGCCATTGCTTTTGTTACGCGTGAGCCGCTACACACGCCTGATGGCTTCCGTGTCGTGACTTCCGAAACCTGCACCCGCATGAACTACGCGGCATTGCCAAGCCGCAACCTTGAGGTCACCCCGAGCAGGACGCACCAGCAACTTCGAAATCGCCCTGCGCGGCCGGTGCCCCCGGTACAACCGGAAGCTTAACCACGAATTCCGTCCCTGCGGTCGGTCTACGATGAGCTGTGATGTCGCCCTCGTGCAGCGCGACAATGGCCCGGCAGATCGAAAGGCCGAGGCCGATTCCGGGCACTGCGTTCCGATGTTTGCCACGGTGAAATTTTCTAAAAACGGCGTCGGTATCGCCGGGGGGCAAGCCACAGCCTTCGTCGGTGACCCGGATCTCAATGGCGTTCCCGAAGCAGCCCGCCGAGATACTGATGTGGCTGCCCGCCTCGCTATACTTTGCGGCGTTCTCGAGCAGATTCGTCAACAGCTTTTCGAACACCAATGCATCTACGTACACCCACAGCAGCTCATTCGGCATGGCGGGAATGACGACATGCTCCGAAAGACAGCCGCGAACCCGGTTGACAGCTCCGAGTACCAGGGTCTCGACCGGGTACCACCGCCGATCGAGCTGAACGGCAGTAGATTCGAACCGAGTCATATCGAGAATCTTGTTCACGGTGTCCGACATCTGGCGGGCTTCAGCGACCAGAAGTTGGACCCGCTCCCAATAAATCGGGTTTGCAGGCGCACCGGGCCCATCGAGGAGACTCGAGGCCGCGCCTTCGATCACCATCAGCGGTTGCCGGAGATCGTGGGAGACCGACGCTAACAGTGAATTACGCAGCTGCTCTTCTTCTGCCGCCCGCTCCGCAGCGTGTGCTGCACGAACCAGCCTTTCTCTTTCCATCGCCCCGGCGACCTGTCTTGCGCAGTGTCCGAGAAACCGTGTCTGCTGGACCGTAAGGCGTGATCCCGGCGACCGCGGACGAACCATTATCACGCCGAGCGCGCGATCCGCCGCAACGAGCGGCAGATAGATGGCCTCAGCGTCCGGGTGGTGCGTCGTACCCGTCCCCGCCCGGCGCCGATGGTGGAATACCCATTCGGCAATCTCGATGCGTGTTGAGTCGGAGTCCAAATGTCCGTGGCCGACTTCGATGAGATCCGGTGACGCGCTCTCGGTTGGCCTGAAGAAAAACACGTCGCGTCCGACTGCGCGCGCGACGTGCCGACGCGCGGCCTGATAAATGTGAGCGTCGTCGGTTGCGCGGGCCAGGTCCCGAGTCAGCGAATACAGCACCCTAACTCGTCGCGCATGGTCGACGGCTGCGCGATCTCGTTCGCGCAGTGCTGAGGTGAGTTCGCTAATCACGAGACCCACGAACAACATCACGCCAACCGTAATCACCAATCGCGGGTCGGCGATGCGCAGCGAAAAGAAGGGAAGAGTAAAGAAAAAGTCGAACGCGACGGCGCTTGCGACGGCCGCGACAATCGACGGCCCTCGACCGTAGCGAGCGGCAACGACGACCACGCCGACCAGGTACACCATGACCAGGCTGTCGAGCGCAATCCAGGGCGCGAGCGCCCACCCGGTCATCGAACATATGGCTGTAGCGATGAAACTGGCGCCGTACGGTCGCAGCGTGGTACCGGCCTTGGGAATGCCCTGCTGTGCTGTCGGTCGAAGCGCCAGCCATCGATAGCCTCGACGTGGCCGCAGGCGCACCGCAGTCACCGCGACGAAAGCCGGTATCCGATACCCGTCTCGGTCAACAGGTAGACTGGATTCATCGGATCCGGCTCCAACTTGCGGCGCAGGTAAGTCATGTAGATGTGGGTGTAGTGAATGAAATCAGCTTTGCCTGGACCCCAAACCTCCGATAACAAGCGCTCATGCGTCACCACGCAGCCGGCGTGCTGGACCAGCACCACGAGCAGCCGGTACTCCGTAGGGGTCAGGTAGATCCGTTGACCCCGAACGGTGACGAGACGCCGGATCAGGTCTATCCGTAGATCCCCCGTTTCGAAGGATGCGGTTGCGACCGGCCGGTCACGCGCCGCCATGCGCCGGAGGGCGGCGCGTACTCGTGCGAGCAGCTCGTCGGGAACGAACGGTTTTGTCAAATAATCGTCCGCGCCGGCATTGAGCCCGGCGACCTTTTCGTGCAATCGGTCGCGCCCGGAAAGAACGAAGATCGGGACGGACGACCACTCCCGGACGCGGCGAATGAGGTCGACGCCATCGCCATCGGGCAAACCGAGATCCACGAAGATGAAGTGTGGCAGGGCGTTGACAGCAATCTCGATCCCGTCCTTCGAAGTCTCTGCCTCGAGTGTTCGGAAGCCGTTTGCGCGCAAAACACTTCTGAGCAAGCCTCGCATACGCGGGTCGTCCTCCACGACGAGAAGGAGGGGCCAATCCTGTGGAGGCACTGCTTGTCGCGTTTGAGGCATGGAGGCTGGCTACTTCCGGGTGTATTCGCCTGCATGAAGAGATTCATGCATCTTTAAGGTTACAAGTCTTACGCTGAAATGGCGGGCAAATCTACTCGGGCAAATCCGGTCTGCGCTGCCCGTTGCTGCGGGGCTCGATAATTTTTAGACGGCGCGCGCCATCTTGGTGCAAATTGGGTCGACCGCTGCAGGGTAAGTCAAACCAGGCGAACCCGTCCGGACAAAGATACCGCTCCAACTCATGCGATCCAGTTCGACTGCAAAACGCGGGTAATTTCAACACTTGCGCCACGCCGCGCCGTTCCCGGAGTAATCGGTCGTTCTCGCGGCGTCCGGCCGTCCTCGCCCAATTAAAGCCGATCCAATATCCCTTCGCGCATCAGCAGTGTGCGCACACGCACTGGCGTGCACCAATCTTTTTTTGGATTTTTTTAAGACCGGATCTGGGAGGCTGCATTGCAGACGGCGTCGCAACAAGTCTGTGTTGTTCGGGAGAAACAGCGGTTGCGACTGGAGGCTCGCAATCACGATAGCCAGGCGCAAGCGAGGAGTGAGGGATGTTCCAACGGAATATGACGTTGATATTAGTCGCCTTGGGGATCAATGCGGTCATTGCCGCCATTCAATCGAACGCGACAGTCGCGTTTGGTTCACGCGTCGACTTGAGAAAAGCAAGGGACTTGAGTTTCACCACCATCAAACACCATGCGGGCGCGTGCATTCACAACGATCGGTGCGATCGGTCCGCGGCAATTGGCAAGATTTTTTTACGACGAATCTCGAGGTTCGTGTGCAGCCTTTACGGTTCGTGGTCGATGTCGAATCTATAAGAGTCGGTAGGAGGTGCGGGTTCCGCGCCAAATAACCGCGAGAGCTTTTTGTGGGATGACTCCAGGAGCAGAATGATGAAACAGACTTCGAGAATTGGGCTGTCCGCAGCGTTGGGCAGCACAGCGATTGTCTTTGCGCTTAATGTGCGTGCCCTCGCGGTCTCTGATGCCGACAATCCGGGCCAGCTCGAGGAAGTGGTCGTGACCGCGCAGAAGCGCGTCTCCACGGTGCAGGACACGCCGATCAGCATCACGGCGGTCACCGGCGACGCTTTGCTGGCTCGCGGCGTCTCCTCCTTGGCCTCTTTGGCACAGGGCACACCAGGTGTTTCCCTGAAGACCGAAGGGCCAAGTCAAACGGAGATCGAGATGCGCGGCATGACCTCGAGCGGCGGCAACTCCGCAACGGTCGGGTTCTATCTCGATGATATTCCGTTGGCGGGACCAGCCAGTGCCCAGAATGGTCATGTGGTGATCGATCCCGATCTGTATGACCTGAATCGCGTCGAGATTCTGCGCGGGCCTCAAGGCACGCTCTTCGGATCGGGTTCGATGGGCGGCACGGTAAGACTGATTAGCAACCAGCCGAACTTGTCGCAATTTCAATCAACCGCACAGAGCGTCTTATCGGGCACCGACGGCGGTGGGTTCAATCACAAAGACAGTTTGATGGTTAACCTCCCCCTTATCGACGACACCTTGGCTTTACGGGTGGTGGGAACCGAAAATTATACCAGCGGTTGGATCGACCGCATCGTGGCTGGCTCTTTTCCATTAGCCGATGGAACCCCGGTCGGCACCGTGCGCGGCGATGTCCAGAACGCCCCCATCGAGAAGCAATATCCGGGCTCGAATGCCTATCAAACCTATGCGGCACGCGCGACTCTGCTGTGGAAGCCGACGGAAAATCTGTCGGTCACGCCGTCATTCTTCCACACGACCAGCACTCAAAACGGCATCAGTGCCTATGACAGCGACCCGGGCACCTTGGCGCACTACCAGCCTTTTGACATCGCTGAACCGCTGACCGATTCGCTGACGGCCTACAGCCTCAATGTGAACTACAGTTTCCCAACGTTCGACCTGACATCGAGTACCGCGCGATGGACCCGAAACTCCTCTCAGGTCGAGGAGGCCAGCGAGGCCTTCAATAATCCGGCCGAAGGAATTACCTATGCCGCTAACTACGGTCTTCCGAACCCTGGTTATTATGGCTCGACCGGGTCGGGCCCGCAGCACGGTATCGAAGACGATCCTTCCCATCAGTTCAGCGAGGAGCTGCGATTGGCCTCGACGGGGAGCGGAAGAGCCAGCTGGGTTGCCGGGCTCTATTACAGCGATTACTACTCTTTGTGGGGCTTCAGAGGTACGACGCCCAATTACTCCTCGTATATGGATCTCGGCACGCTCGCGCCGGCAACCACACCGAACTGGTACGATGCCTACTCGCCTACCACGCTCTCGCAGTTTGCGGCCTTCGGCGACGCCACGTATGCCCTGACCGATGCGCTCAAGGTCGATGTCGGCGCCCGCGTGAATCACTACGATTATCGCTTCTCTTCCTGCCTCAGCGGCTGGGGATCGGCCAACGGAGCCGCTACGCCCTCATGTTCCGGTCTCATCGCGCTATCGTCGACCAGTTTCAACCCAAAATTCAATCTATCCTACACGTTCAGCCCAGACCTGATGGCGTATGCAACCGTATCGACCGGCTTCCGTCCCGGCGGGGGCAACGCGGTCTATCCGACCACGGGTGCCGCCTGGGGAGCGGCTTTCCAGCAGCAGGGTTATACGAGCGGCAAGTGGCCCACCACGTACGAACCGGACCGTGTCTTGAGCTACGAGCTCGGCGAGAAAGCCCGATTCCTGGATCGCCGCCTGACCCTGAACGCCAGTATCTATTATGAGGACTGGCGCCACGTCCAGCTCGAGGCCTATCCCAACGACTGGGCACTGAACATCAACGGCAACTACGTCTCGATCTACGGAGCCGACATCGACATGCTCGCCGACCTTGGGGCGGGATTTCAGCTCGAAGTCGCGGCCGGCTACCTCTATGAATATCTGGACGGGGGTCCGCACTGGGTGATTACCCCGGTCCACAAGATGCCGGAGGTCGCGCCGGAGAGTGGGACCGTCTCTCTCAACTATTCCAAGCTGCTCGGTGCCTCCTACACGTTTACGGCTCGATTGGAAAGTTCCTACACCGGCCCACGCTACTCGATTTATTTCTCAGACCCTTACGAGTTCACCGGTACGTACAGACAAATGCCCGGATATGACCTGATCAATGTCCGCGCGGGAGTGAAATTTCACGATAAGTGGAGTGCGACGGCGTTTGTCAACAACCTCACCAACAAGCATGCTCAGCTGGAGAGCATGTTTACGGAGAATGAGCCCCAGCCGAGCTTTACTCGAATCGAAACCAACCAGCCGCTCACGGGGGGTGTCGACCTGACATACCGCTTCTAGGTGCGCGGCGACTACTTTTGTTACGCGTGAGCCGCCGCACACATGACGCAACGAAAGCATCTTGTGCAAGTCGTCGACGACGATCGCGCCTCGCAACGAGGCCTGAGGGTGATGTTGGAAGCCGATGGCTTCCGCATTGTGACTTCCGACACCTCCACGGGCGGCGAACTAGCGGCATCACGACCACCCGACGCGATGATCCTCCGTATGGGAGTGCCAGATCGTTACGGCATTGGTCTCATCAAGGCAATCCGAAGGTGGTCAGCCGCGCCGATTTTGGTTGTGTCAGCCCGCCGTTCCGAAGCGCACCAGCTCGCAGCCTTCGACGCCGGCGCAGATGATTACATTCTCACGTCTTTCAGCGCGCCGGAGCTGCTGGCCCGCGTGCGCGCCGCGCTTCGGTTTCACGCACGCGGTGGCTGGCTGCCCACCGGCGTTCTCGAGTTAGACAATCTTTCGATTGACCTGAGCCGACGCATCGTGCGCCAGCGCGACGGGCGCGAGTTGGAATTGACACGGCTCGAATATCGCGTCCTCGAGACGCTAGCACGGGGACGTAATCGGGTAGTGACGCAAGCCAAAATCATGACGGAGGTCTGGGGTCCCAACTTCGAAGATCCGCAAGAACTGCGTGTATACGTCTCCAGCCTGCGAAAAAAGCTCGAGGTCAACCCTTCTCGTCCATCGCGCATCATCACCGAGTTTGGTGTCGGCTACCGCTTGGTAATGTAGGCGCCGCTTTTCAGCACTGAAAGCGGTATTCGAACCAGGCGCCGAATGGCTGGGAGCGGGGGCATAAGTCGCCGTGTTGTCGGTGATATTGTCTGGGGGCAATCCCCTCACCGTGGGTGAACGTGCCCGGCACGTAGTAGTGATGATCCGACAGGCCGATCTGAAGTGCGAGAGCAGAATGCCGCCAATGACAGTCACTACCGACCGGCAGATGTTAGCAAGACCGGTTTCGACTGCAATTTGCTGCGCAGTTCGGCGAGTTCACGGTCTCGACGCCCAAGCAAGCTCGCGGTCTCCCGGTAGGCGGCGTAGTAGTGATCGACCAAGGCAGCGAGCTTTGCGATATCTCCGCGCAATTCGATGTTCTCGGCGCGCCGCCGAACGGCGGACTTGCGAGCCTTTGCCTGCGCGAACTGCGGGCCGCGACGTTGATGCTCGTGAAGGGCCTTGAGAATCGGGGCATGATAGCGATAGAGGGAGTTCCGCGACACATCAGCCAGTCGACACAGTTCGGTGACTGTGATCGTCGCTGAGCCACGGTCCTGCCGGGTCAAGGTCTCTAACGCCTTCTTCAGCAGAGATTGCGCTGTTCCCCGGCGCGACGGGCGTGGCGCTCTCCTATGCGTGTGCTTGGCGGCCATGGCCTCCCTTCTTGGTCGACGCATCAATTGAGGCGAGCACGGCGCGGGCCTCCTCGAGGCGCTCGCGAGCGATCTTGAGCGTCTGGGTCGGAAGTGCGGGCTCTTTCAGTAGCGCCTCACACCGCTGCGATTGGTCAAGCCAATAGGGGCGATGCGCGGTGGAGACGGCGAAGTTCAGGCACCGCGCGCAGGTGGACGGCTCCCGGTATACCGGGTTGGGACCCGCGCTGTTCCCGCGGCACGCACTATATTCCTGGCGATACACGCAGTAGCCGTAGTCACACACCCCAAGCACCAGACCCGCTTCGACCAGCGTGCGCGCATAGCTTTTGAGCTCCACCTTCATCCGTGCCCCACGAAACTGAGGCCGCTTGGCGAGAATCTCATGGCCGGCGCGCCCGCCCAGTTGCGGAGTACTCAGCATGTGTTCCCAAGCGGCGACCGACCGCTCGAGGACGTCGGCGCGGATCTCGCGTTCCAAGGCATGATCGGTACCGGAGTACCCGGAATCCGTCACACTCCGATCCCGGTGGCCCAAGTGCTGGGCCAGGGCATACAGGCATGTGCGATCGCGAAGTGCTGCGAATCGTGCGAAAGTTTTGCGACCTTCGCGCGCGGTCAATCGCCGAGACTTGCCCTCGAAAGAAGGCAGGTTCAACCAGCGGGCATAACGCTGCAGACATTGCGTGATCGTGTAGGGCGTGATGACCCGGACGGCGCTCGGCCCGAGCGGCTCACGTTGCCACTCCGTCGCTCCCATCGTACGAGTAGCGGTACGCGCGCGCAGCCACAGCTCGCTCCGTCCGGCGCGTTCGCGGTTCGGAGCGGACAGTGCTTCGAGGACCGATACTGCGTGGATGGCAACTTGCGGAACGACCCATTCGTGGGGTCGCCCGAAGTACCCGCGATCGTGCTTGAAGATGGTACCGGCCATCACCTCAATCTCGGTCACGCCATTGACTCCCTGCGTGGGCCGAGGTTGGATGCAACCGGCGCGCAGATGCAGAACCTCACTGACACGTGCGCCGACGAGGTATGCGATCACCACGAAGCAGGCGGCGTAGAGCATGTCGATGAGATCGTTGAGGTCCTGGATGCGGAAGATCCTTTGGGGCCCCCGGGGAGTATTGATCGTCAGTGCCCCGAGGACCTCGAGAACGTTGCGGTTGCAGTTGCCGTTCCAGGCAATCCGCTCAAGGGCCGACGCCATCTCGGTGGCATGGATCTCCCGCGCGCGCAACACATCGATCGCGCCATGCTCCAGGAACTCAATCGACTGCTGCACCAGCGGGATGGCAATCGAATCCGGCGTGTAGGGGCCGTAGTGCTTGACCTCATACGCGCCCGCGAGCTGGCGGGGACTCCGACCCAAGAAGGGATCGACCAGCAGTCCGTCGCCGAGCTCATCTCGAAGGTGATAGAGCGACGCCAGGGCCTCAAAGAGACCGGTCAAAGTCTTCGGCAGGATATACGCCCCGCCACGGCCTCGACGCTCGCCGACTGCATGCCGGAATCTCAAGACCGCATCGCAGTCGAGCTCCACAAAGCGACGGTACCCCTCCTTATCCATCCAGTGCAGGAGCGGACGCAGATGTTCAAAGTGGCCGATAGCGGTCCGAGCTCGTTGTGGTAGCCCGGTCGATAACGAACGCGCCCGTACGCTCGCGATCAGCCTTTTGCAGGTCTCTCGAAGGGCGTCATACTCAGGATCGGTGAATCGGCGCCCGCTGGGTAACCGGAAGTCCCACAAAATACGGACACGTTGCTCTTCCTCGAGGAGATTAGTCGGGGCGAAGGTCCATCTGGCATCGTCCCACTTTGAGTCGCGCAAGAACCAATCGCGCGCGCTCATATCGCCAGCGAGCACATCCAGGGTGATCGCGGGGTATTTAGTCGGGCCCGTACTCATCGTAACTGCGGCAAAGAGGGCAGCGTCGCGCGAAGCGCTGCCGCTGAGTTGAGCTCGTTCGCGGAGAAGCGAGTAAGGATATCCTCCTCGAGAATCCGAAGCTGCGGGGCATAGATCGCGTCCCAGCGAGCCGGATGGATGTAGCTGCTACCCGAGCGCAGATGGTCTCGGGCTTGGACGAGCCGTGCGAGCGACGCAGTATCTGTCGTAATGACGGCATTGAGGCAGGTGAAGCAGCCGAGATAATGCATGCAGAGCTCACCGGCGCGCGTCCCGGGTGCGATGCCGGCGAGCGGGTCCTTGCAGTCAAAGCCGAACATCGACACCGCCTGACCCCGAGGGACAGGTCGATCTGCAGCTGGTTCGGTGCCGCCTGTCGGGATACGTCCTTCGATGTGCCCGAGGAAGGCGCCCTGCAGGGCTGCGACGCGCACCTGGTTCTGACTCTGCACCTCCGGGCCTTGCACGTAGCCCACCGTGGTGGACAGATTCGCATGGTTCGCGATCTCCTTAGCCTGTCGCAGATCTCCCGACAATCGATAAAAGGCCGTGAGCACGCCAGGACGTATCGCGGAGAGGGGAAATGGTGGCAGGTTATGACGTTCGACGAAATGCTGCCGCGCCTTCTTGATGAATGACCAACCCAGTGGACGGATCCCCATGTGGCCCTTAGCGATAAACAGTCGGTTGCCGTAAGCCGCTGCGACGTGCGGCCGCAGGCGCTGCGTCCATTGCACGAGCTCGCGCACCAGAGCCGGCGGTTCAAACGGGTCGGTTGTCGGGAAACTTCGGCGCTGCAGTTTACTGGCACGGCCTTTTGACCAAACGAGTAGCTCGCGATCCTCAAGCAGGGGGATCGGCTGAAGACAGTCGATATCGAGCTGCGCAATCGCCTGAGGATTACCCGCGGCATGAATCATGATCGCCAAATAGTAGGGGAAGATCGATTCGACCCGAGGATAGAGGCACGGCTCGATGGCACGATAACCCCCGTGCAGGTCTGAGGCGGTCCTGACACGGTTGCGCTTGCCCCGCAATGTGAGCGCCGGGGGTGCGACGCCGCCGTGGTACTCCTCGACGTACAGTAATACCTCTCCGCGCGTTCGGATCTTCCCGGAGCGAGCAGCACGGGCGGCCGCCAGATCCCGGGCGCCCTTCTCGCGTAGGGTGCGAAGGGCGGCGATCTCCTGCTCGCAGGCCTTCAGAATGGCGCGCAAGACTTGCGGCGATAAGCCCGAGCGCTTCAGGGCAGTGTGGCGCAGCGGAAAGACATTGCGAGGGAAATCTATCGTGCCCAGGAGCCCCGGTCGGCAGCGCTGCAACCAACGCAGGAGGGTTCGTACCCCTGAGTATGCGGCTCCCCGTGTCGTCAAATGCCACGGTGTACCGTCTGGGCCGACTTGATGGTTGAGCCACTCGAGATAGCGCCCCAGCATCGGTGAGTTGACATCGCTCAAACCGCGTACAGCCTTTGTCTCCTGCGCAAACCGGCCAAAGGTCTTTAGGCTGTGCCAATAGCCACGCAAGCTGTCTTCGGAGCGGACGCGCACCTGGTTCCAAAATGCGTCGGCCAGTGCCCGTCTCAGGGCGGGCGCCAATGGCAGCCTTAAGAAATCTATGAGGGTAGGCCCGAGCCTGCGTGGCGCATCGGGCTCGCGTGGGCTGGCGCCCGCCTTCGAGGGGCGAGATAGAACCCGGTTGATACGCGGTCGAGCCTTAGTCTTCACTTCGGTGCCTATCGGCGAGGAGCGTGTCGAGCACACCGGATAGTGTGTGTGTATCGATGGCGACCGCACGCAAGTAGCGGTCTGTGGTCTCGATGTGCTCGTGGCCCATGAGA
>Ga0224558_1003366_pt1 | contig 13405 bp, 11 predicted proteins | sample 714S32024metaG_FD_180682 | JGI IMG/M metagenome (GOLD analysis project Ga0224558, IMG submission 180682) | Peat soil microbial communities from Stordalen Mire, Sweden - 717 S3 20-24 | ecosystem: Environmental > Terrestrial > Soil > Wetlands > Peat | place: Sweden: Norrbotten County, Stordalen... | reverse complement strand
CGCCCCGAGGCTACTCTGAGGCTACCCTGAGGCTACCCTGAGGCTACCCTGAGGCTACCCCGAGGCTACCCTGAGGCTACCCCGAGGCTCTCGAGCTTGCTGATAGCCAAGAGATGAGGCCCCAAAGCCGCCCGGGGAGCTTAGCCAAGGCTCCCTTAAGCCATCTCATACGGGGCTTGGGAGCCCGCGCCGCGCCGGTTCAGGATACGTCACAGGATTTGTGACCGGGACCACTAAGACTTCGAAAGCAGCGAAGAACCCATTTGCTGGCTTTGTTAGCTCTGCACCGGGATTTTACGGCGTACCTGTTGCATCGTAATTTGAGATTGCAATTATCCCAAGAGGGCCACATCATCAGAGTCAGCAACCAGTCAAGATAACGGAGCCACCGCGTATATGAGCCAAATACTTAATCGCCGCGAATTCATCTCTCATTCCATCCTCGCCACTGTGGGCGCCACTGTTTCCGCTTCCGCCGCTGAAGCGCCGGCCGGCCCCAAAGCCGCCACCCCTGCGGTGGCTGCAACTGCGATGCCCAAAGGACAAATCGGAAAACTGTCGATTAGCCGACTCATCTCCGGCGGCAACCTCATTGGCGGTTGGGCGCACTCGCGGGACCTCGGGTACGTCCCCGAGTTGATGCGGCATTACAATACAGACGACAAGGTCATGGATACCCTGGAGTTGCTTGAAAAACACGGCGTCAATACCATCATCTGCGACCCCTCGGAGAAGACCTTTCGCATCTTCGGCAAATACTGGAAAGAGCGCGGGGGAAAAATCCAATGGATTGCCGAGGGTCACCCCCGCACGGACGACTGGAAGACGAACATCCAGAAGTCCATCGATTTCGGGGCGTCCGCCGTTTACGTGCAAGGCGTGATTTCAGATCAGTGGCTGAATGAAGATCGCCTCGATTTTCTCGGCAATTGCGTCACGCTCGTAAAATCGCAGGGGTTGCCTGGCGGCATCGGTGCCCACGAGCTGGAGGTAATCGTCCAGTCGGAGAAGCACAAGTATGGGGCCGATTTCTATGTGAAGACCTTGCACCACGGCGATTATTGGTCTCGGCAGCGCTCTGCTTCTGAGCCTGACGTTGTCAACAGCAAGACGGACAATTACTGGGACCGCGACCCAGAGAAGACGATTGCATTCATGAAGGGGGTCCAGAAACCCTGGATTGCGTTCAAGACCCTGGCCGCCGGCGCCATCCGGCCTGAATCAGGCTTTCCTTATGCCTTCAAGAATGGGGCCGATTTCATTTGTGTCGGTATGTTTGATTTCCAGGTCGAGCGGAATGTAGCGCTGGTTCTGAACGTACTGCGCAAAACGATGGACCGAGAACGCGCCTGGATCGCTTGAAGAGGGGACGAAGGCCATTAATAGCTGGTCGCAAGTGCGGGTCCTTTGGCCCGTCAGGCGATGGTTCGGAACGGGGTTTTGACCGCTTTCGCGGGTTATTTCACCACTCCCGCCGTATTTTAGCCGCTAGAGCGGGCATAATTGGCAGCTAAACCGCCCCAAAGAACCAAAAGGCGTCGTTTTGGCTGCGCCCACGGTCTGGCTCCACCACCTGCGAGAGCTTCGTCTGGCCCCCATCCCCAACCGCCCATTCCCGTTGGCTCCCGAGCGTATTTTCCGGTGCTTTTTACCAGTTGACGGTGGGGACAAACACCCCCTAAGCTATCTCCAGTAGCTGCCGCGAGGCATGAAGCGTCGCAGCAGTAAATTTTTTATGCCCGAAGGATACTGCGTCAAATGCAAGGCCAAGAAGGAGATTGTCGATGCGGCGGAAGAGACAATGAAGAACGGGCGCAAGGCCATTAAAGGCAAGTGCCCGACCTGCGGCACCGTGATGTTTAAGATTCTCGGCGGCAAGGCCACCGCGCCGGCGGCGGCGCCGGCACCCGCCACGCCTGCGCCGGACAAGCCCCCGGCGGCCAAGTAGTTTATGCCCCAGCAACTCGCTTACGTCATCATCACCCCGTATTCGCTGCACAAGTCGCGCACGGGTGGAATTCTGACGCGCCTGATCACCCGGACCGGCTGTGAGCTGGTCGCCGCGCGCATGTTCGCGCCCAGCGCCGAACTGGTGAAAGAATACTCCGGGGAAACCATCTCGGCCAACGACCCCCAGGACCGGCGCATCCAGGAACACATCTACGACTACATCCTGCGCAATCTCTCGCCCGACCCGAAAACGGGCCGGCGGCGGCGCGTCATGATGCTGCTCTTCCAGGGTGAGGATGCCGTGCGCAAGACCCGCTCCGTCGTCGGCAATATCGGCCCTGACCGCCGCAGCGGCGAGAGCATCCGGGATACGTATGGCGACTTGATCATCGACGACAACGACCAGTTGCGCTACTTCGAGCCCGCCGTGCTGGCCGCCCCGACGCCGGACGAGGCCGAAATGAAGCTCAAGCTCTGGGCCCACTACTCGGACACCGACGGCGGGGTCTTGCAGGATGTCATCGCCTATCAACCGGGTGAGACGCCGCAGCGGACACTCGTGCTGATCAAGCCGGAGAACTTCCGCTTCCCCACGGGCCGGCCCGGTAACATGATTGATTTCTTCTCCCGCACCGGTCTGTTCATCGTCGCCGTCAAAGTCCACCGCATGAGCGTGGCGCAGGCGCTGGAGTTTTACGGCCCGGTGCGTGAAACCCTGCGCACCAAGCTCAAGGATGTCGTGGCCGCGAAAGCCAAAACCGCCATTGAAAAGGAGCTGGGCTTCAAGGTCGGCCGCGAGCAGGAGCAGCAGCTTGGCACGATCCTTGGCCCGTTGTTTGGCGACAATCAATTCGAGAACATCGTCCGGTTCATGTCGGGCCGCGCCCCTTCGGAATGCCCTCCCGGCGAGGAGACCAAACCCGGCTCGGAGAAATGCATTGCGCTGGTCTATGAAGGCGTTGGCGCCGTGGGCAAAATCCGCGACGTGCTCGGCCCGACCGATCCGTCCAAGGCGCCGCCCGGCTCCATCCGCCGTGAATTCGGCCAGACCATCATGATCAACGCCGCCCACGCCAGTGACTCGGAAGACAACGCCCGGCGCGAAATGGGCATTGTGAACGTCGGCGATAACACCTTCCGCCAGATCATCGAGAAGTTTTACGGGAAGGTATAATAGGGCAGGCGGCCTGCTTGCCAGCGGGCTACTCCCAGAGCTCAGTATCGGTCCTTAGCCTCTCCAGCAGCCGGGCGTCGGCGGCAGGAAAGGAGTAGTCCTTCAACTCGCCAGCCGCCACCCATTTGAAGGCGGAACAGCCCAGCGGCTGGGGCTCATGCTCTGTCCATCGGCAGCGATAGAATTTCAGGTGGACGGTCTTCTCCGGGTAGGCGTGGGTCAGACTCTCCACCAAATCGCCAATGGCCACCTCGATGCCCAACTCCTCGCGCAATTCCCGTTGCAGACAGGCCTCAAAGGCCTCGTCCGGCTCGCGTTTGCCACCTGGGAACTCCCACAGCCCGCCCAGGTGTGCGTCGGCGTGGCGCTGGGTGATCAGCACCTTACCCTCGCGGAAGACCAGGGCGGCGGCGACGTCGATGATGGGCATAGTGACTCGCGAGTGGTGGTTGGTGACTGGCAACTGTTGTCCGATCATTGGTGATTAGCACCGAGTGCCCTCCAAGCTAACCTTTCTCCATCTATCCATTAATCCATTCATCCTCTGCTCCACTACTCCATTCCCCCAATCACCCCACTCCCGTTGGGTCAGCGGCCAATGCTCTTGTAGATGAATCCCAGACGTTCCATTTCAGCCGGGTCAAAGAGGTTCCGGCCGTCGAACATAATCGGGTGCGTCAGGGCTTTACGGGCGCGGTCGAGATCGAGCGTCTTGAACTCGTCCCACTCCGTGGCGATGACCAGCGCGTCGCAACCCTCGGCGACCGCGTTCATGTCTTCGACGAACGTCACGTCCTTGAGCACGGCTTTGGCCTTCTCCATGGCTTTGGGATCGTGGATGCGCAGGATCGCGCCTTCCTTTTGCAGGCGCTGACACAGCTCGATGGCGGGGGACATGCGAACGTCATCCGTGTTCTGCTTGAAGGCCAGGCCCAACACGCCGATGGTCTTATCCTTGAGGACCCAGAGTGTCTCCAGGATTTTCTTTACAAACCGTTCCATCTGCGCCGCGTTAATCTGCTGCACTTCCTTCAACATCCGGAAGTCGAAGCCGACCTGCTCGGCGATCTTAATGAAGGCGCTGAGGTCCTTGGGAAAGCAGCTTCCGCCGAAGCCCAGCGAGGCCTGCAGAAACCGCCGGCCAATGCGCTCGTCCATGCCCATGCCATTGGCCACTTCCTGGACGTTGGCGCCCGTGGCCTCGCACAGCACCGCGATGGCGTTGATGTAGGAAATCTTGAGCGCGAGGAAGGAATTAGACGCGTGCTTGATCAGCTCCGCGGAGTTGATGTCGGTGACAATGATGGGCGCCTTGAACGGCGCATAGATCTCCTTGAGGGCGGGCACGGGCCGCTGCGTGCGGACGCCGACCACAATGCGGTCCGGCCGCATCAAATCCCCGACCGCAAACCCCTCGCGGAGGAATTCGGGATTGCTGACCACGTCGAAGTCAACCCGCGCTTTGCCGTACCGTTTGATGGTTTCGGCGACCTTATCGCCGGTCTGGACCGGGACGGTGCTTTTATCCACAACGATCTTGTAGCTGGTCATCGCGGCGGCGATTTCGCGAGCAACCTTCTCGAGGAAGCTCATGTCCACCGACCCATCCGGCAAGGGCGGCGTGGGCACGGCGATGAAAATAACATCCGACTTCTCCACCCCCTCCGCCGTGCTGGTGGTGAAGCTGAGGCGGCCTGCGGCGGCGTTCTTCTTGACCAGCTCCTCCAAACCCGGCTCGTAGATGGGAATGCCGCCTTCCTGGAGCACCTTCACCTTGGCTGCGTCGTTATCAACGCAGACCACCTGATGGCCGACCTCGGCAAAACAGGCGCCGGTGACCAGACCCACGTAGCCCGTGCCAATAATCGTCAGCTTCATCAAGGTTTCTCGACTTTGAGCGGCACAGCGTTAGTGGGCATCGGGGCGAGGGGCGCGAAGAGCTTCGGATACTTCGTCTTCAAATCCTCCAACTGCATCCTTGCCTCGTCACCGAGAGAGCCAAACGGATCGGTGCGTTCGACATCCTCGAAGAGCTTCCGCGCCTGTTCCGGCTCGTTCTGCGCCTGGTGCAAGCGGCCCAGCGCAAACTTGGCGTGAGGCACGTTGCTATCGCCCGAACGGCGTTCGATGAAATCTTTGTAAGCAGCCATCGCCTCGCGGGTCTGGCCCTGCGCATCCAGACAAGCCGCAATCCCCAGCAGCGCCTCTCCCAGAAACAGGCTGTCGGAGTAATCGCGCTTGAACCGTTCGAACTGCGTCTTGGCCTCGGGGTATTTGCCGTCCACGAACAAGCTACCGGCCGCCAGCAGCAATGCGCGGGCGCCGGCGCGGGACTTCGGATAGGTGGCGGCGACTTTCAAATACTCTTCGGCGGTGTCAGTCCGGCTGCCGCCGCCGGTCACCTGCGGCATGGCAACGTTGGACAGCGCCTCGCTGGCAGCAACGTCTTCCTCGTTTTGCCGATAGAGGAAAAAGGCGATGATTAGCCCGATGAGCAGAATGATCCCGACGCCCCAGAGGGTTTGCTTCTTGTTCGCTTCGAACCACGCCCATGCCTTATGGGAGAGTGGCAATTGTCCAGCATCAGATTCCATATAAAGGGTGCAATCTTCCGGTCAGTCCTCAAAAGCGCAAGCTTGAAATGGCGCGCCGGCCGGCCCTACAGGGCTGCATCAAGCTCGGCTCGGCCAATGCTGACGCGAGGGCAGGTGCGGTTTCCAGGTTCATTATTCAGATTGGATTTAGACGCATGAGCAAGCGGATGCCTCTCCAGCGGTTGAAATGATTCTCCTCGATCCAATCCGCCGAGAGGCGCTGGAGGCACAGGCTCATCGCTCGGGAAGCCAGATTGGGAAAGCGCTGGCGTGGAGCCAGGATGACGAAGCGACTGTTCTGGGCCAACAGATGCAATCGTCCTTCCCGCTGGCGCTCCGACCATTCAATGGACTGGTCGCGCGCTTTCAGGTGCCTGGCCGCAACGCTCCAACCCAGCAAGGCCAGCCAGGTGCCTTTGGCGTCCTTCACCACGTAGCGAAGTTGTTCGCCGACCAGCAGCGCGTTCTTGAGGTAATGATGCTCGCGGACCAACTTGTTCCAACGGGTTCGCCCACAGGGTAAGGCCAGGCAGACCTGGAGTTCCTCCAGCACGGTCTGTTCGTCGATAGTCGGTAATCGCTGCGGTTTAGCAGCGCAAATCATCATCCACCCACGTTCCTCTGTCAAGGAAGGCGACGACTATTTCAGCAGGAAGCGCCCAAAGCACCCGTCACGAAGCAAAAGGCTTGCGGCAGCGGCATACTCCTCTTACAAGCTCTCCGCAATTGAGCGCCAGACCATGAAAACTTTGAGACAAGCCCTGGCTCTTTGCCCGCTACTGATTGTCGCTGCCCAGGCTGCGAACACTGCTATGAACCCGGCGGAGCTGGCCGAAGTACGGCGATGGTCGGCGGCGAAGTTTGAGGGCGCGCAGCCGGCGGCAGTCATCGAGCCCGCATTGGTGGTTCTCGCCAATCATGGTCCGGTGCAGAAGAACGCCCGCGACGACCGGCCTATGCACATTGTGGACAGCTTCTATTCGACTGAGCCGCCGTTTTCATTTGTCTATGGCGGCAAAGCCCCGGCCGAGCTGCTCAAGGAATGGAAGTGCGAGCGGGCCGCACGAAAGCTGGACGAGCACCGCACCGAGCGGAGTTCGGTTTGGACCGATCCCAGGACCGGCCTCCAGGTGCGCTGGGTCGGCATCGAGTATGATGATTTTCCGACGGTTGAGTGGGTAGTGCATTTCAAGAACACCAGCGCCACCGACACGCCGATCCTTTCCGACGTCCAGGCAGTGGATCTTGGCCTGGTGCGCGCCGGCCCGGGAGAATTTGTTCTCAACCATCATGCCGGGGATAATTGCAGCCCTGACAGCTACGAACCTCGGCGGCTGACCCTGGAACCGAAATCCGAGCACCGCTTCGCCCCCGCCGGCGGGCGGCCTACTAGCGTGGGCTTTCCCTACTTCAACCTGGAGTGGGCCGGCGAAGGGCTCATTATCGTCATCGGCTGGCCGGGCCAGTGGGCGGCGTAGTTCACGCGCGACGCAGGTGACGGCCTGCGCGTGCGCGGCGGACAGGAACTGACCCGGTTCAAGCTGCGCCCAGGAGAAGAAGCGCGCTCGCCGCTGATCGCGCTGCAATTCTGGCAGGGCGACCGCTCGCGCGCGCAGAACGTGTGGCGGCGGTGGATGCTGGCCCACAACCTGCCGCGCACCCATGACGGCAAGCTGCCTCCGCCGATTCTCAGCACGTGCAGCGGCGGTTTCTTTCCCGGCCTCCGGACCAGCGAAGAGGGCGAGCGCCAATTCATTACGGCCTTCACGCAAGCGGGCGTGAAACTCGATTATTGGTGGATTGACGCCGGCTGGTACACGTGCGCGGACTGGCCCCGAACCGGCACCTGGACGCCTGACCCGACGCGCTATCCGCACGGGTTCCGGCCCATCAGCGAGCTGGCGCATGTGAAAGGAATGGGGCTGATTGTCTGGTTTGAGCCGGAGCGCGTCACGCCGGGCACGTTTCTTTACACAAACAATCCGGCCTGGCTGCTTGGCCAGGACGGCCAGCAGAAGCTGCTCAACCTCGGCAACGCGGAGGCGCGCCAATGGCTGACTGACCACGTAGATGGCATGCTCCGGCGCGAGGGCATTGACTTCTACCGGCAGGATTTCAACATCGATCCCCTGCCCTATTGGCGCGCGAATGAGGAGCCGGACCGGCAGGGGCTGACAGAGATGCGCGACGTCGAAGGCTATCTCGCCTACTGGGACGAGTTGCGCCGGCGCCAGCCGGGCTTGCTGATTGACAGTTGCGCCTCCGGCGGACGGCGCAACGACCTGGAAACGTTGCGCCGCGCGGTGCCGCTGCTGCGGAGCGATTACCAGTCCTTCGACGGCAACCCCGCCTACGCGCCGGGCAACCAAGGCCACACTTACGGGCTGTCCTCTTGGATCCCCTACTACGGCCAGGGCGTCTATTTCAGCGACCGAGACTTCGTCTATTCGGCGCGGAGCTACCTCTCACCCGCGTTCGGCATCGCCGCCGACATCCGCAAGCCGGGCGTGGACTGGGCATTGATACGGCGGCTCGGGGAGCAGTGGCGGCAGGTGGCGGACTGCTTGCTGGGCGACTTCTATCCGCTGTCATCCTACCAGTTGAACGAGGAGCTGTGGCTGGCGTGGCAATTCGATTTGCCCGAGCGCCAGAAAGGCATCGTGCAAGTCTTCCGCCGCGCGGGAAGCAACTACGAGTCGGCCCGGTTCAGACTCCAGAACCTTGATCCGGCAGCTAGCTACGTCGTGACTGATCTTGACCAGCCAGCGGCAGCGAAGGAGTGCAGCGGACGCGAGTTGGTCGAACGCGGGATTTCCATCAGCGCGCCAGATCGGGCGTCCGCCCGCATCCTGACTTACCAAGTCGCACCTAAAGGGAAATGAAGGCGTCACTACGCGAAGGGGGAGAGAACTCCCCGAACGAATTCGCGCTTTGGCCCCTTGAACCGCCCCCTCTCCCGCCTTCGGCACCCTTTCCCCCTTCGAGGGGGAGAGGGAAAGGGAGAGGGGGCCGTTCATCTTCCATTGAGGATCATGGGGAGGGGGCCAGGAACCAGAATCACTGCTTGAAACTGCGCTCCGGCCTGAGATAGTGTCGGCCATGACCTTAAAGCAGTGGTTGTGTTTCCTTCCGATCCTGGTTGCGCTGGCCTCGTGCCCAGCGGAAGGGCAGACGAACGGGCTTCACTGGAACGCCAGGCAAGCCGGCACCGTTGGAGACGGCCAAGCCGACTGCACGGCGATCTTCCAGAAGCTGCTTGACGAGGCGGGCGCGGCGGGCGGTGGCGTGGTGGAGGTGCCTGCGGGGCGGTATCGGATCAACACCGGCCTATCGATCCCGGCCAACGTGACGTTGTCAGGCACCTACCGCGTGGCGCCGACGCTCCAGAAGGAACCCACCGGGAATCTCGCCGGCTCAGTGCTGCTTGCTTATGCGGGACGCGGCGCCACCAATGGGTCGCCGTTCATCCGCCTGGCGGGCAACAACGCGGCCATCGCCGGCTTCGTCATCACCTATCCCGAATGGAAACAAGCCGACGTGCCGCCGGTGCCTTACCCGCCCTGCGTGCTTTGCGAGCATGCCGAGAACGTCAAGGTGAGCGACTGCCTGCTGTTGAATCCTTACGAAGGCATCAAAATGGTGAGTGCGGCGCGGCACTGGATTCGCGACATCACCGGCTATCCAATCAAGCGCGGCATCTATGTGGACGAGTGCTATGACATCGGCCACATCGAAAACGTCCATTTTTGGCCCTTTGGCGTCGCCTACAGTCCCGACAACCCGTTCTGCAAATGGGTGAACACGGAAGGCGTGGCGTTTGAGCTGGCACGCACAGACTGGCATTACGTGTTCAACACGTTCTGTTTCGGTTACGGCGTCGGCTACAAGTTCTCCAGCTCGGCGCACGGCAGTGCCAACGGCAACTTCCTCGGGCTCGGCGCCGACTCGTGCCAGCGGGCGGTGGTGGTCGAGCAGGCGCAGCCGCCCGGCCTGCTCATCTCCAACGGCGAGTTTGTGGGGCGCTGGTCCAGCACCGATGCGGTCTGCCTGGCTATCGGCCCCAAAGTGGAAGGCAAAGTGAGCCTGGTCAATTGCTCGTTCTGGGGACCGATTGATCGGTGCGTCTGGATGCAAAGCGCCTCCGGCCAGTTCACGGCCAGCGCCTGCCATTTCGTCAATTGGGATAATCGCGGCGTCGGCTCGCCCGCCATCCAGCTCGATGCGGGCAAAGCCATTATCCAGGGCTGCACGTTTGCCCAGGAAGGGCTCAATGTTCAGGTCGGCTCGAATGTGGTCTCGGCTATTCTGACTGCCAACCAGGCGGCCGGGGGCTTCCGCGTGGACAACCGCGCCGGTAAACAAACCCAGAGCGCGCTGAACGAGGAAGATGACATCGCCTGGACCCGCGAGGCCCTTGCACATTACCAGGTCGGCGTTGGCAGTGAGGGCGACGGACGCTACCTCCAGGGGTGGCACGCCAAAGAAGGAGGCAGCGAGCCTTACCGCTGGTCGGAGCCGGTCTCGCGGCTGGTCTTGCCTGTGACTCCAGGGGAGCCATATACGATCACACTTGAGGGCAACGTCCCAGACCGGGCAATCACGCCGGACGCCGGGCTTTACCTGGATGGCAGAAGAATCGCCCCACTGCAAGCGGGCAAGGTGGTAACGGCCAGTTTGCCGGCTTGCGCTGGTGACAGAGTCCGCCTGGAACTGCGCGCCGGTGGCTGGGTGCCGCAGCAGGTGACCCCCGAATCCAAGGATCCACGCACTCTGGGCATCCAGGTGTTCCGGATCATGATGCGTAGCGCTTCGGCAGGCACGAAGACCTTCAATGCCAACACAGGGACCTGGTAAGACTTACAATATGAAGACCATTAGCCAAACACTTCGCCTCAAGCTCAGCGCTCTCCTCGTCGTGCTGGCCTGCACTCCAATGTGCCGGGCGGTGTCCGTCTCACCGGAGGAAATGAGCGAGGCGTCGCAATGGGTGGCGGCGAAGTTCCAGGGAATGGTGGCGAGCGAAGCGCCGGCCGTCGGGCTGATGGTGCTGGCGAACAATGATCCGGTGCAGCTTAATGCCCGCGGGGGGCGGCCATTGAAGATCGCGGACAAGCAATACAGCCGCGGGCTCTATTGCCATGCGGTCAGCAAGGTGGTGGTCCGGCTGCCAGGGCCGGGCAAGTCATTCAGCGCCGTTGCGGGCGTGGACAGCAACGAACAGACCTCCGGCGGACGCGGAAGCGTGGTCTTCTCCGTGAACGTCGGCGGGAAGGAAGGATTCCGTTCCCAAGTCATACGCGAGGGCATTGCGGGGGTGCCAGTTGACGTAGCGCTGGACGGTGCCCGCGAGTTTGCGTTGGAGATTGGCGATGCGGGCGATGGCATCTCTTGCGACCAGTCGGATTGGGCGGACGCAAAGGTGGTGCTGGCCGATGGCCGAGAGCTCTGGCTGGGCGACCTGCCGTTGCTCAATAAGGAGCGCAAGCCGTATTCGGCGCAGCCGCCCTTCTCGTTCATCTATGGGGGGCGTCCCTCGTCGGAATTCCTGGGCCAGTGGAAGCTGGAGCGCGAGACGCAGAAGCTGGATGACCAGCGGGAGCAACACACCTTGACCTGGAGCGATACCCAAAGCGGTTTGCGCGTGCGTTACGTAGGCGTCCAATACCGTGACTATCCAACCGTCGAGTGGACGGTGCATTTCAAGAACGCCGGCCCCGCCGATTCGCCGATGATCGAGAAGATCCGGGCCATAGACACCACGTTCAGCAGCGGCGCGCAGGGCGATTGCATCCTGCGGCACCACACCGGGGACCTGTGCACGGCGGACAGTTACCAGCCGCACGCCGATCCATTACCCGCCCGTAGTGAACGGAAGTTTGCCAACACGGGCGGGCGTCCCACGCAATCCGCCTATCCGTTCTACAACCTGGGCTGGCCCGGCGAAGGGGTCATTGTGGTATTGAGCTGGGCAGGCCAGTGGGCGACCCAGTTCAGCCGAGACGACGGCACCAGCGTGCGCGTGCAGGGCGGCCAGGAGTTGACTCATTTCCGACTGCACCCGGGCGAAGAGGTGCGCGGGCCCATGGTCGTGGTGCAGTTCTACCGGGGCGACTGGCTGAGGGCCCAAAACATCTGGCGGCGATGGATGCTGGCCCACAATCTGCCTCATCCCTATGGCAAACCCGTCCATCCTCAACTGGCCGCGTGCAGCTCCCATCAGTTCGGGGAGATGATCAACGCCAATATGGCCAACCAGATACAGTTTATTGACCGCTACCGCGAGGAGAGGCTCAACCTGGATTACTGGTGGATGGACGCGGGCTGGTATTGGAATAAGACCGGTTGGCCGAATACCGGCACTTGGGAGGTGGATACCAACCGTTTCCCGGGCGGGCTCAGGCCAATTTGCGATCACGCTCATGCCGGCGGAGAGAAGATAATCGTCTGGTTCGAGCCCGAGCGCGTCACACCCGGCACGTTTCTTTACACGAACAACCCAGCCTGGTTGCTCGGCGAGGACGGCGAGCAGAAACTGCTCAACCTCGGCAACGACGAGGCCCGGCAGTGGCTGACCGATCATGTCAGCCGAACGCTCACCAAGCAGGGCATTGATCTCTATCGGCAGGATTTCAACATGGACCCGCTACCCTACTGGCGGGGCAACGACGCCCCAGAACGGCAGGGGATCACCGAGATTCGGCATGTCACCGGGTACTTTGCCTACTGGGACGCTCTGTTGAAGGAGCACCCGAACATGCTGATTGACTCCTGCGCGAGTGGCGGACGGCGGAACGACCTGGAGACTCTGCGTCGAGCGGTGCCGCTGTTGCGCAGCGATTACATCATCGAACCGGTGGGAAACCAGTGCCATACTTACGCGCTCTCCTTTTGGGTGCCGTTCTACGGCACCGGCACGGGGGCGATTGACCCTTACCTGTTCCGCAGCGTCATGTGCCCGTCCTTCACCGCCTGTTTCGACATGCGGAACAAAGATGCCAAGTGGGACCTGGCCCGCAAGCTCCTTGGGGAGTGGCGGAAGATCACGCCGTGCATGCTGGGCGACTACTACCCGCTCACGCCCTACAGCCTGGCCAACGACGCCTGGATCGGCTGGCAGTTTGACCGGCCGGAAGAGGGCGACGGCGTGATCCAGGTCTTTCGCCGGGACGACAGCATTTATCGCCAGGCGGAGCTCAAATTGCACGGCCTCGACGCGGAGAAGGAGTATGCCATCACCCACCTGGACTCGAATAAGAGCACAAGGTCCAAGGGCCGCGAGCTAATGGAGCAGGGCATCACGGTTGAGATCGCCCAAAAGCCCGGCGCCGCACTGCTCGCCTACCAGGTTGCTAAGTAGTCAGGCCGGTCATTTCATCCTTCTCGCAAAGCGCACTCAGGCTGAAGCGCCGGCATATCGCCAGCTTGAACGATTATGCGGATAGCCGGCGGCTGACCGTGGCGATCAGGCCGTCGAGTTTGGTTAATGCCTCCGGCTGCCCTTTCAGTTCGAGCAGTGGTTTCAGTTCCCGGCGGACGAGGCTCAGGTCCAGTTTGACGCGCTGACGGGTCAAAACGCTTTCCACATCGCCCCAATCCCTATCCCGACCAGCGAAGACCTTGTGGATGATTAGGTCCTCAGCGGAACAGGTGGTCAGGGTATGATCCGTTGTCCAATGCCAGGGGGAGG
>Ga0224558_1003364_pt1 | contig 13411 bp, 9 predicted proteins | sample 714S32024metaG_FD_180682 | JGI IMG/M metagenome (GOLD analysis project Ga0224558, IMG submission 180682) | Peat soil microbial communities from Stordalen Mire, Sweden - 717 S3 20-24 | ecosystem: Environmental > Terrestrial > Soil > Wetlands > Peat | place: Sweden: Norrbotten County, Stordalen... | reverse complement strand
ATCGTCTCGTTCACATGGTGCTGGATATTCTCGGTGGTGACGCGGATCGCGTTGGCGATGGCGCGTTCACGGGCGGAGCCGTGGGCCTTCATCACGGTGCCATTGAACCCGAGCAGGGGTGCGCCTCCGAAGCCCTCGGGATCCATGCGCCGTTTGATGCTGCGGAAGGCGTTGTGGGCGAGCAAGGCGCCAAGCTGGCGGCGGGGATTGGCTGTCAGCTCGCGTTTGAGCATGGAGAACATAGCCAGGGCGAGGCTCTCGCACGTTTTCAGAACCACGTTGCCGACGAACCCGTCGCAAACGACCACATCCACATGGTTCCGAAACAAGTCATGCCCTTCGATGTTGCCGATAAAGTTCAGGTCGAGCTGCTTGCAGAGCCTGAAGGCTTCCAGGGTCAATTCATTGCCCTTGGTGTCTTCGGTACCGATGCTGAGGATACCGACGCGGGGGTTCTTGTAGCCGAGAATCTCCCGGGAGTAGATGCTCCCCATGACCGCATAATGCGCCAGGTGTAGGGGCTTACACTCGATGTTGGCCCCGGAATCGAGCAGGACAAATTCATTGTCCGGCGTCGGGATGACCGTCGCAATGGCGCCTCGATCCACCCCGGGAATCCGGCCGAGCTTGAATGTCGCCGCAGCGAAGATGCCTCCGGTGTTGCCCGGGGAGACCACCGCATCCACTTTCCCCTCGTGAGCCAATTCCACCGCGCGGGCGATGGAGCAGTCCTTCTTCCTCCGGAGCGCAGCCGCGGGTTTGTCTGCCATGGTCAAGACCTCGCTGGCATGGACGACGCGCACACGGTGGTCACGAAAACCGCGTTGGGGCAGGGCGGCATGGATTTCACTTCGATTGCCGACAAGGTAGAGGGCCGTAATTCTCGGGTCGGCTTGCAGGGCTCGCTTGGCGCCTTCAATTACGACCCCGCAGCCGTGGTCGCCACCCATGACATCCACTGCAATTCGCATAATCATACCGGAAGCGGCGAAAGGCGCTCCACGGCAGGGAACCTGTTAGGCTCCGGCGGTCACGGTAATGACTTGGCGCCCCTTGTAATAGCCGCAGGCGGGGCAGACCCGGTGAGGCACGTACGGGGCCGCGCACTGCGGACACGAACTGAGTTGAGGCAGCGTCAGCGTGCTGTTATACGCGCGGCGCATGCGTTGACGACTTCGCGACGGTTTTCGCTTGGGGACACCCATAATGATCTAGAGTTTCAGTTTGTTTAACTCGGCCCATGCCGGCGAACCCACATCGGTTTTGCCGGTGCCGCTAGTATTTCTTGCCTTGCCAATCGACGTTTTTGGCAAACCGCGGCATTCCGGGTTACACACCGGATGTCGCGGAAACTCGAGGAGAATATCTTCCCGAACATAAGGCGTCAAGTCCACGCAGTCGTTAACCACGACGGCGCAATCCTCGCCGTGCAAGGGCAGGTGGCAGGTCCAGTGTTCCAACGCCAAGTGATATTGGAACGGCTTGAGGCACCGGACGCACTGGCATTCCAGGACCAGATGCAGACGGCCTTGGACGAGCAGGCCATCTTCCAGCTTCTGGACCTCCAGCTCGTGCTCCAGGGGGTGGCGGACCTGGATGACCTCATCGTGCGGATCAATGTCCAGCTCCTCGACCGGCAGGCTGCCCTCCAGACAAATGTTTTGCGCTTCCAAAAGGCGCAGATTTACGGCCAAAGGCATAAAGCTCTCGTCTAAGCCGACTTGGGGCTGAATTTGCCTGCCAGGGCCGTCCGCACGTGCGCCGGCACAAACGCGCTGACGTCACCGCCCAGTTGCGCCATCTCCTTGACGATCCGGGAGCTGAGGAAGGTGTAAGTGTCCTTTGGCATCATAAAAATCGTCTCGATTCGTTCGTTTAACTTACGATTCATCAAAGCCAACTGGAATTCAAATTCAAAGTCGGATACCGCGCGCAAGCCGCGCACGACGGCCTGGGCGGAGCGCTTTTCGACGTAGGCCACCAGCAGCCCCTCGAAGGAGTCTGCCTCGACGTTGGGTAGATGCCGGATGGCGCGCGCCACCATCTGCACCCGCTCTTCCAAGGTAAACAGCGGGTGTTTACTGTCGCTCTTGGCCACTGCCACAATGACCCGGTCGAACAGCTTGGTCGCTCGTTGGAGGACATCCAGATGGCCGTTGGTGATGGGATCGAAGCTTCCCGGATATATCGCCGTGCGCATGGAACGGACTCTAACAAAGGCGCAGCCAATGACGAGCAGGAAAAGCCTCGCCGTTATCCGCTCGAACGTTGAAGGAATCCGGTGACTGAGGCGGCGTCAGCCGTCGGGGCGGCGGAGAATTCTTCTTCCAGCGGCGGGGATCCTGGTAGGAGCCAGGGCACCTCATAAGCCTTCACCGCGGAGCGGAACCCCTTGAGGTCACGGGGAGGCAATTCAACACACGTTGCGGCCAGAGCAGGGTCGTCGCGGAGCAGGTGCTCGAAAGTGGCCTGGCCGATGAATACGCGGCCCCGGCCCGACACGTTTTCCAGCCGGCTGGCGAGATTTACTTCGCGGCCAAACACAGTGTAATTCTGCATTTCGGCTGCGGAGCCCATCAACCCGACGGTCGCCATGCCTGTGTTGATGCCGCTGCCCAGGAACAAAATCGGCAGCATGGGTTTTGGGCGCAAGCCGGCGGAGATACGGGCCAGGTTCTCCAGCTCAAGCCGCTGGTTCTCCGTTGAGCGTTGCCGATTCAACTGGTAGATGGCGCGCTGGGCTTCGATCGCCGCGCGCACACAGGCCAGCGCGTGCCTGGGATTGGGGGTCGGCGCACCCCAGAAGGCCATGACGCAATCGCCAATGAATTTGTCGAGCGTGCCGTCCTGTTTGATCACCGTGTCGGCCACCAACCCCAGGTAAAGGTTGACGGTGTCGAGGGTTTCTCTGGCTTGCTCATCATAGCAGGCCTCGGCGGCTGGCCCGGCGAGGTTGTTCTTCCGCACAAACTCGGCGATCTGCTCCTGGCTGCTATCGGTAAGTTCGCTAAACCCGCGCACATCGGCAAAGAACACGGTAATTTCCCGCCGCGCGCCGCCGAGGGCGAGAGTTTCGGCGGACAGCAACTCATTCACGATCTTGGGCGAGACAATCTTCGAGAAGATCGTCTTCACTCGACGGCGCTCCGCTTGCTCGAACACCACTCGCCAGGTAACCAGACAAACGTGCGTCATCAACAGCGCGCCACCCACCGGCAACACCAGTGGGAGCCAGTAGCGAGTCTGCACGTAAAGGACGAAACCGAACACAACGTAAATCACCACCAAAAGGGCAACCAATGCCGAGGCCGCCAGAACTCGCAACTTCCAGGTCAGAAGCGCAGCCACGATGCCTAACACTGCAATCAGGGCCAGCTCGCCCGTTAGCGGCGCCCGGTGAATGAATCGCCCGGTGAGGATCGAGTTCGCTACATTCCAGTACTGGCTCACGAGCAATGTGTCCGGTTTCAGCGGGGTCGCCCCGCGGTCGGTCAGGTCGCTGCCTGTAGCGCTCGAGCCGACTACTGCGAGCTTGCCCTGCCAACGGTTTGGGAGCTCATTCGTCTGTCCTTTCAGGCGCAGGCAGTCCTGTACCAGAAGGTCCTGAATGGCTTCCTGCGTCAGTTGCGGATGGTTGGGGGGCATGCACCAGTCAATGTAGAAGCAACCTTCGGCATCCACCGGGATGGTCCGTTCCACGCCGCCAGGCCCGCGCAACTTGATCCGCCCATGCGTAAGGTCAACCTCGGCTTCAGCCAGATCGAGGTTTAGTCCCCGCGCGGCCAGCACGATGCCCATGTGCCACAGGCGTTCCTCCGTGAAGGGCTTCGCCTTCCGCGCTACGCCGGGAGGCAATTTGTCGCCGGCAAAGGCGGTCAGATCGAAATTGCCCGCCTGGTCGAGGGGCACCTTGATATCGTCGGCACCCACGCGAGGCAAAACCACTTGGCCGGATTCCACACGGGCCAGGCGCAGATCCACGCCGAATTCCGGGTCCGCCTCGAGTTGCCGAAACGCAAAGTGCCATTTGCGGCTGATTCGAAACGCCCGGGCCCGGCGCAATTTACCGTCAAAAGAGTCCTTTTGAGTCGAGATATCTCCCAGGACCAACGCGTTGGTCACGAACCACAGCGGCGGAGTCAGGCCCTCGGGCACGGCGAGGATGACGTTGCGAGCGTGCTGCAGTTGATGAGCGAAGAATTCATCCGATTCCAGATAGTTGTCGTCAGCCATCCGCACCGCCGGGTGATCCGGACGCGGTTCGTCGAAGATGATATCAAGGGCGACCGCCCGGGCGCCTTGGACCGCCAGTTCCTCGACCAGCCGGCCGTAAACCGACCTGGGCCAGTAGAGGCCGTAGCGGTAGCCGAGGGAGCGGTTGGTGCGGACGAAGGCGATGCTGGCATCGTCAATGAACACGAACCCGAGGTTCGTCGCGACCGTGGGTGCGTGCGCGAGAGCCTGGCGAGCGCGCATGTCGTAAGTCGTCCGCTCCAAGCCCTCGAAGAAGTCCAGCCGCCCCCATTGCAGGAGCCCCACCAGAACGATGATGCCGCCAGCAATTAGTACCGGAACTTGTTTGAGAGGCTTCAGCTTCACTAGCCTGAAGTAAACAAAAAAACCAGAGCAGCACAAGGTTGCTCTGGTTTTGGAAAGCGAAGGCCGGGCATCAGCCAGCCCGAAAATGTGTTAATAAAACCGTGTAACGGGCGACGGAACGAACTGCTGCACGGCAACAGGTGCGATGTAGATTATGGGCACAATCGGGTTGAGATCCGGTGCCTTAAGACCTACCGTGAGTGGCTGCATGAACAGCCCCGCTTGCAATTCCCTGATAATGCTGTCCATGCCGGTCCTGTCGGGGTCCGGCAGCGGGCTGAGTATGCCGGTGCGGATGTCAAACATCTGCTGGCTCATGATGGCTTGTGTCACGATTGCGCCGTTGGCGCCGGGATAGGCCACCACGACCGAACCTTCTCGCACCTTGATAACCCCCTCCGCGTAGCACTCGTAAATTGTCCCCTTAATACCAGCCACGCCATTAGGGAGCTTTACCTCATACTTCGAGGCGGCGGACATCTTCTTCACCGAACCGGTGATATGGCCCGCTTTCAGATCAAGCTGCGTTTCCGTGACCACGTCCATCCCGGCGCCCATTGCCGTCAGCTTGTCGACGCCCATCAATGTGTTTTCCCAAAGCCGAACCATATTCTGCTCCGCCATGGGCTGGTAGGTAATCATGTCGCTGGGGACCAGTCGAGCCACCGGCGCGGACGCGTCACCCAGGACGAGATCAACCCGGGAGTCGGCGGCGGTTTGAATCGCGGTTCCAGGTTTGACAACGTCGCCGAGTTTGAGCGGCTTCCAGTCGTTATTACCCGTCGAATAACGGACAGCGCCTTTCAGGCGGACAACTTTCGCGGCACTCTGATCAAATGACTGGGCGGCGAGAGTGGAAACCATAGCGAGCGCTACCCCGCATGCAACCAAGCTGTTAAGTATGCTTTGAGTTTCTTTCATATTTGCTCCTGGTCAATCAATAAACTGCATTAATCTCTGTGCAATCTTAGATTCCCGGATTGGTTTGTCAACGGAATATTGCATTTTTTTTGCTTTTCTTTCAGCCCCAATAATTGCGGCTGCGGCAACGTAGAGACCGCAGGATTCGGGCCAATTCTGCTCAACGTAGCGGCGAACTGAGCTTGGCGCTGATTTCGTTGGTCGCCGCCTCCAGCATTCTATTGTTTACGATCTGCAAGTAATTGCGGGCGACAGCGTTGGCATGCCCTTCCAGGCGGAGGGAGCGTTCGAACCACGGCCGGGCGGCAGCAAAATCCCCCAGTTGGACATAATGCAGGCCGACTAGCGCGACTATGACGTAGCTGTTTGGATCCAGTTCCTCCGCTCGCTGAAAGTAGGGGGCCGACTTGTCAAACCGCCCGAGCCAATCCAAACACCAGCCGTTGCCAACCCACGGACTCATTTGAGAATAGCCACCCCACGGATTCAACTTGATGCTGCGACTAAACCACTCCATCGCCTGCTCTGCCAGTTGCTGGTAGTTCTCGCCCCCCTCCGAGGATTGCATGCGGAAGGCTTCGCCGATGTCGCAGGCGGTATTGGCGTTCATCGGGTCGGCCGCGAAGGCCCTCTGCAAACACGCAGCTTGCGCCTTTGAAAAGGCCGGAGCGCCGGCGGCACGCTTCAGCCAGACATATTCCCTGGCATGATGCCAGCCTTGATTTCCCAGGTAAACCACGCCAGCCAGCATCACCGCGCTGGCAAGCGCCTGGCGCCAGGCACCTACCGTTACCCAATACTGCTCTGTGGCGAAGCGCAGGCAACTGCTCAGCAACGCCATGAGCGTGATGGCCAGGATAGCGTTGGCGGGGATGTGCATGTTAAAGTCCACCACCGAGTGCACGAGGATGGCCACCAACCCGGCCGAAGCGCCCAACAGGAATGCGAACTTGTTGCTTCTCCTTCCTCCCCCCAGATCATTCGGCGTGCTGCGAACCACGGGCCAGGTCTTGCGCACCCCCAGGCCGAGCAAGACCCAGGCTGAGGCCACCAGCGCCGTCCCCACGACGCCCCATTCGGCCAGGGCATTGATATAGTCGTTGTGGGCCCAGTAGGGCCGCAACTGCTCGTCGCCGGGGCGATGCTGGCGAAACCGATAATCGTAGTGGCCCGGTCCTGCTCCCCACCAGACATTATCCTGCCAGACCCGGAAGGCCGCCCGCCACATGATGATCCGCGTGTCGTCTTCGATCCTGCCGGTCCCGCCAAGCATCGGCTTGAACCGGGCCTGAACCGAATAGCTGTGCGGCAGGAAGTAAAGCCCGGCGCCCAGGATGACCACCAGGAACGCCAACGACGGCAGCCGATAGGTTCGGTGGAAGAGCAGCGCGCCGAAAAAGAGCGCCATGGCCACGCTGGTGGAAGCATAAGTTCCGCGCGAGACCGTGACCAGGATGCCGGCCACGAGAACCAGCGAGGCGTAGCCCAGGAAGATTTTGCCCACGGGCTTCAACCGGCCCATCAAGGTGTAAGCCAGGCCTAGCGGCAACAGCATTTCCAGAAACCCGCCCAGGTGATTTGCCGAGATATAGGTGCCCGAGCCATTGACTTTATGAGCCACCGGGATGTTCCACACCCAAGGGGAGTGGGTAACGAACTGATAAAGCGCATAAAAGGAAATCGCCATCGCCAGGAACACCAGCGTGCACGTGATAACCAGGATGGACTCCTGCCGGTACAAATTGTTGAGGACGGCGAAGAACAGGCCGGCATAGACGAGAATGTGGATCAGTTCCTGCCGGGCAACGTATTCGATGTCGGCAGTCAGATACCGGCCGATAGCGAGAATGGTGAAGGCAGCGACGGCCCAGCAGATCGGCGGCCATAACAACTGCGGCCGCCGGCTAAGCCAAAGGCGCGCGCCCCACAGCACCAGCACGCCCATTGTCAGCCCCTGGATGATCAGAAACTCCAACGGGCGCACGGCCCCGGTCGCCAGCGGACCCAATACCAGGATGGCGAGCACCAGGCCGAGGATCCCTCGCTCGCACCAGCAATCCAGGGTTTCCCGCTCCGTGAGCCCGTGCAGGAGGTCCTTCAGGAGCTTCACGGGCAGTCCCCCCAGTCAGCCAGAACTTCGCGGTTCATCAGCCCTTGGGCAGGAACTCCCGCGGGTCGGTGATCTTACCGGTCAGGGCGCTCGCGGCCACCGTGGCCGGGGACGCGAGGAAGACCTGGGATTCCAGGTGGCCCATGCGGCCAGGGAAATTGCGGTTGGTAGCGCTGATGCACTTGAGCGGCGCGTTCATCCGGCCAAACGTGTCCACCGGGCCGCCGAGGCACGCGGCGCAGCCGGCATTCTCGGTCATCTGCACCCCGGCGTCGGCGAGGATCTGCCAGATGGTCTTGTCACCCCAGCGCGCGCTCTGCAAATCGTGCACGATTTCCGGCGTCGCCGGTACGCCAAAGGTGTCAATCACCACGCGTTTGCCTCGTAGCACGGCTGCGAATTCGAGGAAGTCGCTCGTCTTGCCGCCGGTGCAGGAGCCGATGTACGCCCGGTCGAGCTTGATGTTCCCCAGCTCCTTGGCGAGCTTGCGCTGGCCGGGATTGGGATGGCAGGCAACCGTCGGTTCGAGCCTGGAGAGGTCGAGCGTGAGTTCATAGACGAACTTCTCCTTCCGGTCACGTTTGACTGGCTCGTAGGCCGCCTTCGTCCCATTGAGCTTGCAGCGGTAATCCACCTGAGCCTGCGTCTGCGCGTCGAATTCAAATATCCCGTTCTTGCCGCCCGCTTCGATGGCCATGTTGGCGATGGTCATGCGGTCATCCATGCTCAAGCCTGACACTCCCGGGCCGTCGAACTGCATCGCCCGATACGTGGCGCCGTCGAAGCCGATTTCGCCGATGCAATGCAGGATAATGTCCTTGGCCATAACACCGGGCTGGAGTTTGCCTTCGAGCCGGAAATGCATCGTCTCCGGCACCTTGAGCAGCAGCTTGCCGGTACCCATGACAAACCCCGCATCAGTGTTGCCGATGCCAGTGGCGAACTCGTTGAACGCGCCCGCCATGCAGGTATGCGAGTCGGTCCCGAACAAAATCTCGCCCGGGCGCGTATGGCCTTTTTGGGGCAGCGCGGTGTGGCACACGCCGGCGTAGTGCGACCCGTGCTGGCGCTTGAGCATGCCCTGGCCGGGGTCGAACACCCAATGGCCGTTCGGTTCGTCAATCACGTCGTAGAAATAGCGGATGCCCTGCTCCTTGACGAACTCGCGGAGGATATCAACGTTTCGGTTCGACTTGGAGTCGGCGGTGAAGATATAATGATCAGGGATAATGACGACCTTGTTGGCGTCCCAGACCTTGGCGGTTTCGCCAAACTCGCGTTTGAAGACCCCGATGGTGCCCGGCCCGCAGACGTCGTGTGTCATCAGGATATCGGCCTTGACCCAAACATTGTCCCCGGCCTGAACCCGGGCTTTGCCAGCCGCCCGGGCAAGTATCTTTTCTGTCAAAGTCATAAACCTCGGTAAGCTACCTGACCGGTACCCCCAGTTCAATACGCAATCCTGGGCAATCCTGGGCGGCAGTTTTCAGCGTGCTGTTGCGGGCCAAGCAGGCTATGTTCCACGGCGTTATGCAAATCACTAACTACCTAATGGCACATCGGCCGGCATGGCGATTGGCGCAAAGCGCCTCGCTTGGCTCCCTCCTCCTGCTGGCCGCTGCCTTGGCCACAGGCTGTTCCCACACAAAGAATGCGGGCCGCGCCAGTTCGATTGAAGTCCGCCCCGCGCCGCTGCCGCCTCTGTTCCTGAACGGTCCGATGGCCTTGCTGCTGACCAACACCGACGGTTTCCACGCACACGTCGTCCTGGAAAGCGGTGCGCCCCCCCAGGCCTTCCAATTGGCGGCGGGTGAACTCATGGGCCGGGGAAGCAAGTTGCTGTTCGCGCCCGCACCCGCCGAGAAGTCCAAGAAGCCAGTGAGCGCGGCGGACTCCGCCTTCATTTGGGATGTGATCGAGAACCGCGGCTGGGTGCTCAACGATCCTTTACAGGCTTACGCGCCCGTCTCCTCCAGCCGCCAATTCACGAACGTCGCACCCGCCGTCACGCTGAACAATGCCGCGTCCGAGAAGATCAGCGGACATTCCTGCCAAGCGCAGGAGGTGACCGTCACGGCGGCTGATGGTACCGCCACGGTCTTTCGGGCCTGGCGGGCGCCGGATTTGCACGGGCTCCCGCTCCGAATTACCTGCCCCTCGACTGGAGCCCCGCTCACCCTGACTTTGTCTAACGCCCGGCTGGAGACCATGCCAAACGACCTGTTTCAGCCACCCAGCAGCTTCACCAAGTATGAGAGCTCTGAGGCCATTATGGCTGAGTTATTCTTAAGGAAACACAACCTCAACCGGAAGCCGACTTACCAGGGGCCAGAGAGCGAACCCACTGCGCCAGTCGACCGCGCGCCCACCCGGCCATACTAACTAGGACTTTCGCACGTTCGCAGCGGGAGCGCCGGCATGTTGCCGGCTTATGACGGTTCGAATGGCACAAGCCGGCAACATGCCGGCGCTCCAGCTTCAGCTCATCAGAGCCATCTGCTTGGGGGTGAGGAGCCACTCCAGGGCGGCGCAGCGCCCGGGTTTCAACGACTCGGTCGAGAGCTTGCACAATCCGCCCTTCTTCATGACTACGGCGAAGGCTTCCCTGCCGGACACCAGCAGGGCAATCAGCCCGCTCAAGTGAGGTTCATGGCCCACTAGCAGAACGCTCTCGGGGGATGGCTGGAGCCGGTTCAGCACCTCGACCAGTTTCTTCGTGCTGCCGCCGGGCGTCAGGCTGTCGGACAATTCCAGTTTCTTGCGCGCCTTTAGGACTTCGGCGACGATCTCCGCCGTCTGCCGCGCGCGCAGATACGGGCTCGAGAGGATGAGGTCGAAGGACAATTCCAGCGCTTCCATGGCTTCGGCGATTTGCCTCAGCTTGCGCTCGCCCTCCGGGGTGAGCGGCCGGTCAGCGTCATTCGCATAACCGGGGGTCCCAGGTTCCACGGCGATGCCGTGGCGCAAAACGTAGAGGTTCATAGATCCCGAGCTTTCATACCGCAGTTACTTCTTGGGCTTCGGCGCTGCGAACGGCGACGGGGCAAGCCGGACCTGCGGATACCGGCGCTTGCCATCAGCAGGTCTGGGGTGCGCCTCCTCTTCCGCCGCGGTCAACGCCATGAACTCGAACTGGCTGCGCCGAACCCTGTCACCGTTAGATGGAGTGGCGCGCCGATACGAGCCGTCGGAATGCAGGAAGCGGGCTTTGGCATTGTCTGCCAGCGAGATGACGAGGATTTCGCTAATGATACGTTCGCGCAGCACGCCGTCCTCGATAGGAATACCCAGCTCGATGCGCCCGTAGAAATTGCGCGGCATCCAGTCCGCGCTGCTGATGAAGACCTCCGGCCGGCAGCCGTTCTCGAAATAGTAAATGCGGCTGTGTTCGAGGAAGCGATCCACGATGCTGCGCACGGTGATGTTCCTGCTTACGCCCCGGAGGCCGGGCCGCAGGCAGCAGATACCGCGCACGATCAGATCAATCTTCACCCCCGCCTCTGAGGCGCGGTAGAGGGTCTCGATAATCCGCCGGTCGGCCAGTGAATTGATCTTCAGGATGATCCGGGCGGGCAACCCCTGGCGCGCGTTCTCGGCCTCACGGTTGACAAGCTCGAGGAGCCGGTTGGGCAATTCGAAGGGCGCCGCCAGGAGCTTGCTTAGTCTTTGGAACTGGCAGATGCCGGTCAGCAGGTTGAAGAAGTTAGTGATGTCCTCGCCAAACTCCGGGCGGCAGGTGAAAAGGCCCAGGTCGGTGTAGATCTTCGCGGTGGTGGGGTTGTAATTGCCGGTGGCCAGGTGGACGTAGCGGCGGATTTGCAGACCCTCGCGGCGGACCACCAGACAGCTCTTGGCGTGAATCTTGTAGCCCACCAGACCATACACGACGTGCACGCCCGCCTCCTCGAGCTGCCGTGCCCACTGGATGTTGTTGGCCTCATCAAACCGCGCCCTCAATTCCACCACCGCCGTGACCTGCTTGCCGTTTCTCACCGCGCTCTCCAGCGCGCCGATGATCCGCGGGTCGCCGCCGGTGCGATAAAGCGTCTGCTTGATAGCCAGCACGTCCGGGTCCGACGCCGCCAGTTCCAGGAACTCCACCACGCTGTTGAAGTTTTCGTAAGGGTGGTGCAACAGGATGTCTCTTGCCCGGATGGCCGCGAACAAGTCGGGCCGATCGCGCAGGCTGGCGGCCACCGGCGCGACGAACGGCGGGTCACGCAGCTCCGGCGAATGATCGCCCTCGTAGAGGGCCATGAGGCGCGTCGGGTTCAGCGGCCCATTAATCAGGTATAGATCCTCCTCTTCCAGACGCAGCGTCTTGAGGAGCGGTTCGCGCACGAACGCCGGACACCGGTGATCTATCTCCAGCCGCACGGCGTCCCCCTTGCGGCGGTTGTGCAACTCGTTCTCCACCGCCTTGAGCAGGTTGGCCGACTCCTCCTCGTCAATGTAAAGCTCGCTGTTGCGCGTCACGCGGAACGGCCAGTAGCCGAGCAGCGTCGTGCCCGGGAACAAATCCGCCAGGTAATGCCCAATCAGGCCGTCCAGATAGACGTAATCCTGGCGCGCATCGGCCCGGGGCAGCTTCACCATGCGCGGCAGGATGCGCGGAATCTGCACCACCGCCATGTGCTTGAGCACCTCCTTGTTGCGGGCCATCTCCAGCCGCACGATGAGGTTGAGAGTCTTGTTGAGCAACTGCGGGAACGGGTGCGCCGGGTCAATCGCCAGCGGCGTCAGCACCGGGCGGACTTGCGTGTGGTAGTAATCCTTCACGTAGTCCAGGTCCGGCGGCTCCAGCTCCGAAAGCTCCAGCAACCGGATCCCATTGGCCGCCAGCGCCGGCATCAGCTCCTCCCGCCAGCAGGCGTACTGCTGCTCCACCATGCGGCGCACCCGCTTGACTATCTCACGGAACGTCTCGGTCGCCGTCAAACCGTCCATCGTGCGCTCGACCACTTCGCTCTCGATCTGCTGCTTGATGCCGGCGACGCGCACCTCGAAGAACTCGTCCAGGTTGGAGCTGACGATGCAGAAGAACTTCACGCGTTCCAGCAGGGGATTCTGGGGATCGAGCGCCTCCTCCAGCACGCGGTGATTGAACTCCAGCCAGCTCAATTCACGATTGATGAAATGAGTTGGCCCGAACGTCATCGCTTTTGCTTTGGATGCCACAACCGCCCGCAGTGTAACCGCCGGTGGGTAGTTTGGGAAGTTACAAAGCGCACGGTGCCTCAGACCGGACCGGCAAGCCCACCTCATTCAGAGCGAGTGCCTCCTCGAGCTGCGCCTGCTCTTCGAGGACGTTCCAACCCTCATCCTATATGGGGCGAGAAATCTTCTCGCCTATGCGAAAGACTTCCAGCAAGAATAAATGCGCCTCTCCATATATGCGGGAACGGTTTGGTGAATATGGTGTTGGCGGGAAGTGGTTGATGGGTGCGTTGTTACGCATACCGTTAACGTTATTGGGTCAGGGGAATGGGGCGGTCGTAGGACTTTCTTTCAGGCTGTAACTGTTTTGTCCGAGGGCAAAAGCCGGTATCTCAGTTCGCAGCACCAATCCGGCACGAAGAAGCAGGCTGCCGCTCTCCCAATTTCAGCTTCTCGGGACGGTCCTCCGGCCTTTAACCTCTCGGCTTTGCCCGCGGGTATTTACCCAGGTCTGAACGAGGCCGCATGGGCGTTGGCGGCGGGATTTGCCTCAAAAGTAATTCCACTTTGTACGGAACTCAGCGAAATCTATTAGGTAGTCTGGCCGCGTGCTGGAAGCCGAAA
>Ga0224558_1003363_pt1 | contig 13414 bp, 12 predicted proteins | sample 714S32024metaG_FD_180682 | JGI IMG/M metagenome (GOLD analysis project Ga0224558, IMG submission 180682) | Peat soil microbial communities from Stordalen Mire, Sweden - 717 S3 20-24 | ecosystem: Environmental > Terrestrial > Soil > Wetlands > Peat | place: Sweden: Norrbotten County, Stordalen... | reverse complement strand
CTGCACCATGCGTCGCAGGTCGGCCAGGGAACGGATGCCACCCGATGCTTTCACTCCGAGCTTCTTCTCGCGCACGATCTGGCTCATTAGCGCCACGTCTTCGACGGTCGCCCCGCCCGTGCTGAATCCGGTTGAGGTCTTCACAAAATCGGCCCCGGCTTTGACGGCCAGCTCGCACGCGCGGCCTTTCTCCTCGTTGGTCAGCAGCGAGGTCTCCAGGATCACCTTGCACTTGGCGCTCCCGTCACGGCAGGCCTCGACGACCGAACAGATGTCCCGGAGGACGAGGGCGTCGTCGCCGCTCTTGAGCGTTCCGACGTTCATGACCATGTCAATTTCCTTCGCCCCTTGCCGGATCGCGGCGCGGGCTTCCAGGGCCTTCGTTTCCGGCAGTTGCGCGCCTAGCGGAAAGCCGACGACGCAGCAGACCTTCACGCCCGACTCGTCCAGAAGCTGGCGGGCGAGTGACACCCAGGTCGGGTTCACGCAGACCGAGTAGAAGTTGTGCTGGCGCGCCTCGCGGCAGAGCTGTTCGATGTCGGCCCTCGTGGCATCAGGCCGCAAGATGGTGTGGTCAATGAGCTGCGGGATGTTCAACATCGGCGGCGCTGGCGGGGCGGCGCTCGGCTCGCCCTGTGCCGCCAGAAGTTCCTGCATCGGCTTGGCGACTTTCTCCCTATTCACAGCCCAATTGGCATTGGTTCACTCACGGATGCGACGCTAACAGGCTCGGGAATGATGTCAAGGGGGGGGTGATTCCGGCCTTGACACGGCTTTGCGGCTGCTTACAGTTGCCGAAATGAACTCGATCGAGAACCAAGTCTCGATGGTCTGCTCATAGTCAAGAGAGTAAAACCTGCTGCTTATGCCAGATAATACCGGAGTACCGCCCCAATCACCACCGCCCGTCGCGCCCGGCAACGAAAGCCAGGCTCGCACGTGGAACATGCTCTGCCACCTCAGCGCGCTGGCGGGCTACATCATTCCTTTCGGCAACATCCTCGGCCCGTTGTTGGTATGGCAGATAAAGAAGAACGAGTTCCCGTCCGTGGATGAGCACGGCAAGGCCGCGTTGAACTTTCAACTCACGGTGCTGATTGCGCTGGTTGCCGGCGGCGCCGCAGCCTTCCTGCTCTCCTTCGTCTGTATCGGGTTTCTATTGATTCCGGTGGTCATCGGCATCGCCTTGTGCGGGCTCATCTTCGCCATCATCGCCGGGATCAAGGCGAACAACGGGGAGGCGTATCGCTATCCCTGGAGTCTCACGCTGATCAAGTAGGCTTGCCCCTTCTGCCGTGGCCGGGATCGTCAGGGAACGCGCCCTGACGATGCGCTTTGGCCCGCCATTCTCAGAATAATGAGGGAATACGGGCTTTGGCGGGAGCCGCCGTGCTTGAGCCGGGGCTAGAAGCACCAATTCACCAAGAGCATGCCGAGAATGAGCAGGCGATACAGGCAGCGGTCGTTGATGAACTGTCGCATGGTTTTGACTGGGTGCAACTGCGCGTAGATGATAGCTTTCATATTCAGGCTCATTCTCAATAACTTCGACAAGTCCACTATCGCAAGGGCCATTCCTCTCAGTATTGAGAATCGGCCCATTTTTGGGCGTATTTGTGCAGGAATCTGGCTCGGGCGATGGCAACAGTCGTGGCGGTAGTTGCCGAACCGGAAGAATGGGGCATGGTATGGCGTGTCTGAAAGAGACCGATACGCGCCGAAGAAAGTCCTCGTGGTCGAAGACAACGCGGATGATGTGGAACTGCTCCAGATTGCGGCCTGGACGGCACCGGATGCGGTTGCCTTCAACATTGTGCCGGATGGCGAAAAGGCATTGGCCTACTTGCAGGGGGAAGGTCAGTTTGCAGACCGCCATGCGCATCCGTTTCCCGACTTGGTGTTGCTGGACATTTCGTTGCCGGGCATGAGCGGCTTCGAGGTGCTCGCCTGGATTCGCGCGCACCCCGAGTTAAAGGCGCTGCAGGTGTTTGTGTGGACAGATTCGGGCGACCGCGAAACGCTCGATCGCGCGGCCCGGGCCGGCGCGAACCGGTTCGTCCCCAAGTCGGTGTCGTTCGTGCGGGGCGGGCTCGCCGGGTTGGTGCGCGCCATCTCGGAAGCGATCGTGATCCCCGCCAACAAGGACCGCCTGTAAGCGGCAACCTCAGAGCGCGCGTTCCAGCACTCCAGCCAGCTCGTCAGGCGTCAACGCAATCGGGTTCGCCTTCATGCTGCTGGCCTGGGAGGCCTTTTCGACCAATTCGGCGGTGTATTCGCACTTGAGGCCGTAATGGCCCAGGCTCGGGATCCTCAGGTCGGCGACCAGTTTGCGCACCCACTCGACGCCGGCTTCAGCCGTCGCACTCGCACTGCCCGTCACCAGGCGCGCCACTTCCTCGTAACGCCGCAAAGTGTCGGCCGCGGGCTGGCGTTGGCGCAGCGCGCGCAGGTTCGCTTCCATGACGTGCGGCAGCAGGGCGGCGCAGACGGCCCCGTGGGGCGCGGGGAACTGGCCGCCAATCGGTCCGGCAAAACCGTGCACTGCCCCGAGACCCGCATTCGCCAGGGCAAGACCGCCAAACAGGCTCGCGGCGGCCATATCCGCCCGGGCGGCAGCGTTGCGGCCATCGGTGAACACAGCGCGTAATGAACGCGCGGCGCGGCGAATCCCTTCCACGCAAAGCGCATCAGTCATCGGGTTGGCGCGGGAGGAAACATAAGGCTCGATAAGCTGCGTGAGCGCGTCAAGCCCGGTGCTGGCGGTAATGGCCGGCGGCAGATCGTAAGTCAGCTCCGGGTCAACCACCGCCACTCTCGGCAGCAAGAACGGACTGCGCAGGCTCACCTTGACCCCGTGCGCCGGCGAGGCGAGCACAGCGTTGCGGGTGACCTCGGAGCCAGTGCCCGCAGTCGTCGGGATGGCAATGAAAGGCACGGACGGTTCGGCCAGCGCCTTGCCGCGGCCAATCACTTCGAGGTAGCCGAGCAGCTCGCCGGCATTGGCGAGCATCGCGGCAATGGCTTTGCCCGCGTCCAGCGCGCTGCCGCCGCCGAAGCTGATGACCAAGCCGCAGTTCTCCTGCCGGGCCAGCGCGACACCTTGCTGCACGGTTTCAATCTCCGGCTCGCCGGGAACCTGGAAGGCCGTGGCGCCGACGCCGTGCTCGCGCAGCAGGGAAAGCAACGATTCAGCTCGTCGGGGGTTGGCGCCCGTGACCACGAGGGCCCGGTGCGCAAACCCGCGGGCAAGCGGGCCCACCTCGCGCAATACGCCCGGGCCGAAGACAATCCGAGTCGCTGTCGCAAATTCAAAGCGCATGAGACGGGCCGCGAGCCTCGCCGCGGTTTACCAGTCCGAGTCTTGCGGGAACAGGTTGCCGAATTTCACGCTGGTGCGCGGCTCGGCCATCATGTGCGCGACGGTGTCCCGCCAGGTCTGGTAATGCCGGGTTTCCTTGTGGGCGGCCGGTGCCTCGGCGGCGCGATAGGCTTCCACGAGCACAAAGCGCGTCAGGTCATCCTGCCGCTGCTCGAACTCGAAGCGGGCGATGCCTGGCTCCTTGAGGCTCTCCCGCGCATTGGCGATGGTGGCCTCTTTGAAAGCCTCGACATACTCCGGCTTCACATGAACATGGACGTGAACGATTAGCATAGCGTTAAGTTGTTCGAGCGTCCCGACCGCTCCGGCGGCAGAATAGCCCACGTCGCCAACCGCTTCAATCCTATTCACGCGCGAACAGAGCCAAGGACAGGCTTTGGAGTGGCGCCGCGGCAAGTGGCACGGGTTTACCCCGGAGGAGGTAGCGCGGGACTCTCCGTGGTGTGGGATCACTTCCACCGCAAGCCGAGCGGTTTCTTTATCGAAGTCGGTGCCAACGATCCCATTAACCTCTCCCAGACCTATCTGCTCGAGCAGAACGGCTGGGAAGGAATTCTGGTCGAGCCCCAGGCAGAGTACTGTGACCGGTTGCGGCAGGTTGGCCCCAGGTCCAAGGTCATCCAGGCGGCCAGCGGGGCACCGGCACAGCAGGGCAAGGCGTTGTTTCGTATCGCGGCCTCCCACGACGGCTCCATGTTGGCCGCTCAGACCCGGATGAGGACGTGACCTTCACTGGCACGGTGGGAGATGACCTAATCACGCACAAAGTCCTACGGCAATAGAATGACGCGATAGAAGCGCTGCCGGTCTGGCCCCGTAGAGTCTGAGGCGCTCATGATGTCATTGGTTGCGAGGTTGGGGCTGCCCAGGCTGATCCAGTTGGTTTGAAGCAAGTTAGTCTTGTATTGCACCTGGTAGGTTTGCCCCGTAGCCGCAGTCCAGGCAAGCGTGAGTGTCCCAGCGCTTTGCATCACCGTTTGGAACATCGGCAGCGCCACAGCAAAGTTGGCCAGGATGAACTTGTTTGAGTCGAGCGCCAGGACAAGCGGATTCAAGCTTCCCGCAGCGTCTCCACTCCATCCGGTGAAGAGGCAATTGCTTGCGGGCACGGCGGTGAGCGTCACGGTGTCACCATTGGTATAAACGTTCCTGGCCGGACTGATGAGGACCGTGCCGTTGCCCTTTGGCAATACCGTCAGTGAAACCTGGCTTGGCTTCAAGGCCTCGAACAAGGCGGTGATTCCGGGCGCGTCGTTGGTCACCGTGAACAGCAAAGGATTGGCGAAGCCGCTGGCGGCATTAGCCCAGCCGAAGAAGTAGTAACCCGGCGACGGGGACGCCGTCAGTTGCACGGTCGAGCCATAGAGATAAGGCCCGGCTGCCGGATTCAGCAGCACCTGGCCGCTCCCATTCGTGAAGAGGGTCAAGGAGGTGTCGAACAGGGCCTGCACCGTCCGGGGCTGATCCATCACGACCGTTGTGATGTTGGTGGCGCCGCTGCTGTCGCCCGTCCAGGAGGCAAACGACCAGCCATTGGAAGGCATGGCCGTGAGGGTGACCACGGTGTTGCTGAGGTAGAGAATGCCGCCGTCGTAGCCCAGCGGGGAAACGATTATGCTGCCGCCGCCGGGGCTGCCGGCCGAGAGCGGAAACACCGGGCTGATCTGGAGGGAGATGGGCGCGGCTTCGGCCCAATCCGAGTAGGCGAAGTTGTAGGCAATGGCGCGAATGGTCGCGCTGTTGGTCAGCGTGAACGCGCCGGAGTAAGGTATGGCGGCAAAATCCGGTTCACTGCCGTCGAGCGTGTAGTAGATCTCCGCGTCGAGCCCGAACGTGCTGGTCATCGCAATCTGGGACGCGTTCGTGCGGCCGACCGCTCCGCCACCGATGTCAACCCCGTCCAGCAGGACGATGGGGCTGTTGGTGAGACGAACTACAGTGGACACGATCGCAGAGCGAAATTGATTTGTAATAGCAACCGAGTAAAGCCCGGCCGCTGTGAGATCGAAGTTGCTGATGAGAAGACTGGTGCCGGTTGCCCCGGCTATGGGAATGCCGTTGAGCGACCACTGGCAGCTAAAGGGGCTCTCAAACCATGCGGTGACGCTCAGGTTGGTGCCTGTCCCCAAGGCGAGCGAGACTGCCGGTGGCGGTTCCAATAGCAATGGCGCAATTGCCAGGCTATGATCGAGGCCGCCGGCGATGGCCACCACGTTGCTCAATCCCGGTGGAACATCGGTCTCGCCGTAATCGTTGTAACCCCAGGCGACCACGGTGCCGTCGCTCTGGAGCGCCAGGTTGTGATAGCCGCCCGCGGCGATGGCGGCCACGTTGGTCAGTCCCGACGGAACCAGCGCTTGGCCGTATCCGTTGTAACCCCAGGCGACGACGGTGCCGTTGCTCTGGAGCGCCAGGCTGTGGTAGTAACCTGCGGCGATGGCGGTCACGTTGCTCAAGCCTGCGGGGACCGTGGACTGGCCGTACTCGTTGTGGCCCCAGGCGACCACCATGCCGTTGTTCTGGAGCGCCAAGCTGTGATAACCGCCCCCGGCGATGGCGGTCACGTTGCTCAGTCCTGGCGGAACGGAGGTCTGGCCGTAAGCGTTGTGGCCCCAGGCGACCACGATGTCGTTGCTCTGGAGCGCCAGGCTGTGGTAGTAACCTGCGGCGATGGCGGCCACGTTGGTCAATCCCGCTGGAACCGTCGTCTGGCCGTAACCGTTGTAACCCCAGGCGACCACGGTGCCGTTGCTCTGGAGCGCCAGGCTGTGATAGCCACCCCCGGCGATGGCGGCCACGTTGGTCAATCCCGCTGGAACCGTCGTCTGGCCGGAACCGTTCTGACCCCAGGCGACCACGGTGCCATTGCTCTGGAGCGCCAGGCTGTGATAGCCGCCTCCGGCGATGGCAGCCACGTTGGCCAATGCCGGTGGAACATTGGTCTCGCCATCCGCGTTGTTGCCCCACGCCACTACGGCGTTGGGCTGCGAGGCAGCGTCCGCCAGGGACGCCCCTGACACGCATAACGAGAACACTATTTGCTGTATCCAGGGTCGCAGCTTTTTCATCGCCATGCAGGTTGAGTCAAGCCGCCCGAAAGGCAAGCACAAGCTCTCGACAGCACACGCTCTCGATTGACTCCTCCAGCCCCGGTTGGCTCCCCCAAAAGCCCAGCCTCTGGCCCCTCACCCATAGGTACCCTCCCGGCCCATTCCCGCAGATAGGGCGGCAGTCCCTCCGTAGTCTCATGGGAGCCTCGCCGTAGTACCTCTTATCGGGGATAAGAGGTACTACGGCGAGGCTCCCATGAGGCTCCGGTGAGGCCCGCACGCGGTACGGGGGCGGTGAGCGAGGCGGTCGCCGGCGGCCTTATTATGGTTATCTGGCAGCCGCACAACTAAGGTTTGAGCGCATCTCATTGGCAGCCAGGCACTTGCGGAGCCGACGATTCTCGGCGCGGCGATTGCGCCAAATCGCTGCTGCAGGGCCAAATCCGTATCCCGGGCTCAGATAGGGTCCGCTCGCCGTAGTGCATGGGGGTTCTGCGGCAATTCTCAAGGTCCTCATGCACCCCAGCCTCATCGTCCCCCTGTTTAGAGACTGATTTGCGCCCGCACGTTGACAAGGCCACTGACAGCGTAGCGCAGATTTTCAATCTGCTGGGTCGCCGATTTGTAATCGGTTCAACGCTGCATTGTTGCTGCCACTGCGAGATTGCCCACGCTCGGAAGAATGCAATTCTGCGATACGGCAGATTGAAAATCTGCGCTACTTTGCCAAACGCCCTGCGCGCGTCGACTGTGGCGGAGAATTGGCTTTTGTCACGCTTTTCGTTGGACTAGCCTGTGGCGGTAAGTCGGTGATGACTCTAACTGATTCCGAATGAAGCAGGCGATGCAAGAGCGACTGCCTCTCTCCGTTTGCATGGTTTCCGGCGCGGAAGCTCACCGGATCGGCCGGGCGCTGCAAAGTGTGGCTGATTGGGCGGGCGAAATCGTCGTCGTGCTCAATCAGGAGGTGGCCGACGGGACGGAGGAAGTCGCCCGGCGCCACGGGGCGAGAGTGTTCCGCGAACCGTGGAAGGGGTTTGTCAGCCAGAAGCAGTCCGCCGCCGAGAAGGCGACGCAACCGTGGCTGCTGAACCTGGACGCTGACGAGGCAGTACCAGCAGCGTTGGCGAAGGAAATTGCGGACGTGGTTGGCGCGCCGGCCGCGGCGCATGCGGCTTACGAGTTCCCGCGATGCACGTTCTACTGCGGCCGATGGATTCACCATGGCGATTGGTACCCCGACCGGGTGCTGCGCCTCTGGCGGCGCGGCGCGGCGCGATGGACGGGCCAAGACCCGCATGCGCATTTGGAGGTCAGCGGGACCGTGGGCCGGCTGCGCTCGGATCTGCTGCACCAGAGCAACGAGAGTATTGCGCGCCAGATTGCCAAGATCACGCCGTACCAGGCCCAACTCGTGCAGCAGCGCCTGGCGCGCGGTGGCTCCGCTGGGCTTTTTGAACTGGCAGTGCGGCCCGGGTGGCGCTTCCTGCGGGCCTATTTTCTTCGACTGGGCTTTTTGGATGGGTGGCAAGGCTTCTACATCGCCGCACTGAGTTCCTTCTCGACTCTCACTCGCTACGCCCTGGTGCGCGAGGCGGAGGAACAGGCCTCCAAGAAGCGATGACGGCCACTCCTTGCTCCATGAACCCGGGGAACATCCAGCATCCAACATCCAACACCGAACCTCCAAGGGCCGGGGTTTGGTCAGTCATTGGATGTTGGGCGTTGGATGTTGGATGTTGGATATTCCCCTTCGGCTCAGGAGTTCTGAGCCTCTCGCACTCTCCCTAGGCGGTTTGGCCCTGAACGCATGTTTCCCCTCGGTCTCATTATCAATACCCACGAACAGCCGGATTTCCTGGCGCGGGTGTTGGTTGCCGTCTCGCGGCAGCTTTCGCCTCCTGACGAAGTGCTACTGGCCGATGACGGCTCGGGCGAAACGACCCGGCGCGTGTTTGCAGGTTGGTCAGCGGCGCAAAGCCTCCGCGCCGAGCACGTGTGGCAGCCCCACGAGGGATTCCGCCGCTCGCGAATTCTCAACCAGGCTATTGCCCGGGCGCGGAGCGATTACCTGGTGTTCCTGGATGGCGACACGCTGCCGCATCCGCAATTCATTAAGGATCACCGGCGGCTCGGTCGGCGGCGTGCCTTCATCCAGGGGCATCGCGCGTTGGTCAAAGAACGGGCTGCGGCCTGGTTTGGCCTCGATGGGTTCCAGCAAGATCGCCGCCGCGCCCTTTGGGAATGGCAGTTCGGGGGACTGAAGCATGCCTTTCGCTGGCCTTTCCCGCTGCTGCACGCCGGCTCCAGCCTTCGGGGCATCCGCGGCTGCAATCTCGGGATCTGGCGCGATGACCTGATGCGGGTGAATGGCTATAACGAGGCCTTCGTCGGCTGGGGCAGGGAGGATTCAGAGCTAGCGGTCAGGTTGATGAACACAGGAGTGCGCCGATTCGACGTGCGCGGCTGGGCGCTCTGTTACCACCTGTGGCATCCGCCTGCGAGCCGGGCGGCTTTGCCGTCCAACGATGACTTGCTGGCGGCCGCGATCAAGGAGTGCGCCATTCGATGCGCAAACGGGCTGCAGCAACACTTGAAGCCCCCTCCTCCGCGCACGAATGCGGCGGTGACAGAACCATGACATTATGAACGATTTAATGATCGTAGATTACGTGGCGGACGCCGTCTTCGGCCTGACGGCGAACCGACCTCCCATGGAACACCTCGACATGGGGGCGGGGCCGGGGGACCTAATCAGGCGCTTGCGCACCCGTTACCCTCAGCTTAAGTCCTGCGCCGTGGATTATAACCCAGAGGCACTGACGCTCACGGATGTCCCGTTTGGCCAGGCGAACCTGAACCTCGACCGACTGCCGTACAAGGAGGGCACGTTTGATCTTGTGACTTGCACCGAGGTATTTGAGCACCTTGAGAACTACCGGCACGCGCTGCGCGAGGCAGGACGCGTGCTCAAGCCAGGCGGGCTGTTTGTTGTCTCGACCCCAAACGTCGTCTCGCTCAAATCCCGCTGGGTGTTTTTGACGCGTGGTTTGTTCACTTACTTCGACCCTCTGCCATTGAAGGATGAACCGAAGTTCTATGCGGGGCAGCGGCACATCACTCCGATCCCCTTCTTCTATATCGCCCATGCTCTGTTGTATAATGATTTCGTGGAGATTGCGGTCCGAGCGGACCGGATACAACGATCCTCTGCTTTGTGGGCGAGACTGCTGCGACCCATCCTGCGTCTGTCCCAAGGGCGGAACCGCCGCCGCCGCCGGCGCCGGTATTTTTGGCTGCCGGACCAAGTGGAGGACTTGGCCAAGATGCATAACTCGTGGACTGTTCTCACCGGACGAACGCTCATCGTCTCGGCACGCAAGAAGGACCCCGGCGGCAAGAGCTGATGCGCATCCTCCAGCTCAATTCGCGGCTCACCGGCGGCGGCACGGATGACCAGTGCGTGAAGCTGGCGGCCGGCTTGTGCTCGCTGGGCCAGAGCGTGTGCCTCGCCGGGCCCGATGGGAGCGAATTCTCCCGGGTTGCGCGCGACCTCCGGGTGCCGTTCCACGCGACGCCGCCCGAGGGGCCGCTCAAGCTGCGATTCATCCTCAGCGCGGCAAACCTGATCCGACGCGAGAGCATCCAACTCGTCCACGGCCACCACGGCCGCGACTTGTGGCCGACTATCCTGGCCGCGCGGCTTTCCGGGCGGCGCCCCAAAATCGTGCTGACCCGGCATCTAGCGAAAAGCCCCAGCTCGTGGTTCAGCCGCCGGTTCCTATTAGGGGAGTGCGACGCGCTTATCGCGGTATCACACTTCGTGGCCAAAGTGCTGCGTGAAGGAGTTTACGAGCCGAACTCGCCCACACCTGAGCGTCGCTCCCGCCCGCCCCTCAAAGGCGACCACTCAAAGATTCATGTCATCCACGGCGGGATCGACACGGAGCGGTTCCGCCCCATCGCGGCGGCCGCTCAGCGCACGGAGTGGGGGCTGGCGCCTGAGCACTTTGCCTTCGCGACCATCGGCGGCTATGATCTGCCGAGGGGCAAAGGGCAACGCGAGTTTTTGCAGGCGGCAGCGCGCGTGTGTGAAGTAAGTCCCAAGGCGCGCTTCCTGATCGTGGGGCGCGGCAACATGAAGCAGATGCTGGAAGCGGACATCGCCCGCCTTGGCTTGACCGGCAAGGCCTGGCTGACGCCTTATTGCCGGGACATGCCTGCGGCGATGAATGCGCTGGATTGTCTGGTCCATCCACAAGTGGGAACGGAGGCATTTCCGGGGGTAGTGCTGGAGGCCTTTGCTTGCGGAAAACCAGTGATTGCCTCGGCGCTGGACGGGATTCCCGAAGCCTTCGCCGCCGGAAACTACGGCCGGCTAATCCCCCCTGAGGATGTGGACGCCCTAGCCACAGCGATGAGCGATCAGGTCCGCCAGCTCCCTGCTGCCGCCCCTCGGCGGGAAGAGCTTCATCGACTGGTGGCAGAACGCTTTTCGTTTCAGACTATGGCAGCGGCGGTAGCGCGGCTGTATCTCATTTGAACGGGCTCACTTTCACTATGCGCTTGCCATTTTTTTTGCTCGCAGCCTAGGGTGAAGCGTGAGTTTCGCCGCTTTTCAAGATAACCTCGTGTGGCAGTTTTTTGGCTGCCGGCATGAGGGTTTCTTCATCGAAGTCGGCGCTAATGATCCGGTTGACGGGTCGCTGACCTGGCTGCTGGAACAGAACGGCTGGCGGGGCATCCTGGTCGAGCCGCAACGGCGGCTTTATGAGATCCTCAAGAGCCGCCGCCCAGCATCGCAGGTGGTTTGTGCCGCCTGCACCGCGCCCGAAAAGCGAGGTCAAATGGATCTCCACATACCTGCTGGCAACCTGGATGGCTTCGCCACGCTGGAGCCCAATCTGGAGGACTTGTATATTGAGTACGAACGGGCGGAAAAGACCGAAGCCCTGCCCTTGGACGAAGTAATTGAGCGCGCCGGCCATGCGCAAAAGGTGGATTTTGTTTCAATCGATACCGAAGGAACCGAACTGGACGTGCTGCGCGGATTTACTTTGGAGAAGCACCAACCCGGGCTGGTCCTGCTGGAAGACAAAGGCCAATCCCTTGACAAACACCGGCACCTGGTGCGGCACGGTTACAAACTGGTCAAGCGAACCCAGTTGAACAACTGGTATGTGCCGCGGGAAAGCCGGTTTGAAATGACCGGGTTCGGCGAACGGCTGTGTCTGTGGCGCAAAGTCTTTCTAGGATATCCTTTTCGCAAGCTCCGCCATTGGCGGCACACCCGGAAGCGGGCTGGGGCGAAGTCAAACCCGCCGCAGCTCAGTCTAGCATGAAAGCAAACCTAACTAACAAACGCATCTTTATCACCGGCGGCGCCGGCTTCATCGGCTCGACGCTCATCGGGCGGCTGATCGAGGACAACAACATCGTCGTGTACGACAACTTGCGCCGGGATGCGCTGAGTGGGCGTCCTTATGCCAGCCACCCGCGGCTGCGCGTGGTCAAGGGCGACGTGCTCGATTTGGCGGCGCTCCGCCAGGCGATGGATGGGGCGGACATCGTCGTGCATTGCGCCGCCATTGCCGGCATCGATACGGTCATCCAACGGCCCACGGAGACCATGCGCATCAATATGCTCGGCACCGCCAATGCCCTGGAGGCGGCGAAGGGTCTGCCGCAGCTTGAACGGTTCGTGGATTTCTCCACCAGCGAAGTGTTTGGCACCTCGGCGTTTCGCGCCGATGAGGCCGACCGCACCGAGATTGGGGCGGTGGGTGAGGCCCGCTGGACCTACGCGGTGAGCAAACTGGCCGGCGAGCACCTCGCGAAGGCCTACCACCAGGAGTTCGGCCTCCCAACGGTCACCTTGCGTCCCTTCAACATCTACGGTCCCGGACAGGTGGGGGAAGGCGCCCTGCGCACGTTCATTCTCCGCGCGCTGAAGAACCAGGAAATCCAAGTCCACGGCGACGGCAACCAAATCCGGGCGTGGTGCTACGTGGATGATTTCATCGAAGGCCTGCTGCTTTCAATGACGCATCCGCGAGCGGTAGGCGAGAGCTTGAACATCGGCAACTCCCGGGCTGTGGTGACCATTTTCGGGCTGGCGGAAGCCGTCGTGCGGGTCTTGGGGAGCCAATCGCCGATCCGGTTCACCAACAAGTCCTACGCCGATGTCGAATTGCGGGTGCCCAGCGTCAAGAAGGCCAGAGAACTTATCGGGTTCGAGGCTAAGGTGGACCTTGAGGAAGGTATTCGCCGCACGGCGGAGTTTTACCGGAGCCGGCCTGACTAATGGCGCAGAGAATATCACTTTCCCGTCCCTTCTTCGACGAGCGGGAGGCCGAGGCTGTCCGGCGCGTGCTCGCTAGCGGCTGGGTGGTGCAAGGTCCAGAGGTGGAAGCGTTCGAGGCAGCGATTGCGCAGTTGCATCAGGCACGACATTGTGTCGCTGTGTCTTCTGGCACTGCCGCCTTGCATCTCTGCTTCCTGGCTCTGGGCATCGGTCCTGGTGACGCGGTCTTTATCCCGAGCTTCGCCTGGCCTTCTGCGGCCAACATGGCCAAGTTGGTTGGCGCTACCGCCGTTTTTGTTGATGTGCTGCCTGACACCTATAACCTGGACCCGGAGGATCTGGCACGCCGGGTTGAGGCTTGTCTGCACGAAGGGCGGCTCAAGCCACGAGCGAGCGTGCCGGTGCACGAGTTCGGCCTGGCAGCGGACATGTATAAAGTCCTTGCGGTCGCAGCTAGGTATGCGCTGGAGGTCATTGAAGACGCGGCTTGTGCCTTGGGCGCAACTTACCATGGGAGACCGGTTGCGACTTTCGGAAAGCTGGGGGTCTTCAGCTTCCACCCGCGCAAATCCATCACGACTGGCGAGGGTGGCGCCATCGTGACCAATGACGCGCAGTTGGCTGAGCGTTGCCGCCAGTGGCGGAACCATGGACAGCAACTCACCGCCGGCCGGCGAGACT
>Ga0224558_1003361_pt1 | contig 13423 bp, 18 predicted proteins | sample 714S32024metaG_FD_180682 | JGI IMG/M metagenome (GOLD analysis project Ga0224558, IMG submission 180682) | Peat soil microbial communities from Stordalen Mire, Sweden - 717 S3 20-24 | ecosystem: Environmental > Terrestrial > Soil > Wetlands > Peat | place: Sweden: Norrbotten County, Stordalen... | reverse complement strand
TATGGGGATTGGCGATGGCCTTCAGCAGACGATCGGTCATGGTGGCGCGGTCCTGATTGAACTGCGAGTGCACGCTGGCGATGACGATGTCCATTTGTTCGAGCACCGAGTCGGACAGATCGAGCGAGCCATCGCCCAGAATATCGACTTCAATCCCCGCGAAAATGCGGATGCCTTTCATCCTCTTCTCGACCGCCCGGATTCTCTCGATGTGCGCCAGCGCGCGTTCGTCGGTGAGGCCGTTGGCGAACGCCAGATTTTTCGAGTGATCGGTGATGGCCATGTACTCGTAGCCGCGTTCCCGCGCGGCTTCCGCCATCTCTTCAACGGTGTTGCGGCCGTCGGTTTCGATGGTGTGCATATGCACGTCGCCGCGGATGTCGGATAGCTCAAGCAGCATCGGCAGGGTGTGTGCGGCGGCGGCTTCGATCTCTCCCAGATTCTCGCGCAGTTCGGGAGGAATGAAATCGAGCTTGAGCTTGGCGTAGATTTCCTCTTCAGTTTTGCGCGCGACCGGCTTCCCGTCTTCTACAGTAGCGAGACTATATTCGTTCAGCGTGAAGCCCATCTTGAGGGCGCGCTGGCGCAAGGCCACGTTGTGCGCCTTGGAGCCGGTGAAATATTGCATGGCCGCTCCGAAGGATTCCGGAGGCAGCAGGCGCACGTCCACCTGCATGCCATTGCGGTGCCGGAAGCTGACCTTGTTCTCGCCTTGCGCGATGATGTCCATCAGGCCGGGGAAGCGCAGCAGATGTTCGATGATTCTCTGCCGCGGTTCTGCTTCAATGCAGCCTTTGCCGGTGACCAGGATGTCGAGGTCGCCGACGGTTTCGCGTCCGCGGCGCAGCGATCCGGCGGGCGTAACTTTTTCGACGCCGGGAGCAGCCAACAGATACTCCAGCAGTTTTTCGGCCAGTTCTTCGGCCGTGTCGAGCAGGAATCGTCCCGCGATGCGGCGATAGTCTTCGATCGCTTTGAGCAGCTTCAGTTCGTGCTTTTCGCCCATGCGCGGCAGGGTGCGGATCTTGCCCTCGCGCGCCAGTTTCTCCACGCCCTCCAGGTCGCTGACCTGATAGGCGCTCCAGATCAAAGCAATCGTCTTCGGCCCCAGACCTTGAATCTTGAGCAACTCAAGCATCGAGGGGCGGTATTTCTTCAGCAGCTCGGCGTGCGCTTCGATGCTGCCATTTTTGAAAAGCATCTGCAGATTGGCCAGCATTCCTTTGCCAATGCCCGGCACTTCGAGAAGTTTCTTCGGCTCTTGAATAAGGTCGGCCACCTGTTGCGGCAGCGCTTCAATGGCCTGTGCGGCATTGCGATAGGAGCGCACGCGAAACGAGTCCTGCCCATCGATCTCCAGCAGATCGGCAGTCTCGTAGAGGAGTCCGGCAATGGCCTTGTTATCCATGGGCAAGGACCAAGGACTAAGGTTAAACCAGTTCGATGCGAAGGTCGCGCCCAATCGCCCGCGCGGCCCGGCACAATGTCTGCAGCGTTACTGAGGCGTTGCCTGGATCAAGCAGTCGATCCAGCGCCGCACGACTTGTGTTCATACGACGCGCCATCTCCACCTTGTTAATCTTTGCCCTCTTCATCGCCTTCTGCACTTGCCACGCAAGCGCCTCTTTGAGCGCGGTGGCGCGGGTTTCTTCAAGGATGCCTTCCTCTTTCAAGAAATCTTCAAGCGATGAGCCAATACGAGGGTTTTTCCTTTTCATGTCGTCACCTCTTTCATCCGTCGCCTCGCGAGCGCAAGATCCTCCGCCGACGTCTTGCGCGTCTTCTTGATAAAGCCATGAAGCACTACCAGAGAGCCTTGGTGGAAGCACAGAATCAGTCGTGCAATCCGTTGGCTCGGCAGCGTTGAGCGAACTTCCCACAGACCGTTCCTCAGGCTTCGTACCAGCGGCATTCCAATCGGCCAGCCGAATTGCACCCGCATCAAGTCCATTCCGATCGCGCGGCGCTCACCCCGGTCGAGGCTGCGCAGCCATTCCAACGCAGGTTCCTTGCCCAAGTCCGTCCGGTAAAACCGAACAGGTATTTCAGGCGTACGTTCTTGGACCATCCGGCCTCGTTGTTTAAGGATGTATCAGAAATGGTACGTTGTCAAGAGCCCGCAGGCTGGCCAGGGAGATGCCTAAGCGGTGCAGAATGTCACGTGCCGTAGGCGCCGGAGGACACAGCCGGCACGGGCGTTGAGGCGCACCCAGCTTGGTGCGAAAAGCCGGCCTGAGTGAAGCGACCCCCGATCATGGAAGCTTGGTTACATTGGCCGCTTGCGGCCCTTTCTGTCCCTGGACAATCTCAAACTCCACCTTATCGCCCTCCTGCAGGCTCTTGTAGCCCTCGGTGGTGATTGAGCTGTAGTGAATGAACACATCCGGTCCATCGTCGCGGCCGAGAAAGCCGTATCCCTTGGCGTTGTTGAACCACTTGACGGTGCCTTTCAGACGTTCCACGTGCGTCCCCCTCATTTCCTGCGGATTCCCCCAAAAAGACGTGATTCCGGGAGCCCGCAAAAAATGTGTAGGAATTGTGCTGCCCACCGGGGGGGCTGTCAAGGCTTGGCATCACATAGCTTTGGCAGGCAGCAGGCCCCGGGAGTAACCAGATGGTAACCGGGGCGGCTTTTTCAGGCGCCGAAAAACTCGCGTTTCATATCAAGGCATCGGCGGAACAACTCACGTTTCGTATCAGGGCATCGCTTTAGCGATGCCGAAAGTTCTTCGAAATCGCACGCCCCTTTAGGGCCGGGGCATCGAAAATCAACTTTCCCCGCAGTCTCTTCTACCGCGCTGGTCGCGGCATCTGAGCCAGCCAGAGGATACCGCAGATCGTCTTGGCGTCGCGGATGCGGCCCTTGAGCGCCATCCGTTTCGCTTCCGATAAATCGAAGAATTTAATTGCGATCCGTTCGTCCGGCTCGGGCTGAGCTTTGCCGGCTTGCAGGCCCCGAGCCAGGTAGATAGTCATGGTTTCGTCGAGAAAACCGGGACTTACGTAGAAATGCAGAATTCTCTTCCACTGTCGCGCACGGTAGCCAGTTTCTTCCAGTAACTCGCGCTTGGCGGCGGTCAGCGCCGTTTCGCCATCGTCTATGCGCCCGGCGGGCAGCTCCCACATCATCGACTGCGCGGCATGGCGATACTGGCGTTCGAGCAGAATGCGCGGCGGGGCTTTGCGGGCTGATTTAGCCGGGGCATCGATGGCCGCATCATCGACCGCCAGAACAACAATGGAGCCGGAATGTCGTATAACATCGCGGCGCGCACGCACGCCCCCGGGTTCCTCCACTTCATCCGTGGTAACGCTGAATACCGGGCCCCGGTAGCTGACCCGCGAAGAGAGGACGCGAGCTTTCGCTGATTTCGTCCCTACTGACTTCGTTCCTGCCAGTTTCGCCATGTCAACAATATAAGGTATGCTGCGCCGTTGGGCCGAAAACCCATTGCCGAAAAGATGACCAAAAGAATAAAGACCAAAAGAATGATGACCAGAAAACCCACCGTCGCCATCGTCGGAGCCGGCAGACTGGCGACTTTTCTGGCCGCGGCGCTCGACGCCGCCGGTTTCACCATTACCGAGATTGTCGCGCGCGCTTCGCCGCGGTCGGTTCGTCGCGCGCGCGCGCTCGCCGCACAGGTCGGCGCGCGGACAGTCACCGCCCATTCCGCCGCGCTCGATGCCACTTTGCTATGGTTCTGTGTCCCCGACCGTGCGATTCGCGGCGCGGCTTCGGCTCTGGCGGGTCATCTGGTTGCTCGCGCGGCGGCTCACCAGAAAGTTAAAGCTCGCTTCGCTTTCCACTCCAGCGGGGCGCTCTCCAGCCGCGAGCTCGCTCCTCTGCGCACGGCAGGCGTCGCGGTCGCGTCGGTGCATCCGCTGATGACGTTCGTCGCTGGAGCGCATCCCGCCTTGACGGGCGTACCTTTCGCTATCGAAGGCGATGACCCGGCTACGCGAGTGGCACGCCGGATCGTCCGCGAGTTGGGCGGCGACAGTTTTCGTTTGCCCGCGACACGCAAAGCGGCGTACCACGCGTGGGCCACGATGACTTCGCCGCTCTTCCTGGCCTTCCTGGTGACGCTCGAAGAAGCCGCTCGCGCCGCCGGACTCACGCGCGAGGATGCGCGCCGCAAAAGTCTGCCCATTATCCGTCAGACTTTGGCAAACTACTCGCGCCTCGGTCCGGCGCACTCTTTCAGCGGCCCGCTGGTTCGCGGAGACGCGCAGACGGTGGCGAGACACCTGGCAGTGCTGAAGCAGCATCCCGCAGCGCGCGAGGTTTATGTGGCGCTGGCGCGAGCCGCCCTGCGCGGACTGCCGGTAAAGAACAAGGATGGACTAAAGCGCTTGCTGCGGAACTGAGGGGACGCCGACCTTGACGCAATCGCGCAGGGACAGCCGCCCTCCTTCGGCTTCGCTCAGGACCTGTCCAGGCGAGCAAAGCTCGCCGCTGATCTCTAATGCTGATCCCGACGACCGCTGAACAAATGCCCCAGCTTTTCCTGTTTCGTCTTCAAATATTCTTCCGTATGTTCCGTGGGGGCGACCTCGCACGGCACGCGCTCGGTCACCTGGATCCCGGCGCGTTCCAGCGCGGCGACTTTGTCGGGATTGTTCGAGAGCAGACGGACCCGCTTAATGTCCAACGCCTTCAGGATCTCGACCGGCATGAGGAACTCGCGCTGGTCGGCTTTAAAACCAAGGCGCTCGTTCGCTTCCACCGTGTCGAATCCGCTGTCCTGGAGCGCGTAAGCCTGCAGCTTCGCCATCAACCCAATGCCGCGCCCCTCCTGCTGTTCATAGATAAGGACGCCCGCCCCCAGTTCGGCGATCATGGAGAGCGCCATTTCCAGTTGCTGGCGGCAATCGCAGCGCAGCGAGCCAAATACGTCGCCGGTCAGACACTGCGAGTGGATGCGCACCAGCGGCGACCCGGAATGCACCTCGCCCATCACCAGCGCTACTGCCTCTTCGGTCTTGGCAGAGTCGCCCGATGCCGATGCCCTGGTCGTAAACCCGTGAATCAGGAAATGCCCCCAGCGCGTAGGGAAGTCCGCGGACGCCACTTGTTTTACTTTGGAAGAACTCACAACCAAATTATAGCCTTCGCTTTCAGGTATTCACCGCGTCGAGCGTTCCATGCTTCGCTGGTTTAAATATGCGCGGCGTATAGGCGAAATCGAACGACGGCTGGTAAAATCAAAAAAAAGCAAACCCACCACCGTGTGGGGCTATAGCTCAGCTGGGAGAGCGCATCGTTCGCAACGATGAGGTCGTCGGTTCGAGCCCGACTAGCTCCACCATATTTTCAACGACTTGCGGTGGGATGATTCCCACAGCATCCCGTTTTGTGTCGTGGTTTGTGTCGTAACCCCCTGTTTCACCCCCTGAATTGGCCCTTTCCGCCTGCTTAGTCGAGAGCGAGTCGAGCGCGGTTCGTTTCGCCTGAATCCTCACGTGGGAGTAGTGCGCCAGCATCTTCGGAGAGACATGCCCGGCAATTGCCATGACGGTGCTATCGCTCGCTTGGGACTCGGCAAGCTCGGTGATCGCATGGTGCCGCAGATCGTGAAAGCGTAGCCCGGCCAACGGACTCTTTACTTTCTTGAGGTCAGCCTTGCACTGCGGGTTTCCGCACGTCTCAGACGGCCCTTGTTGCCGTCCGCAAGCCGGACACTGAATTAACCGCGTCAGATTACGCCATGCCGTCCGCCAACTCGACTGTGGGCGCGTAGGGTCGAAGTGCGAGGCTTCGCAGGCGGGGAAGACATAATGCTCAGGCCGAACCTCTCCGCAGCCCTGGGCGCGTCTGTAGAGCAACAGGATGGTACTCCACGCATCGGCGTTAAGCGGGATGACCCTCTCCCCCGCTTCGGTCTTGCTCTTACAGATCGTCAGCGCCTTTTCCATTAGATCAATGTCCCGCCAGCGCAGTTGCTTGATCTCACAGCCGCGCATCGTGGTATTGAGAGCGAGGGTCGCAGCCCAAGCCGCATTCTGCCACTCGGGACGGAAGGCCGCCGTCTTGAGCAGTTTCAGCTTTCCTTCATAGCTGAGGGCGCGGCCTACGCTCTGGCGCAAGGGCAGAGGCTTGATCTCATCCGCAAACAGATGCCAGCGTTTTGCTTTCTTGAGCACTCCGCGAATGATGTCCAGTTCACGATTGATCGTGGCATTCGCAATGCCGTCGGCCTTTCGCGCACGCACGTGGGCGAGCACGGTTTCAGTGGTGATGCGGGACACTTGCAGATCCCCAAACTTTTTATTCAGCACCTTCGCCCGCTCCCGTTCCGTCCGAACGCTCAGCGGAGCGAGTTGCGGAATCCGATCTTGCAAGAAGCGTTCCGCAGCTTCGCGGAAAGATAGCCGCGCAAACTCTTGCTTGGTCGGCGAGAGCTTGCCTGCCTTTGCAGCCGCGATAAGGTCTTTCTCTTTGGACTGTGCCTCGCGCCAGTCGCCAGTGTCGAGCGACTGCCGGAACCGCTGGCCGTCAACGTAGAAATGTGTGTGCCACGTCCTACCGCGTTTTTTGAGTGCCATCTTGTCCCCCTTTTCGATTCTCATTCCACCATTCCAGCTTTGCTCTGTTCTTGCCTGCGATAGAGCAAGCATCGCTACAGTATTTGTTCCTCAAGTCATCCGCAAAGAAGTACGGCGATTCGCAGCCATACGCAAAATTAGCGCATTTCCTGAGCCTCTGCGCCGGAACAGAAGCAACCTCAAGTTCCATGTATGTCATAAGGCGCTTTGTCCGAAATGAGAGGCAACCATGCTCGATGCAGAAGTGATCTCCATTGTTCCCGTCAACGCGGATGTAGACTGGCCTGCCCTGCTTTCCTGCGGTCGAAACGATCTTCCATGAAATCAGAAGTCGATTTCTCTGGGCCTTCCAATCGCCGATCGCAAACCTGAAAGTCTCGCCTGCAATGAACGGAACATTGAGCGGCCCATACTTTCGAGTAAATTGCAGAACTGCTTTTTGGGACGAATCATTCTTTCTGCCAGAGAGTGCATTGAGTAACTCGACTGCGGCTGCGCGTGGACGTAAACCGAATCGAATGATCGTCGGCTGGGAGGCCCATTGTCCAGTGACGTACTCGCCATCAAACTCGACATTCTTAGTGCCGGTATAGACCACAACTCCGAAATGTCCCAGTGTGCTTTCTAGAAACTTGTTCACAACAATATTCTAGCTATAATAGCACTATCAGTGCAAGAGGTTTTTTGGAGGCAGAAATGAAAGAGAGCAAAACAATGAGTGTAAGACAGGCTGCGTTGGCGCTTGGCGTCAGCATCCAGCATGTCTATCACCTCATCTGGGAAGAAAGTCTCCTTAGTCAAAAGATAGACGGGCAGTGGCGCGTCTCCGCCGAGGCAGTCGAATCACGGCTGAAAGCGAGGGGCGAATAAATGGCCGACATCGTTCCCAAATTGCTCCCCCTTGCGGCAGTCGCTGAAGCTCTGGCCGTCTCGCCGCACACCGTCAGAATGTGGGTTAGAAAGGGCAAGCTGCGCCCCGTGCGCATTTGTCGCCGCTTGCTCTTTGACCCACAGGAGATTAGCCGGTTCCTCGCAGAGGCGAAGTGACCGATGCGCAAGCCAAAAGCCATACCCCCGAAAGAGGTCGGACAGCCCGCGCCTGTGATGCCTGCTTTGCCGCCCATGACACAGGAAGAGGTGGTGATCATCACGGGCGATTTGCTCGAAACCTGCCGGGCCTGGATCAGGCGCTACATCGTTGTCTCTGACCAACAAGCCGTCGTCATGGCCGCTTGGACACTGCATACTCACGCCTTCGATGCGACAGAGACAACGCCTTACATTCACATCACCGCGCCAGAGAAGGCGTGTGGAAAGTCCTATCTCATGGAGGCGCTTCAGGCGCTTGCCGCCGCGCCCATTCGCAGCGGCGGTATGACAGCCGCCGCGCTGGTGCGCACAATCGAAGCCAAGAAACCGACAATCTTTCTGGACGAAATGGATGCGCAACTCGGCGCGAACAAGGAATACGCTGAGGCCGTTCGTGGAATTCTGAATGAAGGTTTTCGCAAGGGCGGAAAGTTCTACAAATGCAATGCAACGACCCATGAGGTTGAAGATTTCAACACCTATTGTCCAAAGTGCTTTGCCGGGATCGGGCACTTGCCTGACACGGTTGCCAGTCGCTCCATCAGGATCGAAATGCGACGGAAGCGGCCAGACGAATCCGTTGAGCCGTTCCGCCAGAAGGCCGTGAAGAATGCCTCCTTGCCGATCAGAACAAAGTTGGAGGAGTGGAAGACACGGGGAGCCGTTGACCTGCTTTGTCGAATCGAACCCGCGCCACTTGTTAATCTCAGTGACCGTCAGAATGACATTGCCGAGCCTCTGCTGTGCATTGCGCAGCTTGCCGGGAACGAATGGCTCCAACGGCTCACCGTGGCCTTGCGGGCGATTTTAGAGGTCTCCAGCGTCGAAGATGGCTCGATTGGCGTTACCCTGCTGTCCGACATACGCGCCGTCTTTGATGAGCACAAGGCGGACACCCTACCTTCGGTGACTCTGGCCGGGTGCCTCTGCAAGATTGAAGGCCGCGCATGGGCTGAGTGGAACCACGGAACCAGCATGACTGCCAACAACCTGGCGCGGCAACTCAAGAAATACGCTGTCTATCCGCAGACGATTCGGGTAGGGAACGAGACTCCGAAAGGCTACCGCCTGGCGGACTTTGAGGATGCGTGGTCTCGGTACTGTCCGCTTCCCACGATCTGAAACGCCACAACGCCACAAACGGCGTCATTGTTGATTAAAGTCGCATTTTCAGACCGCAACACAAGGCCCGATGTTGCGGTTCGGAAAAGTGGCTCAGACCCGCATGAACAAGGGGTTGTGGCGGATGTTGCGGATGGCCATCACTGTGCGATAATCCGCGCGGGAGTGCGCCCGCAAAATGGTAACCCAGGAGAAATATGACGCCACAAGAACACGAACTGATGGCGACAATGTTCGCCAAACAACTCCGCTACATCGAATTGCTGGTGCAAATCCTTCAAAGCCGAGAAATCATCGAGGGCGATGACTTGGCCGCTTTTCTTTCCCTTGTGCGATCAGACGAGCGTAATAACGCTGCCGCACTTCGGGCAGCGAAAGCGGAGTATCGGAAAGCTGCAAAAGAAATCGGTCTGCGGGTGGGTTTTCCAAAACGGTAGGCTGCTTCTGCGATTTTATCTTTTGCATTTCGACACACTCCATGCGACGATTCGCGTAGGAGTGCGCCCACAAAAGTGTGGCGCTGTCTGATCTATCTTTCGCCCTTCGGTCCCACTGATCTCTTGGCGGGGATTCGGGACACACAAGGCCAACGTTCCAATCAGGAGCGTATACCTAATGTGTATCCGAGATCAAGCTCGCTCGCCGATAGAACATGCGCTGCTCGCCTCCTGTGCTGGCCGCTGGCGCGATTGGGCACTGGTCATGTTCAACGTCTACATCGACGATAGCGGCACTGCTCCATCCCAGCGGATTGCTATTGCATCGGCCCTCATTATCCCCGCAGGGCGAATCGTGCGCCTCGAATCAGAGTGGAAGAACTTTTGCTCAAGGTACGGCATCTCCGAATTTCATGCCTCCGAGTGCGCTTACAGAAACCGCAAGAGTCAGTTTGCGTCTTGGGACGACGAGCAGGTCTCTGCTGCGTTCGCTCGAATCCGCCAAATCACAATGAAATACTCGGTCCGAGCTATTTCGTTCGCGGTGACTAAAGCAGATTTCGATCAAGAGATGCCGGACAGATGGAAGGAGTTTATCGGGAGAGATCACTACGTTTGGGCGGTCTGGCACCTGCTGACGTTGGTTAGGATGTGGACCGACAAAGAGGAACTCACATTTAAGACTGAGTTCGTTTTTGACTATTTGCAGGGCAAGCCTCGCAAGGAAATTGAGAACGCGATGTCTCAAATGGAAATGAATCATCCGGGGGCTTACGAGGGTCACTATGCCTTTAGAAAAAGACGCGATTGGGCCGGACTCCAATGCGCGGACCTGCTGGCATGGTCTTGTCTGTGCGCAGCCCGTCTCTCTTTTGAGAAGACCCCCATTCATCCCCTCGCAGACCAGACCATCCGAGAGTACCGGCGTTTTCGTGATGGCGAATGGATTGGGGCGAAAGCAGTTGGCAGATCAGAATTGCGCCGTTCAATCCAGAAACATCTGAAAGACGGCTGATAATCAAACCCGTTTTACAATCCGGCGCTGGAACCGCGAGTCCCGGCATCGCTTGCCGCTGGCTACCGAGAAGATTCAAATGAGTGAACAACAGACTATGCCTGAAAATCCAGTTGCCGACGCCGTCCGCGCCGGTCTCGAACCCGCCTCACTGCCCCAGCCTTGTTGCACTTTACGCCCGGATGTTGCACTTGACGAACTGCAATTGTTGACCGATCTCCGCGCCTGCCTGCCGGAGCGCACCAGCGAGGGGCGGATAGTTTCCATCGGGAGCGCCTACCTGATTGAGTTATTGCAGGCTACGCCGGCATCCCCCTGGGAAAAGTTAACGCCGCACCGCCTAGCGCGGCTGCTGCGCGTCTTTGGCCTGTATCCCCGCACAATGCGGTTCCCTGACGGCGTTTCCCGTGGATACATCTGCGACGAATTGCGAGGGGCCTTTCTCACCCACCTGCCAATACCGCAAAATCGCAGGCGTGATTAGGAACTTTTCTCAACGACCCCATGACTCGAACAGGAACTGCAATAAAGCCGCTTTTGTCTTGTCCTCAACGTGGCATCCCTTTTCGATTCGGCCCAAGGTGGACAGCGGCAAGCCAATCATTCTTGCCGCTTCCTTCAGCGAAAGTTCTTCGTGTAAGCGCCAAGATCGCAACACGAACCCGATTGTCATGGCGGTATTCTACAAAAATAGCGATTAGCAGGCGAGAATCTTTCTTGACAAACGAAAACGATGAGCCATTTCCGCGCCCGCGAGGGGGCCGTTCGCTGCAACGGCGCGAGCGTCGCCGGTCACGGCTGGTAACGCCAGAGGTCGTTGAGTCCTCCTATCTGCGCCGCCGTCGAATCATGGCCCGCGCCTCCAAAGAGCCAGAAATTGCCGCTGTTGTCAGTCCAGCTTACGGCGGAATATCGGCCTCCGGGGACGTTCGTAGTGGCAGGCACACCCTCTGTGCCGTAGACGCCAGGCTGGCCCCGATCAGGCTGATATTGTGTCGCGTTCGCATAGGTAGTATTAGACCCGCCCATCCATGTCCATTCTTTGGTCGTGGGGCTGAATTCCCAAAGATCGTTGAGCCAGCCACCCGTTCCGGTCGAATCAAGGCCCTGGCCCCCGAAGAGCCAGAGATTGCCGCTGCCGTCAATCCAGCCGACCGGATTCCATCGGCCTCCAGGAACATTACTGGCGGCGGCGACGCCCAGCGTCCCGTAGACGCCGCTTGCATCTCCCGTGTCGCTCCCGCCCATCCACGTCCATTCCTTTGTAATGGGACTGAACTCCCAGAGGTCGTTGAGGATGCCCGTAGGGCCCCCCCCTCCGCCGAAGAGCCAGAGGTTGCCGCTGCTGTCGGTCCAGCTTACAAGGCTCGATCGACCCCCAGGAACATTACTGGCGGCGGCGACGCCCAGCGTCCCGTAGACGCCGCTTGCATCTCCCGTGTCGCTCCCGCTCACCCACGTCCATTCCTTATTCGTGGGATTGAATTCCCAGAGGTCGTTGGAGTTGGCCACCTGTCCCGTGCCACCAAAAAGCCAAAAATTGCCACTACTGTCCGTCCAGGAAATCGCCAGATAGCGTGCCCCAGGGACATTGGTGGTAGAAGGGACACCTTCGGTGCCGTAGACGCCGCTTGCATCTCCCGTGTCGCTCCCGCCCATCCACGTCCATTCCTTTGTAATGGGACTGAACTCCCAGAGGTCGTTAAGTACCCCCGTCGCTCCCGTCGAATCGAAACCCCAGCCTCCGAAGAGCCATAGATTTCCGCCGCCGTCGATCCAACTGACCGGGGCGTCCCGGTCTCCAGGGACATTGCTGGGGGAGGAAACACCCAGCGTGCCGTAAATACCAGGCGTCCCGTAGAGGCTTGCATCTCCCGTGTCGCTCCCGCCCATCCACGTCCAAGTCTTGGCGGTGGGATTGAACTCCCAGAGGTCGTTGAGCCAGCCCAATGTACCGGTTGAATCGTAGCCGCGACCACCGAAGAGCCAAAGATTGCCACTGCCGTCAGTCCAGCTAATGGCCCCTAACCTTCCTCCGGGAACATTGCTGGAGGAGGCGACACCCAAGGTGCCATAGACGCCTGGCTGGCCAAAACCATTCGCCATGAGCACCAACGTGCTGCTTCCGCTCATCCAAGTCCATTCGTTGGCACCGCTGGGCGGGGGCGGAGGAGGCGTGCCGCTCCCACTGCTGCTGCCTCCGCCACAGGCAGTGAGGACAAGCATCGCGCAAAGGCCAACGGCGGAGACTCCAAAGGCAAGCTGAGAGGTTTTGAAAGCCATAGGATTCAATGCCTCCGTTCCGACGATAGTAGGGATATTGAAAAGATCGTAGTCCGACCATAGTAGGAATGCCAAGCGACATTTGCATCCTGCTCGGTCAACGTATCCGCGAACTGCGGACGGCGAAGGACTGGCGTCAAATCGACCTTGCAGAAGAAGCCGGAATCAACGAGAACTACGTCTCCGACATTGAGATCGGAAAGAAGGAAATCTGCCTGCGAACCATGCAAGCCGTAGCAGATGCTTTCGACTTGACGCTTGCGGAACTGCTGAAGGGATTGTAACGCCACCCGGTCCCGCGTGGGGCTGTATGCGGGATAGTTGCCAGCCAAGACGCCGGAATCGTCATGGTGGTTGAAGTTGGGCGCGTGACCAGCGTGTATGCCTGTGCTGCCGGAGAGTCGATTCAGGTTCCGTGCTTGCGCCTGTTTACCAAGTGGTAAAGTCTGTGCCGGACTTGAGCGAACGAAACTCAATCCTGCGCAGACACGCGTTTGATAGTCCGGCTCTGAGCGGGCACCGAGAAACTACCACCACCAGTTCACGGCACTTTTCTCCGGCCCTGAGAATTCGGGCAAAAGGCGTCACAGCCTGCGAGCCGCGCCCTGTTCCGACAACTAACTCGGCGTCGTGTGGAGGTTGTGTCGTGACTTGTGTCGTAACCGGCGCATCCCTGCCCGAATCGGGCGGTGTCGGAGGGTGTCGCTTGGTTACACGTGAAGGGGCAGAGAACAGCGGGCAAACGCGCATGAACACTGCCTCCTCCTGTCATTCGGACTTCTTCACTGTCGCTGCCTCTCGCGCAGGGTTGAGAATTCGCAACGATGAGGTCGTCGGTTCGAGCCCGACTAGCTCCACCATTTCAAACCCCAGTAAAATAAAGATGTTCGATGTCAAAGACTTGCAGTTTTCAAAGCGCTTGAAGGAA
>Ga0224558_1003360_pt1 | contig 13425 bp, 17 predicted proteins | sample 714S32024metaG_FD_180682 | JGI IMG/M metagenome (GOLD analysis project Ga0224558, IMG submission 180682) | Peat soil microbial communities from Stordalen Mire, Sweden - 717 S3 20-24 | ecosystem: Environmental > Terrestrial > Soil > Wetlands > Peat | place: Sweden: Norrbotten County, Stordalen... | reverse complement strand
CCAGACTTAATTTCTCGGCTTCGTGCACGCTGGTTGTCAATCCTCCAGCTTGCCACCCGCTCCAGGCTCATCTTGCGTTGGAATCCCACCTCCCCTTCAGGCTCATCTTGTATTGGATAAGACTGGGTGTGCCGAGGGCGCCCACAAAGGTGTAGACTTGGTTGCCCACGGTAACCGTGTCGCCAGCGACGGCGGACGGAGCGTTTCCGGCAGCGGTGCCTCCAGTAAAATCCAGAGTACCCCACACGCCGGGCACTGTGCCCGTTGCCGCCGTAGTAATGAAGTTGCCGCCGGTGCCAGCGCTACTGGCTGTGAAGGTGAGGGCGGTTCCCGTAGACGTTCCCGCCGTCACTTGAGTGTTGGCCGCGGTATTGGCGCTATATCCAGCCCCGCCCGTACTGTTGACCGCAGCCGCCAGGTTCGTCAGGCCGGTAGCTTCGTTGGTGGCCACCACCTCATTCTGCGTCTCCAGGGTGCTGAGAGAATGCACGAAGGTGTAGGTTTGCCCGCCAACCGTTACCGTGGCGCCCGCGATGCCAGCGACGGAGCCGCCGGCACCGGAGCCTAATGTCGCGGCGTCGAAGGTCATTGACCCCGTTCCCACCGTCGTAGCGATAGCGTTGTCGGCGGTTCCATTGACGTTTGCCGATAAGGCGAGAGCGCCTGCCGGATTGACTCCCGTAACGGCTCCAGCCGTGACGTTGGCATTGGCGACGGTTCCGGCTCCATAGGCAACTCCAGAGCCGCCCGCGGCGCCATTGATCGCAGCCGCCAGGTTCGTCAGGGTTTGGGAGGTAGTACCCCCGATGAGAACCTGATTTGCGGCGGGAGCGGTGGCGAGGGAGGTAACGAATGTGTAGGTCGTGCTACCGATGGTAATGGCGTTGTTGTTCGCGGCATTCGCAGTGAAGTTCAATGCACTGGTGGCCATGGTGCCTTCCGTAAAGTTGGCCCCGGTCAGGGTGTCGGTGGCAGCAACAGCCGCTGCGGCCGCCGCCTGTGTCAGGGCGCCGGTGGCAGCGACCGCTCCACCTAAGTCAAGGCCAGTGGAGGACAAGGTGCCAGTGGTCACACCGATGTTGCTGCTGCCGGCGGTGCTGCCGTCACTCAAGAAGACGTTGAGAGTGTTATTGGTGAACACTTGTCCGCCGTTGTAGTTGGTGGTGGAACCGATGCTGTTAATTTCCGCCTTGATGGATTGATATTCGGAGTCCAGCGCGACGCGTTGCGGATCCGACACCGTGTCGGTGGCGGATTCAGTGGCCAGCGTCACGGCGCGGTCGAGCAGCGTGGTGACCTGAGACAGCGCGCCGTCTGCCACCTGCAGTTCGCCGACGCCGTCGGTGGCGTTGCTCGCCGATTGCGTAAGGGCGCTAATGTTCGCCTGCAAGCCGTTGGCGATGGCCAGACCAGCCGGGTCGTCAGCGCCGCTGTTGATCCGCGATCCTGACGATAGCTGATCCAGGGTTGAATTGAGGCTGCCGCTGGTGATGTTCAGCTGGTTTTCCGCAGCTATAGCAGCAATGTTGTTCAGAATGGTAAGTGCCATTGAATTGCTCCTTTTATGGTTCCGATTCTGGGATCCGTCCCCGAAACCTTCCCGGAGCTCGTTCCGTTTGTCCTGCGGAACCCAATTGCCTTTCCATCTGCATCATCGGCTGGGCGCGTCCAGGCTTTATTTCCACAAGTACCGGACGGCATATCTCCTAGGTAACCTGGCTCCTTTCCGGCATTTCTCTCCCCGCCCTCGCCGTTTCTGCCGATCATTACTGTTGAAGCCTTATTAGGTGGCGGGCCTTTTTCCGTCCAGCACTCAACCTCAGGAGCCAAACATGATCCAGCTCACCCGCCTCAACAATCACCCGCTGGTGGTCAATTCCGACCTGATCAAGTTCGTCGAGCAAGCTCCCGACACCGTCATCACGCTGGTGAATGGCGACAAAATTGTCGTTCGCGAAAGTGCCCAGGACGTCCTCGAACGAGTGGTGCAGTTCCGCCGCTCGGTGCTGCAAGGGATCACGCTCTGCTCCGACAATGGCGCAGCTCTTCCGCCCGTTTTTCCTCGAAATGACGCTGGAAGTGACGCTGGCAATGGCCGGCCGGCAGGCGAGAAATAGGAGCCCTTGTGGATAAGGCAACCCTTGGCGGTCTGGTGCTGGCTGTCGGCGGCATCATGCTCGGCCTGATGCTGGAGGGCGGCAATATCAGCCAGGTGCTCCAGCCCACCGCAGCCCTGATCGTTTTTGGCGGCACGCTGGGCGCGGTCCTCATTCAGTATCCCTTGCCGGTGGCGCTGACTGCGTTCCGGCGCCTGGTGCAGGTCTTCGTCGAGCCCGCACAGAATGCGCAATCGACCATCGGACTCCTGGTCAAGTACGCGAACCAGGCGCGGCGCGAAGGCATCATCTCTCTCGACAAAGAACTGGCCACCATCGACGAACCCTTCCTGCATCGCGCCCTCATGTTGGCTGTCGACGGCACCGAACCGCAGGAGCTCCGCAAGATCATGGAGCTCGAACTGGATAACAAAGAAGAACAAGAAGAGAAGATTCCCCAGCTCTTCGAATCGGCCGGTGGATTTTCTCCCACCATCGGCATCATCGGAGCCGTGCTCGGTTTAATCCAGGTCATGCAGCACCTGGACAAAATCGACGAAGTCGGAAAAGGTATTGCCGTCGCTTTCGTGGCCACCCTTTACGGAGTGGGCACCGCCAACCTTATTTTGTTGCCGTGCGCCGGGAAACTGAAAATTCGCATCCGCAACGAGCAGATCATCCGCGAAATGACGCTCGAGGGTGTGGTTTCCATCCTCGAAGGGATGAACCCCCGCATGCTGGAAGCGAAGCTGCTCGGGTTCCTTACCGAGGCTCACGGACCCGTCGCCGTTCCTGAGGAGTCCAAACTATGAGCCGCCGCAAGCGACGCCCCACTCACGCCAATCACGATCGCTGGCTGGTTTCCTACGCTGACTTCATCACGCTCTTGTTCGCCTTTTTCGTAGTGCTCTACGCCTCGTCGCAAGTCGACAAAAGAAAAGTCGGAAAACTGGCTTTGGCCATCCAGGTCGCTTTCCAGGAGATGGGTGTTTTTCAGGCGTCCACTACAGAAGTCCCGATCGATCTCTCCGAGCCCATGCCCTTTAGTACCGCGCAAGCCATCGAAAACAGCCAGCGCACCGCGAGCCTGGGCCGGATTGCGTCTCACCCCGACGGTTCGCCGGACACCAGCAGAGAGAACGGCGATCTGGCTCAGTTGCAGGCCGAACTGGAAACCACGCTGGCTGCGGAAATCAAGCGTAAGGAAATCGCCATGCGCCGCGAGCCCGACGGTCTGGTCATCAGTTTGCGCGAGGTGGGTTTTTTTGAAAGCGGCTCAGCCCAGATGAAGTCCGCCTCCATGGCGGCCTTCGACCGCATCGCCGGCATGCTCCGCCAGCATGACTATCGCTTGCGGATCGAAGGCCACACCGATAACGCTCCCATCCACACCGCCCAGTTTCCCTCGAACTGGGAACTCTCCACCTCCCGGGCAACCGAAATTGTGCGTCTTCTCATCGTCCGGAACGGGTTCGGTCCCGATCGCCTGAGCGCCGCCGGATACGCCGATTATCACCCGGTCGCAACCAATCTCACGGCGGAAGGCCGCGGCATGAACCGCCGCGTGGACATCATCATCCTCGGCCAAGCCCCGGCGCAGGCTCCCATCGCCCAGGCCGGAACCCAAGCCCAGACTCCTGCCGCGACCCCTGCCGCGACCCCACACGCGAAAACGACGGCGCAACCGTCCCCGGCCGCCGCACTCAAGCCCGCGGCGGTGAGGACTGCAGGCGGCAGCCTACAGCAGTAATTCCATCCAGAGCGCGCTTTCGATGGGAATCGAAGAATACGGTGCGATCTCCACGAACCCCACCCTGCGATAAAGTGCGATCGCATCCTTCATGGCCGATGCAATCGTATCCAGACGCATGCGCTCATAGCCAATGGAGCGCGCCTCGGCGATCAAGCGTTCCACCAGAATCCGCCCGAGCCCGAGGCCGCGATCCTCAGGCCGCACGTAAAGCCGCTTCATCTCGCAGATGCCGGCTTGAAGCTGGCGCAACGCGATGCACCCAGCGGCGTGGTCCGCGTATCGGGCCAGCAGCAATCGCCCGCTCGGCGGCCCGTAAGCGCCCGGAAGATTTTTCACCTCCTCATCGAAACTCTGGAAGCACAGGCTGAAGCCAAGCGAACGGCCATACTCGAGGAAGAGGCCTCGCGCTTGTTCGATGTGTTCGGGGAGCGTGGCCTGAAGCAGATCGATCCGGCTCCGATCGCCATGGCTCCGATCACCACGACTCCGATCGTTCTGAATAAGATCGTTCTTGCCGTCAGCAGAGGTCGTCACTGGAAACCTTACTGTTGTATCCGGAGGCTCCCCCGATTCTATCCCTGGCGCAGTCGATTGCGCCCGGCGCACGGGGCAATTAAGATTCCTCTACTCCCATGTCTGAAGTAATTTCAACCGAGCCCGCGACCGCGCGTCCCGTTTCCACCTCCACCCCCGAACCTTCCGTCGAGGTCTTTGCCGTTTACGGCGTTGAGCCCGAGATCCAGGCCTATGCCATGGCCAAGTATTCGCGCTCCTCCCTTTCGATGAAAGAGTCGCTGAAGGAAATCACGGCCCAGAGGGCCGAAAAGTTTCTCAACACCTTCTACTTCCAATACGGGCACCGCTCCATCGCCGACCTTGCCCACATCGCGCTCGCCATCGAGCGCCTCTCCATCCTCGCCGCCATCGTCGTTGCCGACGAGCAGCGCTGGGATGGCCAGGAGCGCTCGACCCGCTACCAGGACTTCAGAAAGAGCGGCTACTACACGCCGAGTTTCGCGGATGTTTCCTCCCGCACGCTCTATCGCGAAACCATCGAGTCCTTGTTCACCACCTACGAAAAAGTCTCGCAGCGGACGTTCGAATATCTCGGCGGCATCACACCCCGGCCCGCCGAAATGAAGCCGGACTTTTACCAGCGCACCCTGCGCGCCCGTGCCTTCGACATTTCGCGCTATCTGTTACCGCTCTCGACCAACACTTCACTCGGGGAGATCGTCAACGCACGAACGCTGGAAAGCCAGGTCGCGCACCTGCTCGCGCAGCCCCATAAAGAAGTCCGCGATCTCGGAGCGCGGCTGAAACAAGCCGCCGTTTCTCCCGCCTACAACCCGAACGAAGAATCGCTGCGCGCCCTGGTGGCCGAGATCCGCACCGTGTCGCCCGAAATCGCCGATCGCGCCGAACGCGAGCTCCTGCGCGAAGTGCGAGTCGCGCCCACGCTGGTCAAGTACGCCGATCCGAATCTCTACGAAATCGAGACGCGCCGCGAACTCCAGCAGGCCGCTTCCCAACTGATGCAAGACGCTGCCATCGAACCCGCGCCGCTCGTTGATCTGCTTGATGACGATTTGCTCGACAACGATCTGATTGATAACGATCCGCTCGAAATCGAACTCGCCGCCACGCTCCTTTACGCCCACTGCCATTACTCCTACCGCCAGCTTCGCAAGACGATAGAAGCGGCCGGCGAGGCGCGCCGCCGCGAAATCATCGACCTCGGCCTGCGCCATCGCGGCCCCCACGACGAGTTGCTGCGCGCCTTCTCCGCGGGCCAGCAGTTCCGCTTTGACATTCTCATGGATATCGGCGGCTTCCGCGACATGCATCGCCATCGCCGCTGCATACAGATCATGCAGGATTTCTCGACCGTCCACGGCTTCGACACGCCGCCCGAAGTTGAGGCTGCAGGCGTCCGCTCCGACTATGAATCCGCGATGCAGCGCGCCGCGGCAGCCGTCGAGAAGCTTGCCGAGTCGGGCGGCGAAGAAGCTGCGCAAAACGCGCAGTACGCGATCCCGCTCGCTTTCCGCAAGCGCACGCTGTTCAAGATGGACTTCGCCGAGGCCGTTTACATCTCCGAGTTGCGCACCACGCCCGCCGGACACGCGTCCTATCGCAACGTGGCCTATGCCATGTACGAAGCCGTAGCCGCAAAATATCCGGCGCTGGCAAAATACTTCCGTGTGCACGACGTGCGCGAGCCAGTAGATCTGCTGAAACGCTGAGACTCTTGTGTGGGGACGGGGCTATGCCCCGTCCAAGCGGGGCATGGCCCCGCTTCCACACAGTTATGCTCGGGCACTCCGTCCGCGAAAGCTATCGAAAGGAAGAGACTGCTTAGCAAGAAATCGGCATCTCCACAAAATTGACGCCGATGAATCCCGGCCTCTAAAATCAGCTCACGCATGCCCAACTACGAATACCTGTGTAAGAAGTGCGGACACCGCTTTGAACAAATCCGCAAGTTCTCCGATAAGCAGCTGCGAAAGTGCCCCGAATGCGGAGGCGTCATAGAGCAAGTGATCTCGGCTCCAGCCGTGCAGTTCAAAGGCTCAGGCTGGTACGTGACCGACTACCCGAAGAAGGGCGCTGGCTCCGCGGCATCGTCCTCTGCTTCTTCGGAAGGCGACAGCGGTACGAAGGAAACGAAAGACTCCAAAGACACGAAAGAAGCGAAAGACACCAAGAAGGACGACAAGCCCAAGTCCGAGACCTCGCAGAAGAAGCACAAAAAAGACTAGGGCTGCTGGTGGAGAGCCGGCGTCCCCGCCCGGCTGGACGGGCGAGACGCCCGTCACTCCACTGAAGATTTTCGACAAATAATTTGGAGGCTCCCTAAGACACCGGGCCTCCGCGGGTCCGCTCTGGAATGCCGACAACCAAGGTTCGCCGGCGGGGCAGTTCGTCATCGGAGATTTCCGCCAGGAATTGCAGGTCGAGTCCCACTCGCGCGCATTCCTGGCAGGCGGCGTCGTTGAAAAAGTACACGATGTCTCCCCCAAATCGATCCTTGGCGCGACGGCGTTCATCGAGGTCGAACGGGCTCACCGAATACACTTTGATCTCGGCATGTTCGCGCAGGACAGCGCTCAGTTGGCGTTGGAAGCCAAGCGCTCCCTGCCGCACCTGCGCCATGGTGAAAGCAACCACATGATAAGGCATAGCCAGACTCAGGGATGGGTGACGGGCGAGAGCCTGCCCTGAGCTTGTCGAAGGGACGCCCGTCGCTCCACCACCAAGAGACGAAGAATAGCAGGCTTTGCCGGCTGACGGTCGCGGACGACCAACGACCGCCGACCAACGACCAACGACCAACGACCAACGACGGTTCTCCCCCCTGAATCCTTCCCGCTCCCCCGCACATCTAAAAGAACTGAAATAGTCGTTACAACGACTAAATAGGAGTGAGCGTCATGATTACCATCCGACCAAGCAACGAGCGTGGCGGCGGCGACTATGGCTGGCTGAAGACCCGCCACACTTTCAGCTTCAACGACTACAACGATCCCAAGTGGATGGGTTTCCGTTCGCTGCGCGTGATCAACGAAGATTGGGTCGCACCCAACGGCGGTTTCCCCACTCATCCCCATCGCGACATGGAGATCATCACCTATGTCCTATCGGGCAAGCTTGAGCACAAGGACAGCCTCGGCACCGGCTCGGTGATTCTCCCGGGCGACGGGCAGCGCATGACCGCCGGCCGTGGCATCCGCCACAGCGAGGCGAATCCGTCCTCGACCGAGTCCGTGCACCTGCTGCAGATCTGGATTCTCCCGGACAAGCAGGGGTACGAACCCGGCTACGAACAGAAAAGCTTCCCCGAAGTTGAGAAGCGCGGCAAGCTTCGCATGATCGCTTCCGGCGATGGCGCCGAGGGCTCGGTAAAGATCAATCAAGACGCGAAGCTGTTCGTCACTCTGCTTGCACCCGGAGAAGAGGTCACGCAGTCGCTAGGCGCCAAGCGTCGCGCCTGGCTCCAGGTCGCCAAGGGCGCAGTCGAACTGAACGGCCAGAAGTTGCACCAGGGCGACGGTGCGGCCATAAGCGAAGAAAAAAAGCTGACGATCAAAGCCGCGGAAGAAGCTGAAGTTCTGCTGTTCGATCTGGCGTGAACACATTGGGTGATCTGGCGATCGGGCCATCGGGTCATTGAATGTCAAAGGGTTTTGAACTTAGATCGCCCGATAACGCGATCACCCGATGGCCCGGTCTATTTTCTGATCCCTGCTGCCGCCATCATTCTCCCGGTGATGCCCTTCTCTGCCCGGAAGCTGAACAGCAGTTCCGTATGGCACGCCGTACACGGCGCCATCGCATCGATATTCCTTGCCAGCACGCCCGCATCCAGCAGTTGCCGCCGGTTCGCTTCCACGAGATCAAGGAAAAGTTTCACCGGCCATTCGCTGTGTCCCGGAGCGCGCGCCGTCAGGAACAGCAACGGATATTTCTCCCGCACCGGGTCCGATTCCTTCACCTCGCGGAACAAGCTCCCGGCGTATGCAAACTGAGCTTCAAAACCGGTGCGCACTTCTTCGCCCACTTCGTAGCAGCACCCTTGCACGCCCGGCCCAATCGCCGCCACCAGATCCCGTGGATCGCTGCCGAAGTGTTTCCGCATCTCGCCGACACCCTTCTCGACGATCCGCTTGACCGTGCCGCGCCAGCCTGCGTGAAAAACGCCGACCGCCCGCCGTTTTCGATCCGCCACAATGATGGGAAGGCAATCGGCAGCCTGCACGGCTAAGAGCAGCCCCGATGTATCCGTGACCATGCCGTCTCCAGCCAGCGGCTGTTCCGGAATCCGGTCAACGCGCATTCCGTCGACCCGATGGATCAAATCGGAATGAATTTGCCGCAACGCAACCAGCGGCCAGCTCTTGCGTCCGTTCGCAACGCCGAGTTCTTTGAGAAAAAGCTCGCGGTTGCGCTCGACGGCCGCGCGCGAGTCCTGCCTCGTGAACCCAAGATTCAGCGTATTCCCGCCGTAGGCACGCGAGACTCCGCCAATCCGCGTCGAGAAGGCATGCACCAGCCAAGCCAGCCTGTCCAGCTTCTCAGAACGCAAAAGTTGTAGTTTGTTCTTGGCGACACGATTGTTGACCACAGTTCGATAATATCCCGACAATCGGGTCAGCGGGTGATCGGGCCATCCGGCAATCAAACCCTAAGCGATTTTCGATGACCAGATGGCCCGATCACCCGATTACCTATTAGTTCTCGACGTCGAAATAAATCTTGGTGGTGGCGCGGTATTGCAAAACTTTTTTTCCGTCCAGTTGCATGTCGAACGAATCCACGTGCGCCCACTTGATACCCCGAACGGTTTTCGCCGCTTCCTTCACGGCAGCCTCCGCCGCCTTAGCAAAACTATCTTTCGAAACCCCGACTACATCGATAACTTTCTGAGTCATTCCACTATCCTCGCTGTCCCTCGGAATTGTACGCCGAACTGCACACCGGAATTGTACCTCGACTTGCTCAGGGTGCGGCCAGGTTAGCGCCGACTGTCACGGTTTCCGAATCGCTCAAAACGCGAAGGCCACGCAAAAGGTCTGCGTGGCCCCCGGCGTTCTTGGCGCGCTTCATGTTCATTCCTTGCTGCCGGCGATGCCGCTGACTGCCTGTTCGGCAACATGCTCCAGTTCGACTGGATTGATCTTCACCGTGGCGAGGATCTTCTCCAGTTTGGCGAAGACTTGGTCGCGGTTGACGTGCTCGACCCCACCTTCAGTCGCAAATCCTTCCGTGCCCAGGCCCAAGACATATTCGTAGCAGGCTCCATTTTCGTAGCTGTGGTAGTACTGCGTTTCGGCCTGCGCCGTGGCGCTGGCAGAGAAGTTCGATGTCATCTCCATCTCGCTCAAGCCGATCTTGACTTTCTCGGCGTCGACCGGCTCGCCGTCGGGAGTGCCCGTGTCGACGAAGGCGAAGTGCGCGCACTCCTGCTCGGAGACGCTGCGATTGACGTTCACGTTGAAGAAGGCGGATGCAAAATCGGTGCCGGGATACGCGCGGTCGGGCAGTGCGACGGTCGCGACCGCGACTCCGCCGGGCTGGACGAAGTTCATCGGCACATCGCCCACGCCGGCAAGCTGGGGCAGCGCTTTGTCGCCCGAGGTCAGCGCGAACTTCCGCGGATAGAGGAATGAAACACCGGAGTTGGGGTCGCTATAAGTGACGTTCGCGGGACGTTTCTTCGGTGTCTGCTTTGCGGGGGCAGGCAAAGCTGCGGCGATTGGGGCGGTTGCGGGCGTTGCCGCGGCCGCAAGCGTCGCCGATGTTGACGCGGCGTTGGATGCCCCGGCCACAGCCGGATTTGACGATTGCTTCGAGCACGCGCTCATCGCGAGTAACAGCCCGAGAATTGCGAAGCCTGCGATCGTTGCCATAGCCAGTTTCTGCTGGCGCGACCAGGACGATAACGTCGTCACGGAAATTGCGTTGTTGTTGGGTGCCGGATTCGTGGATTTCTGGCTAGCGGATATCTGGTTAGCGGATTTCGAAATGGTTGCCATTCTGTCACCTCCTCTGCGGCTGGCGCAGTCGGAAGTGATAGGGCAGGAGAGCGGCCAAAGGGGCGACCATTGATAGAACGCGACTTATGGGCGAACCTGGCGCAGGACCGTGTGCGCTCCTATACACGCCGTGTAGCAGGCAACACGCCGCCCTTTGGCCGCAGTGTGTGCGTGAGAACTGGGTTTTGGCCAATCCGGTCGAACGAAGGGCTCGAGAATCCAGCCTCGGAGGGCGAACCAACTTAGCCCAGCACGAGCGCTTCCCGCTAGTATGTTTTTGTGAGGAATGCCTTTGTGAACGACGCCTCGCTTCATTCCGTTCCTGGTTCTCCCTCCACTGGTTCTCGCGGAAGTTATCGCGGACGCCTGGCCCCGTCGCCGACAGGGCTGTTGCACATTGGTCATGCGCGGACCTTCTGGATCGCGGCGCAACGAGCGATCGAAAATCGGGGAACTTTGATTGTGCGGAATGAGGATCTGGATCCGCAACGCTCGCGGCCGGAATTTGCTCGCGCCATGATTGAAGATTTGCGCTGGCTGGGAATTTGTTGGAGCGAGGGGCCGGACTGTGGCGGCCCGTATGGCCCTTACGCGCAGAGTGGGCGCCGGGCGCACTATCTGGAGGCTTGGCGGCGGCTGCGGGGTGGCGGCTTTCTGTATCCGTGCACTTGTTCGCGCAAGGATCTTGCGCTGGCGGCGAGCGCTCCGAATGATGCCGACAATGATGATGAGCCGGTGTATCCAGGGACTTGTCGTGAGCGCAAGCATGCGGCTGAGTTCGCAGAGCCTGCGGGCGTGAACTGGCGGTTTCGCGTTCCCGAGGGCGAGGTGGTTGAGTTCGCGGATTTGAATCTGGGCCGGCAGCGCCACGTCGCAGGTAGTGACTTCGGCGATTTTCTCGTCTGGAGGCGTGACGATGTTCCCGCTTACCAACTCGCGGTCGTGGTCGACGACGCGGCCATGCGGATCACGGAAATCGTACGGGGCGCGGATTTGCTGAAGTCGACCGCGCGGCAACTGCTGTTGATGCGCGCGCTGGGTTATGCCGATCGTGAGCATGCCGCTCCCGATTATTTCCATTGCGAACTGGTGCGGGACGCCGCTGGAGCGCGGCTGGCGAAGCGGCACGATGCTCTGAGCATCCGCCATTTGCGCGAGAGCGGGCTGACGGCGGAGAAGGTTCTTGAAATGGCCGGTTGGCCATGATGGTGTGACACTTTCGTTTCGGATACGAGTTACCTGGGTAGCAAGGGAATCGCACCGAACCGAGCTACCATTGAGAGAAGGGTTCGGCTGAAAGAACGGTTCGGCGTGGCGGGTGGGAGAAGGCTATGCAGCGCTGGTTCATCCAACGAATGTTCTTGAAAATCTTGTTAATCGCGCTGTCGATTAGCTCGTTCGCGTATGGGCAGTCGCTAGGCGATATCGCGCGCGAGAACCGGGAGAAGCAAACCGCCAACGATGCATCATCCACGGCGAAGCCAAAGGTGATTACGAACAAGGATCTTCCGAAGGATTCGGAGGCGAACACCGGGCCGAGCGAAGCGCAGTCGGGACCAAGCGCGGCGGCCAGCAACAAGGCTGCGGAAAGTCGTTCAGCAGAGCGTCATTTTGCCGAACAGCGCCAGGCGGAACAACGCGCGGCTGACCAGTGGAAGAGACAGATTCTGGCACAAAAAAATAAGATAGCGGCGCTGCAGGCGCGGATCGACCCTTTCCATGCGTCGCTTCATCCCGTGGGCGAAAGCGTCCAATACGAGGCGCCGTACAACCACTATCAGGCGCAGCGTGTCGCGCAATTCCAGCAGCAACTCAATGAACAGAAGCGGAAACTTGAGCGGATGCAGGAAGCGGCGCGCCATGCCGGCATGCACACCGCGGTGTACGATCCGTAGCGCCAGCCTTACGTGCGGATTTTCCAATGAATCGGACCGCCCGGTCCGGCCATCCTAAGACATGTGAGCGCCGACGGAGTTCAGGGCGTGGTCCTGTACGATGGGCAGTGCAGTTTCTGCTCGCGTTGGGTGAAGTATTGGGCGCGCACGCTAGAGCGGAGCGGATTTGAGATTGCCTCGCTGGATGAGCCTTGGGTTGCCGAGAGGCTCCGCATGCCGCACGAAGAACTGCTCACCGACATACGGTTGCTAACGGCTGGTGGTCAGCTAATTTCCGGAGCCGATGTCTATTTATATGTGACGCGACGGATCTGGTGGGCCTGGCCATTCTATGCGATTTTCAGTTTGCCAGGGTTCAACCGCTTGATCCACGCGGGTTACCGCTGGTTTGCGCGGAACCGGTACTGCATCTCGCATGCGTGCAAGCTGCCGCCGCGCTGAGTCTCTGGCGAGGATCGCAAGATCGTTTTGTCCCAGCGAACTCCGCCATTTGCGCACTCTTCGGCTGTCGGACCTCCATTTTATGCCGATTTTCAAGGGGTACCTTATTGAAAACCGCATAAAATCTGCATAAAGTGCTACTTTTCCACAGCGCAGTGCGTTACTATGCGCTGGATAGCCGCAAATTTGTAAGTTCCTGAAGGAGGAATTCATGGCTTCTGGTATGACCAAGACTCAACTCACCCGCCATTTGGCCGAGAAGCTCGGCACCAACAACAAAACTGCCGCGACTTTTCTGGAGCACCTGGCAGACACAGCCATTAAAGAGACGAAGAAGAATGGTGTGTTTGTTATACCCGGCCTGGGACGCCTGGTGAAGGCGCATCGCAAGGCCCGCATGGGACGCAACCCGCAAACCGGCGAACCGATTCAGATCAAGGCGAAGACGGTGGTAAAGTTCCGCGTGGCAAAGGCCGCAAAGGACTCGATTGCACCGAAGAAGTAGTGTGTGGCGCGGGCGCCCTCGCCCGCGAAAGGTTAGTAGCGAAAAAAGGCCGGCTTGCGAGCTGGCCTTTTTTGCTTGGTGCGCCCGGCAGGGCGCACTCACTTGGAGGTGAAAGTCCTCTACACACCCGGCAAGGGGAAGTGTTAGCCGAACAGCAAGGGTGTCCGTCGCGAGGCGGAATCTGGAGGAAGCTGAAGGC
>Ga0224558_1003355_pt1 | contig 13456 bp, 10 predicted proteins | sample 714S32024metaG_FD_180682 | JGI IMG/M metagenome (GOLD analysis project Ga0224558, IMG submission 180682) | Peat soil microbial communities from Stordalen Mire, Sweden - 717 S3 20-24 | ecosystem: Environmental > Terrestrial > Soil > Wetlands > Peat | place: Sweden: Norrbotten County, Stordalen... | reverse complement strand
ACCCTTCCCGCCAAAAATGGGAACTAAACATTTGTCCATCGGGTAACTGATTTCATGATTTGTTGGGGTGCCGCCGCTGGCTTATGGTTAAGGGCAGCTACCCTGGTTGGCGGTGGTGCCTGGAACGTGGTTTGGGCTGGGGGCTTTCGGTCCGTTTTAGTCTTTCCCACTGCACGTATTGATGGAGGAGCACCAAGCCCCGCTTGAGCATTTTCGGCCCCGGATGGCCATCGGCCGGTCGCGCCCAGAACCCGCCCAGCCACGCCACCAGCACGTTGGCTTGGAAAAGAGTCATGGGCGAAGCCTGGGGGAGCGTCGGAGTGGTCGGCGGGCCGGTCTGCGGCGCGGCCGCCGCCGGTGCAGGCAAAGCCGCCCCGCTCCGGGCCGACTGGCTTGCGGGCACTGGCAAGGTTTCCAACCAAGGCGTTTTTTTTATCACCTCCAGGATGGCTAACTCTTCCGGACTATAAAGCAGCCAAGCCGGCAGATGCGGATGCGCTTGGCCCAAGCGGCAGGTGAGCAAGACCCGCCAAGCGACGATGATGTCCAACACCAAGGCCCGCCCCAAGGCCTCGGCCGTTTTCATCTGGCGCTTCTCGACGCGGCAGACGTCTTTTAAAACTTGGTGCCAGCATTCAATGCCCCAGCGCAACCCGTACCAACGGACGAGCCGGCGCGCCGTTTTCAAGTCCTTGATGGGCCAGTTGGTCAGGAGCAGCCACTCGATCGGTTCGGCACCCGCGGGCGGGTTGACCTCGGTGGCCATTAAGGCCCAGAGCGACAAAGTTCCCCAGCTATTCTTGCACCCCACCCGCGGTGGCCGCAGCGCCACCGGCGCCCAGCGCAAGGCGAGCGTGGCCTGACGGGCCGGCCGCTCTTTGTTGCGCGGGAGGTTCACCGCCATCGTGCCGCCCACGGGCAGGCGCGGCAGATAATCCCAAAGCTTCTGGCCGTTTTCCAAGACGCGGTCGTGCTGGCCGCGCACCAGGAAAAAAAGATTAGCCGGAGCCACGGTGCCCCGGTCATATAAATCCATAATGTCCGACTCCCGGTCGCCCGCGACCAGAAGGGTCGTTTGCGGCATTTGCCGGGCCATTTGGCTGGCCCGGGCAAAGGCCTCCACCCAGCGGACACTTTCCTTCTGGTCAATGGATTGGGCATTGCGCTGGTCGGTGTCGGAGACGGCGGGCCGCGCCCAGAGCTTGGCCCAGGCGCAGCCCAAATGAATCCGGTCCAGGCGAAAGGCCTGCAGCGTGTGCAGGAACAGACCCCGGCCCGGCTTGGCCTCGTCGGCAATGTCCCCCAAGCCCTGCGTGGCGGCGAGGGTGTTGTAGCTCAGGGTGGTGGTGTCTTGCGCCAGCACCACGACCGACTCGGCGGCCATGCGTCGTCGGGTTTGGTGTTGGTGCGGGGCCAAGAGGTTTTCAAAGTGCAGTTGCCCCCGCGGATTGACCAGGAAGTCATAGGCGGCTTTGCCAGCTTTCTTGCTGCCAAAGCTCGTATAAAAGCTCCAGTCCGGATGGGCCCAGCGACCTTCGAGCATCTGGGCAAAGCGTCGTTCCAGCCAGACATGCCCCACGTCGAGGCCATCGAGTTCTTCGGCCACCCACGACCGTTGGGCCGGTCGGCGGCTAAAGAGCGAGCGTGGCACCACCAGGGGCAAACGGCGCGCTTGGAGTTGTTGGCGCGCCCGCCGCTCCCACTGCCACACCCAAACGTCCTTAAGGGTTTTGGGGCGCACGTTGCGCCGCGGGCTGGAGCGGCCGCGGCCCTGGCTCTGCCCCAGGCGCAGCCAATTGGCCGCCGCCAACGATTTGCCAGTGTGGGTGCTGCGCTCCACATAGGTTTCGACCAGTTGGGGCCGCAGGCCATAGCGGGCCTCCCAGTCCTGGCGCACGCGGGATAAAACCAAGCCGTAGCACCGGCTGGCCAGGTTGCGGCAGTGCACCTCGGGCCGGATGAGAAACCGGGACAGGCCGATGACTAACTCGCGGTTTTGTGCCTGGGCTTGGGCATCCCAACCAATCCACGTATCGCGGCAGGCCAGGTGGAAGGCCGCGGGACCAAAGCCCAAGGCCCCGATGACCCCGGTCCCGCTCCAAATGAGATAGCGCAACTGCCGGCCGAACAAGGGAGCGCCCTTGAGCGGATGCAAGCGGCTGACCAACCGGTTCCACAGCGCATGGTCGGGATCCCCGGCATCCCGCAGCAGCGTTAAATGCAAATCCCCAATTTGCTCGACGGAGCGGGGCAGTTTGGGTGCCGGGGGCAGCGGCGCTCCGTCATCGCGCAGTCGACGCGGCTGCGGACGCGGGCGCCGGGGTTCTGGCGGCGGCAAGCGCACCAGTCCCTGTGCTTCCAGCCGGTTAAGGCAGACGTTGGCGGAAGCCAGGCAAAGTTCGCTGCGGCGGTTGCGCCAATGGGTGGCGCGGCAAAATTGCTGGAGCAGTGCCCGCCGGGGGGGAGGGTTGGGGCCGATGGTTTGGTCGGTCACTCGTTGTAGAACGGTGGTGCTAATCATACGTCCGGACATGCGAATGGCGTCTAACATTCCGCCAGTTTGGCCAAAGGGAGAAGTTTGTCTAGCCCTATGATTTGGCGGGAAGGGTGAGTGTCATCTACCGCTTTCGTCAGCGGACGAGAGGCGCTGGCAAAGCTGAGACATGATACTAGCCGTTACTCCGGATTCAGGTTAAGTTTGGCTTAGCGGACATGTGCGCTTATGAACGGTGGCCTTCGGATGATCGGATTGCTGCTCACGGCAACGGCGGTTGCCGGGGCAGAAATGCGCACGTGGACATTCGAGGAATCCGGAAAGACCGTCCAAGGCGAAGTCCTTGGTTTCACGGGCGACGCGGTTACCCTGAAACGTCTTGACGGCAAGACCTTTTCCGTTCCCGTCGCTTACCTGACCGAAACCGACCGCGTCTTCCTGGTGGCTGAGCGAGCCAAGCAGTGGAAGGAGGTCGAGGTCCTCAAGCTCGAGGGCGAGGAGTCAAGCGGCCGCTACAAAAAATGCACGGCGCATGGGCAAGGCGTGAACGGCGAGGTCCTGGTTCAACGCCTCCCGGCGGCGGTCGAGGCCGTATTGAACGCTCGAAACCAGCAGGCGGCCCCCATCCTCGTGTTGTCCAACCGGATCAAGTTCGATACCCAGGCCGCGCAGCAGGCAAAGGCCAGCGTTCCCGCTGGCGCCTCACCTTACGGCCGTTACGGTCAAGCGGTCAGAGTCGAGCGCGCCGAGGTCAAGTCGGCGAACCAGGACCTGAAGAGCTCTAAGACCAACCTGGCCCAACTTCAGAAGTCCTACGACGACTATGTCGAGAAGACCAGGAGCCAGACCATCGTGAAGATGAGGAACACGGGAGTTCTCTATAAGACCCTGGCGGTCTGGGAGTGCTTTGACCCTCGAAAGCCGCAGCAATAGTCTCCCCACTACGTCGGCGCGCGGACATTCCTGTCCGCAGCAACGTTCGAGGGATAAAACGGATCGGGAAGTGGCCGGTGTGTGCTGCCTGTCGGAGCTTGCTGCGGACAGAAATGTCCACGCGCCTGCTCTGGCGCCGCGATAGTCGCTACTTCTCCAGCGCGGCGAGGAAGTCGGTGATCTGGCACACACACTCGCCTAAAGTGAGTTGAGCGGTGGGCAGCTCGATTTCTGCCTTTGTCGGCGCCTCGTACGGGGCGCTCACGCCCGTGAACTCCCGAATCTTCCCTGCGCGCGCCTTGGCGTAGAGTCCCTTGGTGTCGCGCAGCTCGCAGACCTCCAGCGGCACGTTCAAATAGACCTCGACAAATTGGCCCGGCGGCAAGCTGCGGCGAATCGCTTCGCGGTCCTCGCGGTAAGGGGAGATGAAGGCGGTAATGCAGATCATCCCCGCGTCGGCAAAGAGCTTGGCCACCTCGCCGATACGCCGGATGTTCTCGCGACGGTCCTTCGGCGAGAAGCCCAGGTCGTTGCACAGGCCGTGGCGCATGTTGTCGCCGTCGAGCACATAGACCAGTTTGCCGCGCTCGAACAGCTCGCGCTCCAGTTCGGTGGCGATCGTGCTCTTGCCTGAGCACGACAGGCCGGTGAGCCATACCACGCGACCCGCGTGCCCGTGGTGCAAGGCCCGCTGCACAGGGGTCACCCGGCCTGAGGTCCAATAGATGTTGTGGCTCTTGTGCAGCGAGTCGGCCGTGCGCCGCGGGTAGTTGCCGGGAACGATTACGCCGCCGCCGGCAACGTCGAAGCCGTCCACGATGACGAAGCGGCCCGTCGCCGCGACCTCATTGACGGAGTCAAACGCGACCGGCTTCTTCGTTCGCAGCGTCAGTTCAGCGGCCTCGTGACGGCCGACAAAGGAATCGGTTGCCGGGCGTTGGACGGTTTGGAGGGTGGAGGCGTCAATCACCCTTTCCAGCTTCTCGATGTGGCATTCGACTTCCTGCGTCGCGAGCTTGAGCCGGTATTTCCGGCCCGGCATGAACGGCTGCTTGCCCAGCCAGAAGACACGGGCCTGGAAGCAGGGGAGCGCGTACGGCGGGGCGTTCTCCGGCGCCGCAACGGCCCCGCGCTCGACGAAGACTTGGTCGGTCAGGGTAATCCCAATGCTTTCGCCGGCCTCGGCGAAGTCGCGCGCCGGGGCATTCCAGCGTTCAATGGTCTTCACCGTGCTGGCCTTATTGCTGGGCGCGAAGACTAGCCGATCCCCGACTCTGATGCGGCCGCTTTCGACGCGCCCGGCCAGGATGCGCCGATGGTCGAAGCGATACACATCCTGAATCGGGAACCGCAGGGGCTGCTCGCTGAGCGACCGGGCGGCTTTGAACTCGTCGAGCGTCTCGACCACCGTCGGCCCCTTCCACCAGGGCATGTTGTTGCCGGGAGCCGCGATGTTGTCGCCCTGCCGGGCCGAGATTGGAATGAAGCGGCTCGGCTCGAGGCCGACCTGCGTGAGCCAAGTGCGATACTCAGCCTCGATGGCGTTGAACCGTTCGTGCGAATAGTTCACCAGGTCCATCTTGTTAATCAGCACCGCGACCTGCCGAATGCCCAGCAGGTCGAGAAGGTAGCCGTGGCGCCGGGAGTTCTCCTGAACGCCCTCATGGGCATCAATCAACAGCAGCGCCGCCTCGGCTTGCGCGGCCCCGGTCACCATGTTCTTGATGAACTCCTTGTGGCCCGGCGCGTCAATGATCACGTAGCGCCGCTTCTGCGTATGAAACCAGATCTGCGCCGTATCAATGCTGATATTCTGGTCGCGCTCGGCCTGGAGCGCGTCCATCAGGTTCGCCCATTCAAAGGGGACGCGGCGGCGCTCGGCGATCTGCTGGAGCTGCTCCAGCTTGCCTTCAGGCAGCGAGCCGGTGTCGTGCAACAGGCGGCCCACCAGGGTGGACTTGCCATGGTCCACGTGGCCCAGAATGACGATCTTGAGCTGCTCGGCGCCCGTCGGCGGCAGGGAGGATTGAGGGGAAGCGCTCATTAGTGGCGCAGGCGTCCCGCCTGTGCCCCCTGCCGGCGGCAACGTTGACTTGGGGGTACCACTCATGGGCTGATCACATGTAGCCGTCGCGCCGAAGCTTCTCGAAGGCGTCTTCGCTCTCCTGGTCCTGCGCCCGGCCGGCGCGCTCGGGCGTGCGGTTGTGGCGCAGCTCCTCGACGATCTCGCGCACCGTGCGCGCCTGCGACTTGATGGGGAACGTGCACGGGTAACAGCCGATGCTCCGGTAACGTTCCCCCTTCTCGTTCGCGAAGTAGAGCGGGATTACGGGCACGCTCTCGCGCTCGATGTATTCCCAGATGTTCAGCTCCGTCCAGTGCAGGAGCGGGTGGACGCGGATATGGGTGCCTGGCTCGAAGTCCGTCTTGAACTGGTTCCACAACTCGGGCGGCTGGTCCTCGACGTTCCACTCCATGTTCTTGTCGCGCGGGCTGAAGTAGCGTTCCTTGGCCCGGGTCGGTTCCTCGTCGCGGCGGACGCCGACAATGACGCCGTTATATTGGTGCTCGTGGAGGACTGCCTGGAGGGCGTCCTTCTTCAGGATACCGCAGCACTCGACACGGGTGGCGTTGCCGTCCGGGAAAGTGTGCTTGGTCTGGAGCGCCTCTTTGTTCTTGCCCACGACAAGCTGGAGTTTCCACTCCCGGCAGAGCCGGTCGCGGTATTCGATCATGCTGGGGATCTTGTAGCTGGTATCTACGTGCAGCAGCGGGAAGGGCACATGGCCGAAGAAGGCCTTGCGCGCCAACCACAACATCACGGTCGAGTCTTTGCCAATGCTCCACAGCATGGCCAGGCGGTCGAACTTGTTGAACGCCTCGCGCAGGATGTAGATGCTTTGGCTTTCGAGTTCATCCAGCAGCATAAATTAGAGGGGTGCATCGTGGCGTGATTCCAGCAGAAGGGCAAGCAAACATGCCTATCCGTGCGCGGTAGCGAACGGCGCATTATTCCATCCCGCGCGACTACTCCACACCCGCAGCCCAAAGACCGCCCGATGCGAAAAGCAGCAGAAACCCCCTGCAAACAAAGGGCATTTCCCGATCCACCTCGGACCCCTGCCGGACCACTGCCGGACCCCTTCCCAAGCAACACGCCTCCAACACGCGCCGCGCCGGCAACCACAAACCTGCAAGAGCGCCTCGAAAACAAGTCAAGCAAAAGGCTTGGGCCGTTTCGCGACAGCACCGTCGGCCCAGGCTTACCCAGTCCACCCGTCAACGCTGTCGGCGCGTCTGCTGGCCGGCGCGTCGGCGCGCCGGCTCCAGCCGAGGCACTGCCCTCGCGCCTGGGAGGGCGGCGTAGCGATGAAAGTGAAAGAATGGGGTTCGGAAGGGGGGCCTTCGACCATGGCTTGGTTCACTTCCTTCTCAGGGGAAACGGTCCAACCTATGGTCGAACCCCTATTCCGGATTTTGCTGTGACGGATTCTGCTTGCCTATCGGTTTCGCCGGCGGCAGAACCAGAGAGTGAAGACTGAAACAATTAACGCCCAGACCGACGCGGACTGGGTTACCAAAGCTACAACTGCGCTAGAGCAAGGCCGGCCACTGCGGCTCATTGGGCTAACTATCGAACTTCTGGAGGAGTTCCTCCAATGCGCGAAGGCCCGAAATATTGCGAAGCCGCTTCCAAAAGGCCACGCCACCCCGCTGACGTTCAGCCTGGAAATGGCCCCGGCGGGGCTTCGGGAGTAACTCCTTTTGCTTCTGCTGCTGCCGCAACGACGCGGTGAGTTTGTCCAGAAATTAATTAGGCTAGCCAAGAAAGGCAAAGCCGCTGCCGCTTGATCGAAGGCATTGAAGCGAAAAAACTATGGCCTGCTCCAAATGCAATTGTACCCGCCCTCTCCAGCCTCCCAGACTCACTACATGAAGCCAATTAACACCCTTGCCCTTCTGCCGATCGTGCTCGCATTGTGTTCGGGATGCTTGTCCGTGTCACATGTTGAATCATGGAGCGGCCCCCAGGAATTCGAAGGAAAAGGAGGCGCTTTCACGGTGAGGGATGGCATCGAGGTGTACTCCGCCGGCACTCCGAAGAAAAGATGCCGGGTGATCGGTGTCATCAACACGTCCACGATGAGCAGCGCGGAATTGATGGCCGTCTTCGGGGATTCGTGGTCGATATCGACCCTCTTGAAAGAAGCAAAAAGGAGGGGCGCGAATGGTATCATACTCGTCAATGACAAACAGAACAGTTGGGTGACAGGCGGAACCGACGCGATGGGCAATTATCATGCATCCACCGACGTTGCCCGCAACCGTGTCGCGCTGCTTGTGAAATACTTAGAGGATGGGCGTCTAGCAGACACTTCCGGCCAGAACATGGACCTGATTACAAGCCTGAGATCAAAGGCAGAAAAAGGTGACGGGGACGCCCAGTTTAATCTTGGGGCCTGCAATTACGCTGGAACCTACGGCGTAAAGCAAGACTTCGCAGAAGCCATCAAATGGTACCAAAAGGCCGCCAACAACAACCCCGGAGTCCGGACGTATCTGGCCGCCGCCTACATAGGTCGGGGTCTCTCGGAAACAAAACAAGGAAGCTTCGACGATGCAATCGCCGACTTCAGCGAGGCCATTCACATAGGGAACGACGCCCCCGCCTACGTGGGGCGCGGCTGCGCACAGCAGAAGATGGGGAACGTTGACGCGGCCATGGCCGACTACAACAGAAGCATAGCGCTGAACCCCGGCTTTTCCTTTGCATATTTCGCCCGAGGGTTGCTCAATTATACGCTGCACGACTTAACAAACAGCCTGAGCGATTTTTGCAGATCAATCAATTCCGCCACCAATTATGCCCTGTGTCAGGACTATTCGCACTGCTATGTTTGGATCATTCGCACACGCTTGGGAGAGAAGGAATTCGCCACGAAAGAACTCCAAACCTTCCTCGACAACCGCATCGGGTCGCAAGAAGATTGGCCGGCAAAGGTCGCCAAGTTTCTGCTGGGGCGAACTCCGGAATCTGACTTCCTGCAGACTGCTGCCCACTCTGAGAAACCGATAGAAAAAGGGCAAATCTGCGAAGCCTACTTTTACGCGGGGGCAAAGCGGCTTGCGGAAGGGGACAAGCCAGCCGCAAGATCCTACTTCAATAAATCTGTAGCCACTGGATGCACTAATGACACGGAATTCGATAGTGCGATGGCGGAGTTGAAATTGCTGGACCGAACAGAATGACCCGGAGACCTTTGGAACCAGTCTTTTCCCCCCGCGTCCCCATCCCGGCAGCCCATCGTCGGGCAGCCCCTTGACATCACAGCCGCGCCCCGCAAGAATGCCGGTGAACGTCTTCCAAAGGGAACCGCGATGAGAACTGTTGCGCAATACGTGTTTGAAGGGGTTACGAGTAGCGCGGAGCAGGCCGACGCGCTCTACGCGGCAGCCAATAAGGCGGTCGCTGCCTGGCTAAAGGGAAAGGGAGCAACCGGCGACGGCCCCGCCGAACTCACGCTCTCAGACGGTCGCACGGCCAATTACGAAGCGATTCGAACCTCTTGCAGGTCAGGGACCGTCTCCAAATGGTCACTCGAAGAAACCGGCCAATCTCGGTTCTCAACCTATCTTGCCCTCGCGAGATCAGGCCCGGATGTCGCCTTCACATGCATTCTATCCACAGGCTTCAACGCCGCAGCAATCACTCCGAGCTCGTTTACCGCCAGATGCCCGGGGGTGATCAAGAACCTGCTTCAACTCCCACCAGGCTGGCGGGTTGGTACAACCGCCATCCCCTGCAAGGCCCTCACATTTTCAGGCGAGGCCCAGGCCCCTGACCTGGTCAACCGCCTGCTCTCCCCGGAAAGAGCCTTGCCAATCATAGTGGCATCGAGGTACGACGGCTTCCTCCTGCACCCCATGCTGATCGCCCAACTCGCCAGTGACCTCTGCGGCCTCGCAATCGTCGCCGACCTCGACGATAAAGCCGCCTGGGCGGTGACCCATCAGCTCGGCAAAGAATGGTCCTGCTACAACGGCGCCATCCGGATTTACTGGCCGCGCCTGGACAGGATGCAGCAGCCGCGAAGCCACCCACTCTGGACCAGCGAGCGCCTGATGTACCACGCGGCTGATACCAAGTTTGCCTCCCGCCGCATAAGGGACATTATCCGCAGAAGGCTTTTCTCTGTCTCCTCTTTCGCTCTTGAGCAGCCCCCTCTGTTTGACCGCCTGGAGGATGAAACCGCCAAGGAAGCCATCCAAGAGAAATTCGCCCTTGCGGCCAACGCAAACGACTACAAGACATTCGCGGAGGAGTACGCTCAGGAAAACGAGGACTTGCGGTTCCAGCTGAGGCAAGAGCGCGACAACATCAAGCAGTTACGCCAGGACCTTTACCAACTCCAGCTCGCGAGAGAGTGGGCCAACGCCGACGAAGAAGTTGCCCCAGACGAACTCACCCCCCCCGACTCCGTCGAAGACGCCGTCACCCAGGCACGCCGCAGCTACGCTCAACAACTGACCTTCGGGGACGACGTTGAACGTGGAATCCCGACGCTCGCTCCAAACGCCGGCCCGCCAGAGAAGATTCTGGACTACCTACGAATCCTAGCCTCGCTCATTGACGCACGCCGAGAAGGCCCCCTCGGAGACACGATGATCCAATGGCTGAAGAATCACGGGGCGGCGGCCAGCAACGAGTCGGACACCGTCCAAAACAACCGCGGAGAAATGCAGAGGCGCACTTGGCACGATGGGCGAGGCCAAAGGAAGTTTGAGATGCACCTGAAGCCGGCCGAAGCCACCTCCCCGAACCGCTGCGTCCGCATCTACTTCGACTGGGACGACGCCTCAGCCAAAGCGGTCGTCGGTTGGGTCGGGCGCCATCCCTAGCCTTCTCACGCCCTCGGCTCGCCAATGTCGGACTACAGAAACATAACAGCAACTCAGCCACTCATCTCCGAGCTGCGAAAGGGCCTGTGGCACTGTACGTCGCCAGGCGAGTTCCGCCTCATCCTCAGCGACCGCTTCATCAAGCCAAACGACGGCCGTGTCAACAAATGGGGGCCACGCAAATACGCATGCCAGGAGCTGGGCGGCGTGTCGTTGCTGGACCTTCAAAGCCCAACGCTAGACCAAGTAATCGAAACAGCAGGCCGATGGGGGCCATTCGTCTGTTCGGGAAATTACCGCACCACTGTTGTCATCGGCCTGGATCGGGCCGCTTTGGCGTCGAACCTCGTGCCCTATCCGGTCAACAAAGCCAACACAGCCGGAGCGGTCATCGCATTCGTAGAGACCTGCCATCGAGGAGCAATCCCGACAACGGCCATAACGAGCTGTCTCTTAGTGTGCTCCGCAGATTGCAGCCACTTTTATCTCGAAACCGCCCTGGCCGGTCCCCGGCTCGCAGAGGTGGAGGCCGAGTTTCTGAAAATCCCGCCCACCGGCGCGGAAGACAAAGCCAAGCTGGAGAGAGCGATCGCAGAGAAGTTCAATAGCCCCGAGTTCCAGGCGGAACTACAGAGCGCCCGCCAAGCCGCCCAACGCGCCAAGAGAACCGCTGGGCTTTAGGGCGAGGAACAATCGCGCCCCGCCTGCCGCCTTTACCACTTCGCCCAAATCTTGAGCAATCGCTCCCGCAGGGCTCTTGGCTTCACCTGGTCGAGCATCTCCCGCATTCCCTCCTTGGGCGTCTTGTGACCATTAGTGAGCAGTCTCGGCATGGCGGAATGCAGGGTCCGCCGGAAAGGTGTCAGTCAATGATAATGTCAGGAAGCGGGGTCAGCCATAGCCTGGGTCATTTCCCGCAGCTCCTTGGTCAGATCCGCGGTTGGTCTTGGTTTGCGCCGGCGGCGCGGCCTACGTGCGTGCATCTGCTCAAACTCCGACTTGCACCTCCTCCACTGCCTCTCAGCCCCGTAGAGCGATTTGTGACGGCAAGAACGGCCATGTGGAGCAAACTCCCTCTTGCCGCGGAAGAACGACCCCTGAGCCCGCCAGAGGCGAATCCAGGGCCCTTTAGCCGCCCTGCTGGCCCAAGTCACTGAATGGCCCACCCCCAAGGACGACGGAGACGAACAAGTTATCAGTCCTTCCAAGTGGTACCTTGCTCAGACCCAAGCGTTTCTGGTTCAGCATTCGTGCATGTAGGCGGCGGCAGCCTGGGCGCCCAGTCGGCCGGTGGCCAGTTCGCGCAGTTCAACCATGGGGCCGAGGGTGACGCCAACCGGCGATTTCCTGCCTTCAGCCAGGCTCACCTCCGCGCCTTCCAGAACCAGGGTAGTGTAGAAACCGAGTGCGATCGGGTGGGCGGCGGCTTCGCGCTCGGTGGCGGAGAGTTGGCCATTCTGAGATGCCAGGATTTGCTGATAGAGCCGGCCCGGGCTGCTGATGCCATAGCCGGTCACCGTCTTGTCCTTCTCGAAGTTCCGGAAGAGCGGGTTGACCTCGAAGATGCCTTCGGCATGGACTTCGCGCAGGCCGGGCGTGTCGAGGCCAAGGTCAATCAGTCCATCGGAACAGATCATGCGGCCGGATTGGACGGTGAGGGATTCCGAGGTGTTGGGCAGGGCCCAGCCGGTGATGATGTGTGCCTGCGCCCCGCTCTCGAAGATGATTTCCGTGTCCACGAGGTCGTAGCCCTTGACGGGGATCGGTTTGAGCGAGGGCAGCTTCTGCGAGTAACCGGTCGCGCGCACCTGGACGGGGATCAGGTTGACGATTTTCATCAGGGCGTCGGCCATGTGCACCGTCAGGAACGAGACCGGCGTGTTCTTCTCGGCGAAGTCCGGCGACGCAAAGAAGCGCGGCGTGTAGTTGGGATCAACGACGGCCAGCTTGTCGAGCATGTAGAAGACCGCAGTCTGGAAAGTGCCGTAGCGGCCAGATTGAAGGCGGGCCTCAGCCTCCTTGATGCGCGGGTCTTCGCGCTTATGAAAGTCAATCCCTAGGAACCTCCCGGCGTCCTTGGCGGCCTGGATCATCGCGTGGGCGTCCTTGACGGTCGCCGCAGTGGGCTTGGGCACGACCACATCCAGGCCGGCTTTGAGCGCATCCACAGTCGGGGCGCAATGGAGGTGGTCGGGGGTATTGACCTGGACGGCGTCGAGCTGGACTTTGCTCAGCAGGTCGCGGTAGTCGGCGAAGCGGCGATTGGGCGGCACGCCAGCGAGGTCCGCAAGCCAGTTGCGGCATTGCTCGTTCGGGTCCGCCACGGCGCAGATGTCCAGGAGGTGCGAGTAGTGGCTGTGGAAGTAGAGGTGTTGGTAGATCTCGCGCACGACGGCGCCGGCGCCGATGACACCGAGCCTAAGCTTAGTCTTCATATCTTTGTCGCTTTGTTATTAACCGCAGAGACGCGATGAACGCGGAGAAGGCAAGCAGCGTAAGATCTCTGCGCTCATCGCGTCTCTACGGTTTATTGGGTGTCCCCTCGTTGAACCCGAGTGTGCTGCGCTGTATCCCGCTGTCGTTCCGCTCTCCATAGGTGCGGCTAAGCCACTGTCCCGGTCTGTTTCAGGAGGAACACCGCGAGGAATTCGACGGCAGCGCGGACTTCGTCCAGGGCTATCTGTTCCTGATCGGAGTGGGCGAAGGCGAGTTGGCCGGGGCCGAAGGTCAGCACCTGCATTCCCGGGTATTCGGTGGCGAACAGCCGCGCATCGCAGGACACCGTCCAGCCGAGCACCGGTTCGTCCTTCCACAGGCCGCACGTCCTGGCCGCCGCAATTGCGTTGCGGACCGAAGGCGAATCCGGGTCGCCGTCGAACGCCACGTTATGCAGCTTCTCGAACGCCACGGTGACGGTATCCACGCCGCGCTCGGGCATGCCGATTCGGCGCAAGTAGTTCTCCGCCCCGCGCTGGGCCGCTTGGCGCAGGCGTTTCATGACTTCCTCAATGCCGTGCGTAGGCACGAAACCCTGGCCGCCTTCCAGGACGAGAGGGGAGGAGTGGCGAGTGGCGAGTGGCAGGTGGCGAGCGGCTTCTGGCTGTGCGGCAAGCTCGAAACACACGCGCC
>Ga0224558_1003353_pt1 | contig 13457 bp, 10 predicted proteins | sample 714S32024metaG_FD_180682 | JGI IMG/M metagenome (GOLD analysis project Ga0224558, IMG submission 180682) | Peat soil microbial communities from Stordalen Mire, Sweden - 717 S3 20-24 | ecosystem: Environmental > Terrestrial > Soil > Wetlands > Peat | place: Sweden: Norrbotten County, Stordalen... | reverse complement strand
CGGGAACCGGGCAGGTGCCGATGATCCGGAAGTTATCACAGGTCTCGCGGCCCTGGCTGACCGGGGCGGAGGCGCGAATGACGGTGTTTTCGCCGGGGTTGGTCGACCTTGTCATTACCCACATCTTCGTGAAGAACAGGTAAGCTGAACTGATTGTGAATACACAACTTACCGGGGATGACGCCATTTTTCGCCCCTCACGCTGGACCTTGCCGCCCAGGGTGGCCTCCGGGTAGCCTGAGGGGAGCCTGAGGGGAGCCTCTGGGTAGCCTCAGGGTGGCTTCGGGGTGCCTACCGGTTGGCTACCAGATGGCTTGAAGGTAGCCTCGGGGTGGCTTCGGGGTGGCTTCCGGGAGCAGCCCGCAGATGATGTTCGAGCCTTACCGGCATTTACGGCGGCTATCCTATGCCCCGGCCAGATTGCCTCGGGATTTTGCGACATACCTTAAGAATTGTTGCTACAACCACGCGGAAGAAGTGGGTAATGACGAGCTCTGCAGCAATGTGTCAACAGTCAGAACTGACACCGGACTAGAGGGGGGAAGGAGCCACCCCAGCCCCTGACCTCAATGCTTGCCGACGACGCCCCCGCCAAAGTCTGTACAGCGACAATTACTTTTGGGGTCTGGCGACAATTATCAATTCACGTAAGTCGCATTTGTCTTTTCTAACCCAACCGCAGCTAAAGCTCTCATAGCGGCTGGGTTAGAAAAGACAAATGCTCATTGGGGGAAAACACTTACAAAAGTTGATAATTGTCGCCAGATGGCATTTCTAATTGTCGCTGAACAAAAGTCCTCATCGAGCACAGGCTGGATCCTGACGGCCAGAGCGAGCTTGATTTCTCAGGGGCTGCGCCCAGGACCGTGCGAACTGCGGCGGAATCCTCAGCCCACCCTCTCCCCAGCCGTCGCAAGCCCGGGAAGCCCAGCCAGGACATCCCGTCGCACTTCTCCATTTGATTTCTCTGGTAGCTTCAGCTCTTTGGCCTGGAGACCACCGTGCCGAGCTACCTTACAGCCTGGCCCAGCCGGGACCTGATCCGTGCCGGTCACCAGCAAATCACCAAAGAATGGTGGCAGGCGCGACGCGCGGGCTTCGACATCTACAATTGTACCGTATTTCCAGTGCCAGCCGACGGCGAAGGTGGCTTGGATGCGCTGATCCAGCCAGTCGTGGAGGTGCTTTACGTGAACCAAGCTATGGGTGAACCCCTTTACGATTGCGCCCGATCTCGCGATTCAGGGAACCGTCACCCAGCTCCTCACTCCCCCTCTTGCGCCTACGCTTTTGCTCCTCCCTCTAACCAACAACCAATTCCGATTCACGTTAACAGGAAGCATTGGCGCAAATTACATCGTGCAGGCCGCCACCAATCTCGCATTCCCCGTCTGGATTCCCGTTCTGACGAACTTCGCGCCGATCCAATTCACTGAATCGAACGTGGTGTTCTTCCCTCAACGATTCTACCTCGCCACCGTCGCACCATGAGGCACGGCCAGCGGGATCGATTCTCCTGCGGTCTAGGCGGCAACACGAGTCTTCGGAAAGCACAAGGCGATCTGCTCCTCAATGCTGCGGTCGTCGCGGCGAACAACCGCTGCACCCCGCTCGTCTTCGGCGATTGTCACCATGGCTTTCTCAAGGCCGTCCTTCACGAGTTCCCTGGTAAACGTCTCGGCGCTATTCTTGCGGTCAGGGATGAACAGCAGATTTACCTGCTCCCCATTCTTGCCGACAGCCCTCGAACCATAATCGAAAGGCATGTTTTTGAAACGGCCGGTCCGATACTTTGCCAACACCCCTTCCAAAAAGGGCCAGACCTTCTCGTCGAAAACTTTCTTCCATAATGGCGTCAAGGCCCACAGAGTCGAAGTGACGATTAGGGTGATCGTAAAAGGATCAGCCGCCTTCTTGATCCAGCGTCCAGCGTTAAGATGAGGATTGTAAGACAGGATTTCTTCGATGGCAGCCCCATCGCGGTAGAAAGGGAATGGAATGTAGAGAGCCCCGAGGCCGTCGGGTTGCCGCTTGAGGACTTCAACGGCCGAGAAACTGAAGCCGCCTCCCATTGACCAATCCTGATCATCCTGCATGTACACGTCGCCTTTAATGCACCACTCGCCGGGGTGATCGGGGACTTGCTCAAGACGGAGCTTCTCAATGTACCCAACGTGCGGCCGCGCTGCATCATGGTGTTGGCCCAGCGGACAGCGGGGTGGCATTCGTGTGATGATGTCCTCCAGGAACTGCTTGTCGTAGCGCTCGCCCTGAGAGTCCTCCAAGGTTGATATGAGCAGTTGACCTTCTATGGTTTTCATATGGGGATTCTCTCTGTTTCCTTCTTTCCGTGGCTCATGGCGGTGGCAGTTCGTCCCAGGCTTCCAGCACGAGGCGGCGGGTGCGGTAATCGCCGAAATTGGCGGTCTCCTTTTCCTTGAGCACGCGGAAGGTTTCGCCGCGGAAGTCGGGGTCGTCAACGACCATAATGGGAGTTTGTCTATATGGTCGGGAACTCAGGGGCAAAGGCGCGATGGAAATCCACCGCTTTCTTAACCGCCCAGTCCAAAAGTGCTGGGCTGTCGGAATCCGTGAGAATCTGCGCCTTGGTGTAAGCCGCAATGCGGCACGCTCGCTTGTCGTCCAGCCTTTCCCACCTCAAAGGCTCGCCAACAGTCGCTTCAATGGCTGCCTTGTGCGCAAGTAGTTCATCGAAACGTTGTTTATTCACCCGCTTTTCCCCGGCGTCGAGGTAGAGCTCCACACGAGCTTCCTTTCGCCGGGTGAACGAGACGTTAATGTTGGCTGATTCCGGTTTCGACCAATCGAAGGATGCAAGAATCATCCAGTTCTGCCCCTGCGGCGAAACATTCCGCAGCGGGAAGCCAGATTCTGCTCCGAGCCGTGCATTGAGCTTGGCAAAGAAGCTGATGTAGGCTTCCTCGCGGTCACTCGTGCGGACAAAAGTCAGCCGGCGGTCGGACATGCTTATGGAGGTGGTCCGCCAACCTTCTTCCAGCCAAGCCGCAGACTGGGGCTTTGTAGGGTCGTTTGACCACCACGCACGATATTCAAAAGCTGAGGGAGGCAATTGCTTGCCGAGTAATCGTTCGATTTCCTGAAAAGTGAGGGTAATGGATGTCGTTTCCGGTGACTGCGCCTGGAGATGAGCAGCCAAAGGGGCGTAGCTTCCGCGAGGTCCCGACTCCTCTTCCTCATGAAGAGGTTGCTGTGGGGGAGGTGTTGTCGTGGTTGTCGTCGTCGTGGGGGCTGGTGGAGGTTCAGCAGCGGGCACAGGAAGATTGCGCTCCAGCCACTCTGAGGCGAATTGAATTGTGCGCCGCTCCTCCGCAGTGAGTTCGCCACGGAAGTGGGCCAGCTTGTTCCGGGCGTCGCGCACTTGTTGCAGCAGACCTCGAAGTTCACCGACGCCGCCGGACTGAGCCAGCTTCGGTGCGTTGGGATGGCGGAGAAGTATCTCGGTGAACTCGTCAAACGATAGGCGGTCGAACGCCCTTCCCGGCTTCGGCAGGGCGAGGCGCTTCTCTGCCTCAGCAACCGCGTCGGTGTCGCCGCCGGCGGGAGCTTTCAGTCCCGCCTTGTCGAGATAGCCTCGGATCGCCGCCGGGATTTTCTTTCGGATGTCAGCCGCGTGGTCCGTCACTGCGGCAATCGCCGATTCCAGGCCAGCAGCATCTCCGGCGTAAAGCGCCGTGATGGCCTCTTTCATACGGGATTCAATACCTTCGATCTGCATCAAGTCCTGTGCATACTCCCGGAAGAAGACCGTTGTGTCCGATGTAGTGACGATACCCGTCAGCACATTGTTTTCGTCCACAATTAGCGCGAAGTTTCCCCGTTGAATATCGTCCAGCGTGGCGAGCAAGTCGGCGTCAGCGGGATAGGTTCGCACCGCCCGGGAAACATCCCTCACTTGGAGCAACTCGGGTTTGGTGTTGAAGGATCGTAGGGCCTGTAGAATGGAGTCGAAGGTGACTACCTGTTCCAACGATGTTTTCCCGTCTGTATCTACGACCGGGAGCTGATTGTAGTCATGCTGGTGCATTAAGCCGATCGCATGTTGCACCGATTCATGAAGCTGAACGGTCCGTAGCCGTTGGTCATCCGGGAGAAGTTCTTCGAGGGTGAAGGGCATAGTTGAACGCGGGTGGTGGGTTTGGGTTTAAGTCGTCGTCGGCAGTCGATCCCACGCCTCCAGGACGAGGCGGCGAGTGCGGTATTCGCCGAATTTGGCGGTCTCCTTTTCCTTGAGCACGCGGAAGGTTTCGCCGGGGAAGTCTGGGCCGTGAACGTCCGCCGGGTCGAGGATGTACGCGCCCGAGAGAGCGGAGGGGCGTAGCGCCTTCGCGCAACGTGAGGCGGGCCGCCTGCCATAGCAAGTGGGCGCCGGAGACGTTGGACAGGTCGTCGGGTGTTGGCGGGGGGAATTTGGCGGAGCGGACGCGCTCTTCCGGAAATGAGTAGCCGAGCAGATCGGTAAGGTCCTTGTGGACCGCGACCACCTCGTCAGTGGCGCCGGTGAGAGGACGAAGCAGCACAAGGTTCGGGTCTTCGTTTGGGAGCAAGACCCAATCCCGGTTTCTGCACGTAACTATCGACCCAGGGTTCATTCTACGAGTAACCGCGCGCTCTGCTTCGGCGCCAACTTGGGGGCATGATAGGCTCCGCGGCGGGGGGTTGCACCAAAAAACGTGACGAGTTCGGATTGAGGTGTTTCGGTGGTGTTTGGCAGGCTGCGCTAGCCTCGATTCTCGAACGTTGAAAGGCCGGGCAAAGGCGGCGCAACGCAAAAGCAGAAATCAACAGCGAAGGCGTGAAGGCGCGAAAGCAAAGTAGAAAGGCTCAAGACAAAGGAGAAAGCAGAAAGCCCAAAGCCAGGAGCAAGCCAGGCGATTGGGAGGTAGCCTCTTGCTCTCCTCGTATTCTAATCCCAAGACTCATTTTGCATTTGCCAGCCGGAGTTGACTGGGATTGAATGCGGTACGTGCGAGCGCCGCGCTTATTCGAAGGTTGGTTTCCGATAGTCGTTGCCGGGGTCGGCGTGGCCCTGTGGGTGGCAGAGGCGTGCGGTCAGACGACCGGCCTGGACGGGCTGGCGCAGTTGACCCCGGGCCGGACGAAAGCGGCGAACGCGCTGTGGATCGAGAACCCGCTGACGGCCCAGTTTAAGACTTCAAAGCGCGTCGTGGTGGCTGACTTGAAAGGGCCGGCGGTCATTACGATGATCCACTTTGCTTACGGGCAGAGCCAGATCGCTCCGCCGAACAAGCGGCTCAATCGCGACCTGCTGCTGCGCATTTACTGGGATGGTGAGACTTCGCCCAGCGTGGACTGCCCGCTGGTGGATTTCTTCTGCGACCCGGCGGGCACGCGCGACGAGGTGAACACGGCGCTGGTCAACGTGCGCCGAGGGTTCAATACCTACTTCCCAATGCCGTTCAGCAAGTCAGCGAAGGTCGAGTTGGTTTATGACGGGTCGCTGGCGCCGGGCGACGAGCTGTGGCAACTGATGCCATGTTACTCGTATGTGTGCTATCGCTCGCTGGACAAGATGCCTGCCGACACCGGTTACTTTCATGCGAGCTGGCGGCAGGAAGGGCTGCTGCTCGGTCAGCGAGATTATGTGGCGCTCGATGCCAGGGGCAAAGGCAAAGTAGTCGGCTGGAATGTGACGGTGCGCAGCCCTGGCCGCGACGGCTACCCGGTGGACGAGAATGAGAAATTCTTCATTGATGGGGAGGCGGTGGCTTCGATTGAATTCCAGGGGCTGGAAGATTCTTTCGGGTTTAGTTGGGGGTTCCCCGAGAGTCAGAGCATGTTCCCGCTGACCGGTTATTTTCCTTTCATGAAGGGAGCAGCCGCTTATCGGTTCTTCATTCAGGATGCGATTAGCTTCGAGAAGTCACTCCGCGTGGCTATCGGCTTCGGTGTCAACGAGGACCCTTCGTTCCGGCGGGACTTTTCCAAACCGGGCAGCACGCTGCAGTTGTCGAGCACGGTGTATTGGTATCAGACAGAACCACATGTGCCGCTGCCGCGAATGCCGCCGGCGGTGGAGCGCGCGCCTGCCCCGGAAGAGCCGTTTTGGCCTGACAAGGAAAAGCTGCCGTCGGCCAGCGAACTTAAGTCACGCGGCGTGAGGCTGGAAGTGTTGTGCGGCCGGCCGGGCAAAGAGGTGGTCTTCGCCGAACCGGGGTATGAGGCGGCGACGAAGGCCGGCTACGCCTGGAGCGGCTGGGGGCTGCCGATCTATTACGCGCGCGCCGGGAATGAGGAAGCGTCCGTCGAGATCACCGTGCCTAAGGGGGCGATGGGCCTCGTGCGCGCGCATGTCATTGACCCGGACAACTTTGAGGGCGGGCGCAAGCAAGAGGTGTTTATAGCGGGAGACGATATGGGGACCCTGGACAAGTTCCAGGAGGGTAAGTGGCTGGAACACCCGGTGAGCACGGGCCAAACGGCAGACGGCAAGGTGGTTGTCCGCGCGGTCAACGCCCGCAAGGGTTCCAACGCGGTCATTTCAATCATTGAGTGGGTGGAGAAATAGTACCATTATTGGTCTTAGCGAATACCTGAATGAAGATTGGCTTTCACACGGATGCGTTCAACACGGCTTACTGGTCGTTCGACAAGTGCCTGGCCTGGGCGCAGAAGAACGGGGTTCATTACATCGAGTGCGGCTTGATTGACGGGGTGAGCTGGATCCACGGGCTGGGCTATCAGCCGCACGTGGCGCTTTACGAGGACCCGGTGCTGTTGCGGCGCAAGATGGACAAGTACGGCGTGCAATTCTCGCAGGTGGATGCCGCTTTTCCGCTCTCTGGCGAGGACGGCCCGCTGCGCGGCGTGCCTTACGTGATGAAGTCCATCGCCTGGGCGGCGCAGATCGGCTGTCCGTGCGTTGATACTACTGACGGTTTGCACCAGCCGGAGGGGCTTACGGACAAGGAATCGCTGGCCCTGATGAAGCGCAGCTACCTGCAGATCCTCAAAGTCGCCGAGGCGCATCGCATCATCGTAAACATCGAGCCGCACGGCTATTTCACCACCAACCCGGACGCGATGGCGGAGATGCTGGCATTCGCAGACAGCCCGTGGTTACGGATGAACATGGACACCGGCAACACGTTTATTGCGGGGCGGGATCCCGTCGCCTTCCTGGAGCGCTTTCTGCTGAAAGTCAGCCACGTGCACGTCAAGGATGTATCGGAATCGCTAGCGAAAGCGGTGCGCGGAGGGCAAACCGGGATCGCCGTTAGCCAGTGCTCGCTGGGCGGCGGCGTGAACGCGGGCAACATCCGCCAATGTTTGACGGTGTTGCGGGACGCCGGCTATAAAGGCGCGCTCAGCATCGAGTGCGAAGGACAGGCGGGACCGATGATCGAACAATCTCTGGCATGGCTGCGCCAGACCCTCGCCGAACTCGGGATCCAACACGAATAGTCAAATACCAATACCCCCATCCGAAATTATGAAAGACGAAGTATCCCTCCCTCAGACGTTCACCCGTCGTGACTTCCTCAAGACCTCGGCGGTCGCCGCGTCCGCCGCGGCGGTCGGCACGCTCGACTTGAGCCGCAGCGCGCACGCCGCCGGCAGCGATATCATCAAAGTCGGCATGATTGGCTGCGGCGGTCGCAATTCAGGCGCTGCTGCCCAGGCACTGACCGCTGACCCGGGGGCACGGCTGGTGGCCATGTGCGATATTTTTCGGGATCGCGTGGAGAACAAGCTCGGGGAAATCAAGGCCGCCAAGGGCGCGCAGGTCACGGTGGACGACGCCCATAAGTTCACGGGGTTCGACGGCTATAAGCATGTCATTGAGGCCTCTGACATGGTATGCATTGCCAACGCGGCGAAGTTCCATCCCTTCCACGCGATGGCGGCGATCCAGGCCGGCAAGCATGTGTTCGTGGAGAAGCCGCACGGAGTTGACCCGCGGAGCGTCAAGCTGATGCAGCAAGCCTGCGACCTGGCCAAAGAGAAGAAACTCTGCATCGTGTCGGGCCTGCAAAGCCGGTTCCACCCCGGTTACATCGAGACGATTAAGCGCATCCAGGACGGGGCAATCGGCGACATCGTGAGCATCGAGGAGAACTTCTTGCGGGCTCCGTACGTGGTGACCGAGCGCAAGCCGGAGTACGGCGAGCTGGAGTGGCAGTGCAGCACGCAGTACCACTTCCGCTGGCTGTCGGGCGACGACGTGTCGCAATCGCTGGTGCATAACCTGGATCGTTCGAGCTGGGTGCTGGGCAACGCGGTGCCGGTGAAGTGCCACGGCCTGGCGGGCCGGTCCACCATGGTCGAACCGATCTACGGGGACGTGTTCGATCATCACTCGGTGGTGTACGAGTTCGATAAAGGGGTGCGGGTTTACGCCTTCACCCGGACGACGGGAGGCTGCTATGACGAGAATTCGAGCCTGATCTGCGGAGCCAAAGGCAAGGCCTCCCTCTTGAACTGCCGGATTTGGGGTGAAAACACATGGCGCTGGCAAGGCCAGTGCGATCCCTACCAGATCGAGCACGATAAACTATTCGCCGGCATCCGCTCGGGCAACCCGATCAACTGCGGGGACTACATGGCCCGCAGTACGATGATCACTGTCATGGGCCAGCTCTCCTGTTACACCGGCAAGGAAGTGAGCTGGGAGCAGGTCATGGCCTCCGATTATTTCTATCCGCCCAAGCCCGAGGATTGCCGGGACGGGATGGAGCCGCCGACCAAGCCCGGGCCGAACGGTAGCTACCCGGTGCCTGAGCCGGGCCGGACTAAGATGATTTGAACGAAGAGGAACGAGTTAACCACAGATGAACACAGACCGGCGGGGCCGGAAGTCCGAAGTTCGAAGTCCGAAGTCCGAAGCGAAGCGGAAAGACGGGAAGGGGTTTGGTTTTTCCGTGTGCCACGAACAGATTCACGAGTGTTATACAGATATGAAGAAACTGGCGATATTGGGCATGGCGATGTTGGCGACTAGCGGTGGATGGCCCGGCGCCTTTGCTGCGGACACGCCTGCGGTGGCGACGGAGAAGGCGCGCATACTGTTGGTCACGGGCGTGGATTACCCGGGGCACCATTGGCGCGAGACGGCGCCCGTGCTCGCGGCGGCGCTGGGCAAGGACGCACGATTGGAAGTGGTCACGGTGGAAGACCCTGGCTTCCTGGATTCCACAGCCATCAGCAAATACGACCTCATTATGCTACATTTCCAGAACTGGCAGCAGCCGGGGCCGGGCGAACGGGCGCGGGAGAACCTGCGCCAGTTCGTTGAAGGCGGCAAAGGCGTGGTACTAGTGCATTTTGCCTGCGGCGCATGGTTCAACGAGTGGCCAGAGTTCGGCAAGATCGCTGGCAGGACGTGGGCTGGCCCGGGGCCAGGCGTGCGGCAGCATGATCCCTTCGGAATGTTTCGCGTCGAGGTGGTCCAACCGGCGCACGCTATCGTGCGCGGCATGGCCGACTTTGATACACAGGACGAGCTATACACTTGCCTCATAGGCGATCAGCCCATCGAAGTAGTGGCCCAGGCCAAGTCCAAGGCGGACGGGAAAGACTATCCGATGGCATTCGTATCGCGCTACGGCAAGGGGCGGACCTTCCATTGCGTGCTCGGCCATGACGCCAAGGCGCTGAGTAACCCGCCCGTGCAAGAACTCTACCGGCGCGGCTGCGCCTGGGCAGCCGGCCTGGCACCGGTAGCCTCACAATCCGCCCAGCCAACGAACAAGTGACTCGATGAAACTAACCCGATTATTCACACTCCTGTCACGGACACTGAACTGGCGCACAGCCAGCCGACTTGGAAGTCGGCGATACGGCAGGCTTGGAAGCCCGCGCTACGGGGTGGCTTGGCGGAGTACAGCAGTTGGATACGGGCTCGCTCTCCTCCTTGGCCTAGTCTGCTCCGCTGGAGCGGCGGATCTGCCCGTCAGCATTGACTCCAAGGCGGATCAGGGGGTGCTGGAGGTCCGGTATAAAGGCCACAAGCTCCTCGTCTATGCCTTCGCAACAAATCAATTCAAGCCTTACGTGCGCGAGCTTTACACCTTGCGCGGCGAGAATGTCACGCGGGACGCGCCTCCAGACCATCTGCACCATCACGGGCTGATGTACGCTATGTATGTCAACGGCATTAACTTCTGGGAGGAACGAAGCACGCCGGGCATTGAAAGGCACGTCGGACTGCCGTTGCACACGGCCGGGATAGACTCCGATGGGACGCCGATGGCGACCTTTACCGAAGTCATCCACTGGCTGGCACCGACCAACCAGACAGCCCCGGATTCTCAGGCTGCCGCTCTGTTGCTTGAGGAGCGCACGCTGACGGTTACCGTGGACGAGAAGGAGAAGGAAGTCGTTCTGAGGTGGGACTCGAAGTTTCAAGTCGGGCAGAGCGCAGGCAAAGTGACGCTGCATGGCCCAAATTACGACGGGCTGGGATTGCGCTTGCCGGAGTCGTTTAATCACGTGGCGAAGTTCCAGAACGCCGCCGACCAGCCATATACCGGCAATAATACTCAGAACGTGATTCCCGCCCGGTGGACGAGCGTCGTCGGGCAGATGGAAGGGCGCGCAGTGATGCTGGTGATGTTTGGGCGCACGGACAATGCGCGTGGCGACAGTAACTTCTTCACGATGCTCGACCCGTTCGCTTACCTCGCAGTCACGCAGGGGTTGGACAAGAAGCCGCTGGAATACGCCGCCGGCGACAAGTTCAGCTTGAGCTACCTGCTCACGGTCTATTCGGAGGACAAGTCACCCGAGTTCATCCGGCACCGCTGCGAAAGGTGGGAAAAGGAACGAAAGTAGTTATCGCCACTACGCGACTCAATGGCACGATGTCATTAAGGTTTGACCATTTTCATTGCGGGGGGACGGCTGAGAAACGCTGCCTCAGCCGTCCCTTCGGGACTAAGGCTGCGCGCCGTGCATACCCAGCGTTGAAACGCTGGGCTATTCTCGTTTGTCCCTCCGGGACAGGGGCGCCATCTCGTCGTCCAGAGGACGCTTTTCACTCAATGCCTAGCAACAGCGACTGAATGCCCACTCAATTCCAACAATCAATACTCCCTTACACCATCCTTCCTTATGAGCAAGATCCACATTGGCATTAACCTTGAATTCGTACGGCACAATGACAAGCCCTTCGAGTGGGGCGTTGAGAAGGCCGCCGAGCTCGGCTATACGCATGTTGAGCCAATGGTCCATTTGGGCCGTGAACTGCTGAGCGAGGCTGGCTACTTCCACAGCGTTTCCATGCTCGACGATCCGCTGCGGATCAAGCGCGCGTGCGAGAGGGCGGGCGTGAAGCTTTCCGGCTTGTCCGGCCATACGCCACTGACCAAGCCGGAGATCGGCACTGAGTATTTGAAGCAGGCGATTCGCTTCGCGGCCGAGTGCGGCGCGCCGGTGGTCAACACAGACGAAGGCGTCAAGCAGGGCTGGACCACCGAGGACGAGGACTTTGTCCTGATGCGCTACACGCTGATGGAAGCATCCAAGGTCGCGGAGCCGCGCGGCATTCTCATTGGTATCGAGTGCCATCAGCAATACAGCAAGCATCCCGACGGGCTGGACCGCATCCAGAAACTGGTCAAGAGCCCCAGCATCGGTATCAATTTCGACACGGGCAACGCATTCCTGTGCGGGCACGATCCCTATCAGTGGCTGAAGCGCGTGGCGAAACGGCTCGTGCATCTGCACGCCAAGGACATCTCCGTGCAGCAAGGCGGTGCCGAGCGCGGCAAGGTCACCGGCACGCCGGTCGGCTGCGCGTGCGGGGACGGGGTGATTGATTGGAAGAAGGTCATTCAGATTGTGAGGAAGGAATGCCCGCGGGACATTGTTCTGTCCGTGGAGTGTGGCACCGTCGAGCAGGCCGAGCGCTCCGTCAAGCATCTCAGACCGCTGCTCAAATAGGCTACTTTGCCCGCTTGGGCTTCTCGCGCAGGTCGGCGGCCAGGGCCTTGATTTCGGCCAGGTCACGCTGCATTTCGCTCCAGCCGTACCAGAGCGCGTAATCCGGGTTGGCGTGGAAGGTGCCCTGGAACGTCCTCATCCGGTGCTCGAGGAACATTACGAACAGCTTCTGCTCGATGACAATAGGCGCGTCGTGGAAGGTCAGCAGGTCGGGGAAGGGGCAAGCATAGCTCTGCGGTTTCGGCAACAGACCGTCTTTGTAAAGCCCGGCGACAACGTGAATCGCCTCAGCCATGAGCCGGTCTGCCTCCCGAATCATCTTGTCGCCCTGATCAAGCTGCAGCTTAGCAAAGTTTCCTGAGTGGCATTGATTGCAGGTCTGGAGCATTTTGTCGCGCTGCTTCTGCCAATCTTCCTGGGTGAGCTTGGCGACGTTGGCGGCTTTCACCACGTCCAAGCGGGCAGTGGGTTTGCCATTGGGATCGAGCACGCTGAGCGCCTGCAGCATCGTCGCGCGGTCATCGGCCCATTGCCTGTCTTCCGGCATAGGGAGACGCACGGCGAGAAAGCCCCAGGCGGTATCAACGCCGTGATCGCCCTTCTGAAAGTGGCAGGTCTGGCAGGTTGGAGCGGGAGTGACATTGGGCAAGGTGCCGGTCTGTTTGAGCAGGGCTCGCACGCCGTGTTTGGATCCGGAATACATCTCCCACTGGGGATGGTCGAAGCCCATGTGGCAGGTTTCACAGGCCTGGGGCTGCTGGGCTTCTTTCTTGGAGAAGGTATGCCGCGTGTGGCAGGCATCGCAGGAAGCCACGCCATAACCGTCGCTGGTCTGTCGCAAATCCTTCATCTCTTGGGGGGTCTTGAGGCCGATCTTGTGGCAGGCACCGCAGCCTTTCATGCCTTCGATCATCGCCATGGGCTGCCAGTGAATGGTGGGCATGGCTTTCATGGCCGCCCAGGCCAGTGCGTGCTTGCCGCCTTTGAATTGCTTGACCTGGGCTTCGTGGCACTCGCCGCAGGTGTCGGGCGTCGGCAACTGCACCTTGGCAACGTCGTTGGTGGATTGGTGCCCGGTCTGAGGCCTTACGATGGTCCCAGGATTCATCTTGAGTTTCATGCTACAAACTTCTTCAGGAGTTCAACTATCCCGCCGAAGCCGCGATCCCCGGACCCTATCTTCATCCTTGCCTGGCCGGGTTCGCCCGCATGCGCATGAATTAAAGGCATCCGGCCCGGCGCATCAAGTGGGGTAAACGCCCCATTAGATCTGATTCAGACTGCACACTGCTGGCTTAATCAAAAATCCGAAATCCGAAGGGGAAAGGCTAGAAACAGCGCCGAGAGCCGTGGTTGTAGGTATCTTCCCTACAAGGAGGGGTGCTGACGGGGCGTACAAACAGGGTTCTTGCGGAATCTCCTGGTGATTTTTCATTGGCTCGTTTGAGCGAAGGATACGGAATCGAAGAAGGAGCTTTTAGAACGAAAACCAAGATGGACGAGACTGGGCCAGG
>Ga0224558_1003352_pt1 | contig 13464 bp, 15 predicted proteins | sample 714S32024metaG_FD_180682 | JGI IMG/M metagenome (GOLD analysis project Ga0224558, IMG submission 180682) | Peat soil microbial communities from Stordalen Mire, Sweden - 717 S3 20-24 | ecosystem: Environmental > Terrestrial > Soil > Wetlands > Peat | place: Sweden: Norrbotten County, Stordalen... | reverse complement strand
ACGGAGAGCGGGGACAGGGTCGGTCGGTGGCAGCCGGATCCGGCCGAACGGGGTGGACGCTGATCAGCCGGCGCCGTGGAACGGTGCACCGTAGGCGAAGATCCCACCGTCCCAGGCGACGAGCCAGTAGCCGCCGGTCGCCGCATCGCCACTCATGCCCGCCACCGGGGCGTTGAGGTTCACCGACCCGGCCGATCCGTGGAACTGCGCCGACCCGTAGGAGAAGATCCCACCGTCGGCAGCCACCTCCCAGTAGCCGTCCCCGCTGGCGTCGACGGCCATCCCGACGATCGGACGGTTCAACGGATGTCCCCCCATCGAGCCCTCGAACGGTGCGTCACCGAAGGCGAAGATGCCACCGTCGGCCGCCACCTCCCAGTAGCCGTCCCCGCTGGCGTCGACGCCCATCCCCACGACCGGGCGGTCCAGGGGCTTGCCGCCCATCGAGCCGTAGAAGGCGGCGTCGCCGAAGGAGAAGATGCCACCGTCGGCCGCCACCTCCCAGTAGCCCTTGCCGTCGGGAGTGGGGGTGAGCCCGATCACCGGGGCATTGAGTGGCGTGCCTCCCATCGAACCGAAGAAATGGGCGTCACCGAAGGCGAAGACCCCGCCGTCGGCGGCCACCTCCCAGTAGCCCTTGCCGTCCGGGGTCGCCTCGACCGCCTTGACCGGTGCAGCGAGCTTGAGCTGCAGCGACGCCGCAGACCCGTAGCTGATCGCCGATCCGTGGGCGGTGATCGCACCCTGGCCGTTCACCAGCCAGTAGCCCGAGCCCTGCGGATTCGAGGCCATTCCCACGAACGGCCCTTCGACCGAGCCCACGGGGTCGTAGCCCACCGGCGCGGCCGACACCTCGTTGGACGGGACGGAGAGTCCGTCGGCATTGGCCGCCCTCACCGTGAAGTAGTACGTCCTCCCCACCGTCAGGCCGGTGACCACGAAGGAATTGCCCGAGACCAGCGTGCCGTTGGCCGGGGTCGGGCTCTCGTCACCAGAAGAGGTGCCGACGTAGATGTTGTAACCGGAGATGACCGACCCACCGGCGAAGGACGGTGCTGTCCAACTGACCCGGGCAGATTTGCGTCCCGCCGTCGCCTGGGTGGCGACGGGGGCAGCCGACACGATGAGGGCGGACACCGCCGGCGAGGCGTCGGCGGATACCAGCGGACCGGCGGCCGTGGCCAGCGGGGCGGCGGCCAGCGGTGCGGTCGTGGCCAGCGGGGCGGCGGCGACCGGCGACGCGGCGGCGGGGCTGGCCGAGTGACCGGTGGGGGCGGTCTTCACGGTGGCGGTGTCGCCGGTCGACGACTTCCCCGGCTTGGAGCTGTGCGTTCTGGACCCATCCCCGCGTCGCCCTGCATGGGCGTGGGCGCCCTTCGAGGTGGTGTGCCCTGAAGTGCCCTTGGCGTTGGTGGAGTGACCGGTGCCCGGTCCGGTCGAGGAGCCGGAGGAACCGTCGGAGGAGGAGCCGGAGGAACCGTCGGAGGAGTCAGAGGAACCGTCGGAGCTGGACGTGAGAGGGAGCGCCTGTGGGAGCGCCTGGTCCGCCTGCGAGCCGCCCTTCGAGCTGGCAGACACGGTCCGAGCCGGGTTGCGGAAGGCAAGGACGAGACCGACGGCCAACAGCAGTACGACGACCACCGTGCTGGCCAGCACCATCCGGGAGCGCTTACCGGGTAGCGGCGAGTCGCCCAGCAGCCACGGCCACCACTCCTTCAACCCCCGTGCCCAGTCCTTCACCGAACCGCCCCTTCTTCATCACCCCTGCGCACCACGGGATCCACCCATGATCCGATCCGGATGGCCGAACCCGGACCGGCGGGCGATTCTTGCTCCCGCCGGCTCGCGGACAGAGGTCTGCGGACCCCAGAAGTATAGCCAGGGAGGCCGGAAAGAGACAGGTCGCGACCTCCCCGGCCGCAATGGAGCCGCGGGCGGCCCCTCACCCGGGCCGGAGACCTCCGAGCAGAGGACGACCGGCCTCCTCGTGCACCGAGTCGCTCAGACGCCGTCGACCGGGCGGTTGTCCCCGTCGACCACGACGACCTGGGTCTCGTGGGTTGCCCGCTCGTCCTCCTCCACGTCGACGTAGGTGACGATGATGACCAGGTCGTCCACCTGCGCCAGGCGGGCCGCGGCCCCGTTGAGGCAGATCTGGCCTTCGGTGCCTTCGATGGCGTAGGTCTCGAACCGGGCGCCGTTCATCAGGTTGTACACGCACACCTGCTCGTTGGGGACGATGTCGGCGAGCTTCAGGAGCACGGGATCGATCGAGATCGAGCCGACGTAGTTCAGATCGGCGTCAGTGACCCGGGCACGGTGGATCTTGCCGTTCATCATCCGTCGACGCATGTGTGCACTCCCTTTGCCGTCCCTGGCGCTGCCGTCCCTGCATCCTGGGTGCCCCTCCCCGACAGCGCCTGCCGCCTCGGAACCGACACCCGCGGTGGGACCGCGCACCCGGCGCTCCCCACCGGCCCCAGGATACCGGTGCCGCCACCGGTCCCGGTAGCGGGCGACCCTTCCCGGGCCTACTTGCGGAGGGCGGCGTACTCGACGACCCGGGTCAGGACATCGTCATCGGCCCTGTCCAACGAGCCGCAGTCGAACGGAGGCGGGGGGTCGTACTCGATCATCAGCTGCGCCGCCCGTGCGGCCGTGCGGTCGACCAGCAGCTCGGCCAGCCGCAGGGCCATGTCGATGCCGCTCGACACCCCGGCTGCGGTGATGATCCTCTGGTCGAGATGCTCGACCACCCGCTGGGCGGTCGGAGTCGCCCCGTGGGCCTCGAGCTCGGGATAGCAGGCCCAGTGGGTGGTGGCGGTCAGTCCTCCGAGCAGCCCTGCGGCTCCCAGCACCAGCGATCCCGTACACACCGAGGTGGTGAACCGGGTGGTGAGGTGAGCATGGCGCACCCACTCGAGGACCCGCTCGTCGTGCTCGAGGGCGCGGGTGCCGAAACCACCGGGGAACACCACCACATCCGGCTCGGCGACCTCCTCGAAGGTGGCGTCCACGGTGGACCCGAGCCGCCCGTTCTCGCTGCGCACCTCGCGGCGTTCGTGGCCCACGAAGGTGATATCGACCGAGGGGATGCGTTGGAGCACCTCGTAGGGACCGACGCCGTCCAGTGCGGTGAACCGGGGGAACAGGGGGATGGCGACCTGCAGGGCGGGGGTCATGCGGTGGTCCTCTCCTCGGTGACGTGGAAGCGGCGCCGGTAGGTGTCGGGGGCGATGCCCAGGCGACGGTGGAACACCCGCCGGAGCGTCTCTGCCGTGCCCAGGCCGCAGTGGGAGGCGATCACGTCGAGCCTGTCGGTCGTGGTCTCGAGCTCGCGGCGGGCGGACTCGAGTCGGACCCGCTCGACGAACCGGCCAGGGGTCTCGCCCACCTCGGCGACGAACACACGGGTGAAGTGGCGCACGCTCATCGCCGCGGCAGCCGCCAGCGAGGGCAGGCGGTGGTCGCCGCCGGGGGCCGACTCCACCAGGTCCTGAACGGCCCGCACGGCGGACCGCTCGGCGCGAGGCACCCACACCGGCGAGGCGAACTGGGTCTGGCCCCCCGGTCGGTGCAGGAACATCACCAGCCATCGGGCGACGACCTGGGCCACCTCGCTGCCCAGGTCGTCGTCCACGAGCGCGAGCGCGAGGTCGATCCCGGCGGTCACGCCCGCGCTGGTCCAGTACTTGCCGTCCCTGATGTAGATGGGGTCGGCGTCGACGTGCAGCAAGGGGAACTCCGCCGCCAACTGCGGCGCGCTCGCCCAGTGGGTGGTCACCCGCCGGCCGTCCAGCAGGCCGGCGGCGGCGGCCAGGAACGCGCCGGTGCAGACCGTGGCCACCCGGCGGCACCGCGGCGCGCTCGCCGTGATCCACGCCATCAGTGGTTCGTCGTGGCTGGCCGAGCGCGCCCCGTCCCCGCCGGGGAGGACCAGGGTGTCGATCGGTTCACCGACGTCGGGCAGGCGGACGGTGCACAGTCCGACGCCGCTGCCGGCCTGCACCGGTTCGCCGCCGGCCGAGGCCAGCGTCACCCGGTACCCTCCGGGCCGGCCGAGGGCCGCCGCCGCCCGACCGGCGCCGGCGAACACCTCATAGGGACCCACGGCGTCAAGGGACTGGAGGCCGGGGAAGGCGACGATGACGACATGGCGTTGCTGCACGTAGCCATCGTCTCCCGGTCGGGCCGAGGCGTCAATGACATCTTCCCCACGGATTCGGCCATCGGGCGCAGGGCTATGGGGAGGCGGCATATCCTGGGCGCCCATTCCGGTGATGCCCGACGACGGGGCTACGGGCGAGGGGGATCGCATGTCGATACGGGTCATCCAATGGGCCACCGGGGGCGTGGGTCGGGCCGCCGTCGCAGGGGTCATCGCCCACCCCGAGCTCGAGCTGGTGGGCTGCTGGGTCCATAGCCCTGAGAAGTCCGGACATGACGTCGGTGACCTCTGCGGTGGCGAGGCTCTCGGCGTGCGGGCCACCGACGACGTCGACTCACTCGTCGCCCTCGAGGCCGAGTGCGTCATCTATGCGCCGGTGATGGCCGACCCTGACGTCGTCACCCGCCTGCTGGCCACCGGCAAGAACGTCGTGACCCCGCTGAACTGGTTTTTCGCCGGCGGGCGGGACGAGTCCACCATCGAGGAAGCTTGCGCCAGAGGGAAGAGCACGATCCACGGAACCGGCATCCATCCGGGTGGCATCACCGAGCGGTTCCCCCTCGCCGTGTCCGCGTTGTCACAGTCCGTCACCCATGTCCGCGCCGAGGAGTTCTCCGACATCAGGAGCTACGACGCGCCCGCCGTCGTCGGCGATATCATGCTGTTCGGCAAGACACCGGAAGAAGCCGAGGCCAGCATGATGCCCACCATCCTCGGTGACGGCTTCGGCCAGTCGATCGCCATGATCGGACACGAGCTCGGCTTCGCGCTGGATGCCGGACTGGCCGTCGACCACGAGGTTGCGGTGGCCACCGCTCCGATCGACTCCCCCATCGGCCCGATCCCACCAGGCCGCATCGCCGCCCAGAAGTTCTCCTGGGAGGCCACGGTGCGCGGTGTCCCGGTGATCGCCGTCCGCACGAACTGGTTCATGGGCGAAGAGCACCTCGTTCCGGCGTGGACGTTCGGGGCCGAGGGCGAGCGCTTCGAGGTCGAGGTCACCGGTGACCCGTCGAGCCGGATCACCTTCCACGGGTGGCACCCCGACACGGTCGCCGAGGGCCTCGTCCGGAATCCGGGGGTGGTGGCCACGGCCACCCACTGCGTGAGCGCGGTCCCCGCCGTGGTGGCCGCCGAACCGGGGATCAGGAGCTACCTCGACCTGCTTCCTTACAGCGGTCGGGCGGCGTCCCATCTTCGCCGGTGAGCGCCCCTCGGGCATCCCGACGACCGGACGCACGAAGCCAGGCCCGCTCGGCACTCCCGAAGCCGTCGGCCCCACCGGATGCCGGGGGGAGGCGCCTAAGACCGGGGCCGTCGAGGTATGGGCGGACCAGGGCGAGGACCTGCTCCGCCCGTCGGGTGACACCCATGTGGGTTGTGTCGAGGAGCACGGCCAATTGGGCCCGGGGCATCAGCTCGTACATCTCGACGGCGTGTCGCAGGGGAACGAAGTCGGCGTCACCGGCGATGAGCAGGGACGGCTCCACGATGGAGTGGAGCTCGTCATCGGTCCGACCCTGGACGGCCCGGACCATCGACGAGGTCTTCGCCGCGACCTCGTCGAAGCACCCCGCGTCCGGAGCGACCCGCTCATAGGGGACCACGCATGGCCCGGAAGTCCGACTCGGTGGGCATCCTCCGGGGCATGTCGGGATCCTCCCGCGCCTCGAACTCGGCGTGGCCGGGACGGTGGTCGACCGAGGCGATCACGAGCCTGCCGATCAGGTCGGGTCGGTCCAGCACGAGGGCCAGCGCCACCATGCCGCCCAGGCTGAAGCCGAAGACATCCGCCTCGGCGATGTCCAGGTACTCGAGCAGCGAGGCCACGTCGCCGGCCAGATCCTCCAGACGCATCGGCCGGTCGATGTCGGCGGTGTGCCCGTGGCCCTGGAGCTCGACGCCGATCACCTGGCAGTCGCCCGAGAGCGTAGTAAGCAGGGGCCCGAAGGTCAGATCGACCGTGAGCAGCCCACCGTGGAGCAGCACGAGGGGACGGCCGGACCCATGGATCTCGAAGTACAGGTCGAGGCCGTAATCAAGTGCGAAGCCCCTGCGGACCGGCTGCTGGCGCTCCCTGCCGATCTCGGCAGTTCCCGACCGATTGCCGGTCGGACGGCGGCCGTCCACCGGGTCGTCGGCGAAGGGGTCAGGACAGCGAGCCGTCCGCCGGCACTGCGTCGGCCGGGACGTCCATGGTCTCATTGCGCGTCATGAGCCCGTAGACCATGGCGGCGATGAATCCCCCGAAGAGCGGGGCCACGATGAACAGCCAGAGCTGGCTGAGTGCCGTACCGCCGACGACCAACGCCGGTCCGATGCTTCGGGCCGGGTTGACCGACGTTCCGGTCAGCGCGATGCCGACGAGGTGGACGAACAGCAGTGTCACCCCGATGGCCAGCCCGGCCATCGCCTCGCGCGCCACCTTGGAGGTAGCGAAGAGGACCACCATGACGAAGATGAATGTGAGGACGGTCTCAACGGCGAAGGCGCTCCCGACGTCGAGGTGGATCCTGGACGCGCTGCCGTAGCCGTCGGCACCGAGTCCCTGCACGCTCTTCGAGTAGATCGGTGACCCGGTGAAGATGGCCCACAGGCCGTAGGCACCGGCGACGCCCCCGGCCACCTGGGCGACCCAGTACCAGAGCGCCTCGGTGACCTTCATCCGTCCCGCCACCACGAATCCGAGGGAGACCGCCGGGTTGACATGGCAGCCCGAGATGGGACCGATGGCGTAGACAAGCGCCATCAGGACCAGACCGAAAGCCAATGCCGTCGTGACCACACCGGCCGAGTAGCTGGTGCCGAACAATTTGAACCCGAACGACAGGGTCGCCGTTCCCACCGCCGCGAACACAAGTATTGCGGTACCGATGAACTCGGCCACCACCTTGCGGTAATCAACCATGAGATCTCCTTGGTTTCGTACCTCCCTTTGCGGGGATTCCCCCAATCATCATCGGGTTGTCGACGGCGGCGGTGGATGCCCGGCCATTCCGGCAATGACAGGGGCATTCGATGTTGCGGCTGCAGGGGAAACCGATGCCGGGCGGGACCGCCGGCTCCACGTTCACCGCCGTCAATAGCGTCTCTCGGCTGCCGCACCGATCGGTGGCCCGCTCGCGACGACAGCTCGGCCGTCGTCGGCCGTCGGGGCGAAGAGGAGCCGGGTTACGGGACGGCCACCGGGTCGATCAGCTCCGGCCCGTCGTTCCTGACGTTGCCCACCGCGCGACCGACCAGGTAGTGGACCAGCGTCCCTTCGACAGTCGGCCGCAGGAGCGGCTCCAGCTCGTCCCGGGCCGTGACCGCAGGATCGAGCCAGTGCTCCCACGCCTCTCGTTCGAGCACCACCGGCTCACGGTCGTGGATCGGCATGTCGGGCCCGGATTCGGTGGTGATGATGGTCGCGGTCCGGAGCTCCGTCCCGTCATCCCCCCGCCACCATTCGCGCAATCCGGCGAAGACGACCGGTTGACCGTCGGCCCGTCTGAAGGCGAACGGCTGCTTGGGCGTGCCGGCCTGCCACTCGTAGAAGCCATCCACGGGCACGAGGATCCGGCCCCGCTTGAATGCCGACCGGAACATCGGCTTGACCGCCACGGTCTCCGCACGGGCGTTAAACGTGCTCCTCAAGGCCGCCGGGTCCTTGGCCCATGCCGGCACCAGACCCCATCGGTACGCGCCCAGGGTCCGCTCCCCTTCGGCGCTCTCGGACACGCCGAGGATCGTGGACATCGGACCGATGTTCCAGCGGGGTCGCAGGCCGTCGACGAGCGCCGGGTCGATGCCGGCCTCGAGCAGTTGCGCCAGGTGAGGGGTGTCCGAGTAGAGCGCGATGCGACCGCACATGGTCCTCAGACTAGGGCGGCCCCGTCGGGCCCGAGAGAGGCAGGGGTCCGGGGGGAGCGGTCGCAACGCCACAGCGGTGACGTGAGCGCGACCGCCCCGGGAATAAGCAGTCCAGTCGTCGCGCCCGGAGCGAGGTGGCGGAACCTCTCTCGACAGGCACGGCGACTGGACCGTCCAGCAGAGTGTAGGGGGCAATGGCGATTGCGTGCAATCAGGATTGCTCCGGGGCCTCACCACGGGCCTCCTTGGCGTACCGCGAGGCCATCTGTCGGGAGAACCCCCAAATCCGGCTCAGCTCGTTGATGGAGAGCCCGTGGTCGAGGGCGGCCTTGAATCCTGCGATCCGGGTCTCGCGACGGCACTGTTCGAGCACCAGGAGAGCGTCGTTCAGGTCCACCCGCTCTTCGGCGATCTGAGCGGCGTACAGTGCCGACGCGAAGTCGGCCCCGGATCGGCGGGCCTCCATGGCCTGTCGCAGGCTGTTCTCCCGCTGTTCCAGCGAGTGACGCAGGTTCTGCATCGCATCGATGAGCTGTTCGGCGTGGCGGACCGCAGAGTCCTCAGCGTCGGCCATGCGGGCAGCTTATTGCGGGGGTGGCCCACATGGGCGGGAACTACGACGGCCCCACCGGAAGTGCCGGTATCAGCATCATCAGCACGACCCTCGAACAGGAAAGACGGCCACGGGAGAACGGTCCATCCACGTGTTCGATCGCAGTTCCCGGGAGTTTCAAGGAGTGCCCTCTGATTCGAGATCCTCTGATTGTTTCGTTGTGTATTCGATCAGCCGCCGAGGACACCCAACCATACAGGCAACAGCGCAATCATCACTGCAAATCCGGCCATGATGAGCGGCGCAACAGCGAGTCCATTGCTCCAACCTGACGACGCCGTAACCGTCGCCGCGCCCGAGGAGATGACAGGCGAGGATGTTGCCAGGGGTGAACTAGTGCCAGCCGGAACAACCAGGGACGACAGCCAAGAAGATGAAGACGGGTTGCCCCGCTCATCTGTCTCTAGACAGGGGTTCATCGAATGCCGCCGATCGTCTTGATCCATCGACTGAGTCCAGGTCGGAGATCGGCGCTCCACCAGCGCGATCGATCAGATCAGTCATCGCTCCCCAGATCGCAAGAAGCAACACGCAATGCGCAATTTGACCAATCCGTACCAGACTGCGGATCAAGAACCCGCGGTGGCTAACCTCGAGCGATACGAGGTACGTAAGCCGGCAGCGGCGCGTTGGCGGGACTGGGACTGTAGGCACGGGGTCGTTCGTAGGGTCTGCCTGACTGGCTTCCCAATCACCTAAGAGCGCGCGCCATTAGGCGACAGCCATCGCGTCCCACCGTTTCGACCACTTGACCAGTTTGACCGCGATGATGAGGGCGACGGCCAGGGCAAACTGGGCCAGACGATGGGCGGTGAATCGGTCGGTATTTCGTCGTAGCTGACCGAAGTTGCTCAGCCAGGAGTTGGTGCGTTCGACAGGCCACCGAAGTCCCATTGGCTGGTACTTGGTGCCGGTGGTCGATCCGCGCTTGCGCTTCTTGGCGATCATGGCATCGGTGATGCCGCGTTCGATGAGACGGGTGCGGGTGAGCTCGGAGTCGTAACCCCGGTCGAGCCAGAGCGTCTCGATGTCGGACAGCAGCCGCGCTGGTTCACATCATCCAGGGTTGGGGCGAGCAGGATGGAGTCGTTGCGGTTGGCCCCCGCCGTGATCCAGCCGATCGGCACGCCGTTCGTGTCGGTGGCGACCGACCACTTCCATCCGGTCTTGCCCCGATCGGTCGGGTTGGGCCCGGTTCCTTCGCCACCCGTCGGCGCCTTGTGTAGTGACCCATCGACCGACACCTCGGAGAGATCGAGTCCGATCACCTTGTCGAAGGCCTTGATGGCCTCTTCGACCAGGTGCTGGAACGCACCGACAGCGACCCACTCGTCACGACGTCGCCGCAAGGTGGTCTCACCACCTTTTCCCAGCCTTCCGGCCACGTCCCAGGAGCACCCTGTGACCAATCGGAACAAGATGGCCTCGAAGCAGTCGCGGTCCGAGATCCTTGGTCGATGACAACCCAGCGGGTGGCTGGTGTGGCCGCGTTTGGGCAGGTAGGCGGCAAAGGACTGCCAGACGGCATCGACGACGGTCGGATTGAGTGCAAGCATGGGACCTCCACTGGTTCGTTGGTGTTGGGACTCAGCCGGATCATGTCCGGTCCGACACAACGACCGGTGGACCTTTCTCCCTGGTCAACGGTGGTCCACCCCCGACACTGGTCCGACCGTGACAATGGCCTCCAATAGGAGGTGGCCATGGCCAAGATCAGACGCAACGAACCGTGCCCTTGTGGGAGCGGGAGCAAAGCCAAACGCTGCTGTGAGGCGCCGCACGCCTACGTTGACGTCCGCGTACTTCCCCTCGACCTTTGCCAGAACGTCGTCAACGACCTGCCGGGAAGCACGCAAGCCGAGATGCGAGCCCTGTTCGACCAGCTGGTCTATCTGCCAGCCGTCGACGTATCACTCCGGGTGCGCTTGCCCGGCATCATCACCGCCGACATGGACCGTGCCATCAACGCCCTCCGGGACGATCACGGCACGGCATTCGATGAAGCCCTCGGAAGAGTCGTGCCCGCCGTCGATACGCTCGAACATCGGATCGAGCTTGCTCAGGGGGTCATCGCACTCCGGGACCAGGGGCGCATACCCGCGAAGCTTGCTGCCGTGGCAGTCCTCGAACTCGACCGCGAGGAGTCAGTGTTCTTTCTCTCCTCTGTGGCCGAATCGCTTGCAGCGCTCGCCGCTAGTGAACCAACACCAGCTGGACTGCTCACAGCCACGAGATAGCCACCGACCTCGTTTTCTGGGCGCCAATCGGCTACCTATTGGCGCGCGCTCTAATTGCATCAATCCCGGTCAGCAATGCTCCTTCGCCCGCGCACCTCCCTCCGGCGCGTATCTGGTGGTCCTTGGCACTTCGCCATCCCAACAAGGAAAGGAGAGCCTCAGGATTTCCGGGCCGATTCACCGGCCGGGGTAAGGCCGGGAGCCGAAAGCACTATTCCTCTTGGTAGCCACCGAGATGGGCGAGCGCTTCCGTCATCATCTCAGTCACGAGTGCGATCTCACGGTCGACAGTCAAGACGTCGAGATCCCTGGGAGCGCAGACAGCGTCCTCAAGCCAGACTGCAAGGCCGCCGGCCGATCTGAGCATCCGTGTGAACCGGTCGTTGAGATTTGGATCCGGGCAAGGGTGGGACGGCAGCCACATGTTGGCGGCCTTCGACGCCGCAGCGAGTTGGTCGACTGCGGCCAGTAGCGCCGGCCGGCCGTAGCCGATGGTCGAATGGGCGAAGTAGAGGGCCGACATCATCCCCTCGATGCAGTCCCTGGCGTCCTCCCACCAGACTTTCACGGCACCTTGCGGCCCGATGCTCATTCGGCCCTCCCGCCTCACTATCCGGCAGTAGGACCATCGGCATCTGCGGCGGGTGACTTGATGGCACTTGTTGCTGGCCGCCCGTTGCGCCGCGATCTCCCACGCGGTCTCCCCGGGCCGACCCTGAGTGCCGGAGCGGACTGCGATCCCGTCCTCGATCACCCAACGACAGACGCCGGTCAGACTTCCCCGACAGCTTCACGGACGGTCCGGGCGGCCAACTGTCGTGAGAACGCCCAGGCACGGCTCAGATCACCGATCGACATTCCCTCTCGGACGGCAGCGACAGGGACCGCCGGGCGATCCACATGGCGATTTCGTTCGAATGCCTCCAAGGCATCGTTTGCCCGGGCCACTCCCCCCATCCCTGTCCAGCGGGCGCTATCGGACTCGAACCGATGACCTGCTGGTTGTAAGCCATTACCCTCTGAACGCCGTGCTGACCTGGGACTATGCAGGTCATCGGCGAGCGGAACCGGCAAGTTATCTGCTGTCCAAATCAGCCAGATCGCACTAACCAAGTGTTACCGGACAACACGGTCCCCGAGGTGCCGCCCGGAGTGGGTCATCGACGAAAGGGGACGGTCGCAGTTGGCATCGGGGTCGGCTCAACGCTGACGCCATTGCATGGACGCGACAAGAGCGGAGCCGAAGCCCCGCCCTTGTCGGAAGGCATGCCCGATCGTTCGGGCGTCAACAGTTGTTGGGTACTAGCTGAGGCTGACCGCCGGCCCGGAAACGGGAGCCTGGAGGCTGATCTTCGCCAAGCCGAGCGTGCCGGAGCACGACTTCGTGAGTGCAGTGATGGTCTGCTTGGACCGGGCAGCTGAGGTGTCACCAGCTCCGTTGTCGGTTCCTTCGTAGGCCCCAGTCGCCGGCGTGCCGAATCCAATGTTGAAGGAGGCAACCGTGCCGGCCTCACCACCCGTAGTGCTGATGACCGGAAGCACACTGGTATGGGAGACCTTGGCAGTCCCAACGGCCACCTTCCATGTGGCCGTCAAGGAACCGCTTTCAGTGGTATCGCCAAGCAGCCCTGCGCACCCATTGGAGGCGGTGTTGACGAAGGTACCCTTCACCTTCGCGCTGACAAGGGAAACAGCGGGCGTGCCGACGGAAGTGCAGCCGGTCAACTTGGCCGAGATGGTCGTAGTCTCCGTATGCACCGGCATGACTGTGGTCATATGCGGGCTGAATGATGCCGTGCCAGAGATTCCAGTGCAAGTGACCGTGTAATGATCGGCGTTGATGGGCGGGGGAACCGCACCCGCAGTATTGGCAATTCCAACAATGAAGCCAATAGGCAGGGCGATCGCAGCGACGAGAAGCAATAGCTTTCTCATGATTTACTCCATTCTTCGAGCCAGCTGGGCACTAGCCCTTGCTGAAGGGGACACCAGACGGCGTTCCCAACTAGTGCAACGTCGTCGGTCCAGCTTCTGTTACCAACGACGTCTCGACTGTTTCCAGTCTCGCGCGCGACGCTCGGCTCTCATGAGGGGGCAGCACGCCACCCTATTGTCAGATGTTTCGTGCAACATCTCAATTGCGGGTTCAAACTTGACGAGTGAGGCTCATCCGCTGCGGTCCGCACTTCCGGTTTTCGCGCATTGACCTTCCTGGCTTCAGGTGCACTGGCCGGCCTGGTGATCTGGCGCCGTTTGCAAGCCGGCCCGTCGGGTGCAGTTCCGCAACCAAGGCACTGGTGCCTCCGGTTGGTCTCAAGGAAGCGAGCGAGGACGGCAACGAGGCCCGGCATCCCAGACCTATCCTCAAGGTGTTGTTGTGGGATAGGTGATATTTGCCGGCTATGGCGCCGATCGCCCTCAGCGCCCTCCAGTGCCTCGGATGCGGCACCCTCTGACCCGACCGGATCTTCGAGAATGTCAGAAGTCGACATGCCTGTCGTTTGCCAGTCACATGGGACCAGCTAGCCGCTGGTTTTGCCAGTGACATGGGACCACCCCCGTTGCCAGTTATGGGACCACCCTGAGGATCCACC
>Ga0224558_1003351_pt1 | contig 13468 bp, 14 predicted proteins | sample 714S32024metaG_FD_180682 | JGI IMG/M metagenome (GOLD analysis project Ga0224558, IMG submission 180682) | Peat soil microbial communities from Stordalen Mire, Sweden - 717 S3 20-24 | ecosystem: Environmental > Terrestrial > Soil > Wetlands > Peat | place: Sweden: Norrbotten County, Stordalen... | reverse complement strand
CCAGCAGCCGACCGTTAACAACGAGAAGAGCAGCCAGGCCGAGCTTTGGGAGCTGGAAGGATTGGATATGATGGTGTTGTTCATAGCAGAAAGTAAACTATCAAGCCGTCGAGGGATGCATGCTGCGTGAAGGCGGGCGCGTCGGGCGCTTTGGCCGTTGGCGTCGTGACCCGTCACGGAAAGAGGATGAATTGGCTTTGGCGAAGGCTCCATCACCGAGCACCTGCGCCGGCGCCTGCTGGATCTTGTCGGCAATGACCTTGGGTAACGGCACGGCTTTCATAGCCCCGTCTGCCTGGCGTTTCACAGACGCCACTGTGAGTCGCCCGCGCGCCACCTCCTGCGAGCTCGAGCCGTTGAGGCGGCTGAAGCGGAATTGGTAAGTGAGGCTGCGCCGGCCTTTTCGCTCCACCAGCAGCCGAACCTGCACTTCGTCGTCGAAGCAGAGCGGAACAGCATAGTCGCATTCCGCGTGGACGCGTGGCAGGCACAGCGCCAGCCCGTTGTGGGACCGCGTCACCGAAAAGCCCAACGAGCGGAAGAACGCGTGCTCGGCCGCCTCCATGAAGCGGAAGAAGTTCGAGAAGTGCATGATCCCCGCGAGATCCGTCTCGAAGAACTCGACGCGTCGCGTTATTTGGAATTCGTAACTCATGCCGGGATCTCAGCGCTTTGCTCCGGTAGAGGCGCTCCGTAAGGCAGCGGCGCGGGCACTTCGGCTGTCTCGGCCACCGCCGCGTAGAGCCGCGAGAAGTCTTTGTTCACGTCCCCGGACAGGCAATCGGTGATGTCCCCCGCCAGTTCGGGATACTTGTCCGTAAGCTTGCGAAAACTGAACCCCTGGTCATAAAACGCATAGACCAGCTTGCGCATGTTTTCGAGGCCCTCGCGCATAACCCGGCTGTACTCGGCGAAGCGTTCCGCGGAGAAATCCTGTGCCTGGAACGCCTCTACGATGGCGTCCGCAGCCAGGGCGCCGCTCTTCAGCGCCAGCATCACGCCGGAGGAAAACACGGGATCGAGGAATCCAAATGCGTCCCCCGCCAGCAGCAGGCCGTCGGCCGCGCAATACCGGGAACGCCAAGAGAACTCGCTCGTCAGGCGATACGGGCCAACCGGCTTTCCACAGGCCAAGTGGGCTTTGATCCATGCGTTCTGCTCGATCTCCCGCTTGAATATCCCTTCGGGCTCACGCACCCCGCCCCGCGTCAAGTACTTGCCCTCAGCCACCACTCCCACGCTGATCATGTCCCGGTGTTGCGGGATGTACCAGAACCAGCCCTTCTCGGGCACGTAGGCCACGGTTGTTGCCCCGCCGTCAATGCCTTCGTCGCGCAGGGCTCCGCGGTAGTAGGTCCACACCGCCACCTTATTAAGCTTGGGCTCGCGCACCCGCCAGTTGAGTCGCGTGGGTGCCAGGGCGTCGCGCCCGGAGCAATCCACGGTCATGGGCGCGCGGAATTCCAGAGGCGGCCCGGACTTGCTGCGCGCCTTGACTCCGACGGTGCGGCCCTGTTCCTGGATCAGCTCTTCCACCGTCGTTTCCTCGAGCACCTGCGCGCCCTTGGCGCGGGCATTCTCCATCAGCCTCAGGTCGAATTCCGAACGCAGCACCTGCCAGGTCTGCGCCACTTCCGGCGCGTAGCGCGTCGAGAAATAGAATGGCTGCGAGGCTTTGCCGGAAGAGGAAATGAATTGCACGCTGTATTTCTTGACGAATTCCGAACTGCGCATCCGCTCCAGCAGCCCCAGCCGCTTCAGCGGATGGCACGTGAACGGCAGCAGCGACTCGCCAATGTGGTAGCGCGGGAACTTCTCGCGCTCCAGGACCAGCACCCGAAGACCCTGCTCGGCCAGCAAAGCGGCCGTGGCGGAACCGGCTGGCCCGGCCCCAAGAACTAGCGTGTCAAAAACGCGAGAATTGATCATAGTAGTTTCAAGTTTGGATGTCGGTCATTTGCATTCGCTTCGGAGTACGGCCATTTGCCCCTGTCTTGCCTCGGTTCTGGACAATGCTATGGGGCTCTGATTCTCTCCAATCAGCGCCCACCCGCACCTTGGCAGCCGGCGCGAGTACCTCGATCACTTCAGCCAGCAAGCGCCGCGAGCCGTCGAGCAAAACATTCCGGCGCCCGTAAAGGAAACCAGGGTGCCGCATCCCCAGCGCGGCCCCCGCACGAGCATCCGATTTAAGCCGAAAGAAGGCCTGGGGCCAACTCAGGTGCGGGATCGCCTCGCCGTGCAGAATATCTCCCAGCGGACGCTGCTCTTCGAGCACCAGCCGGCGGGCTGTGGGCGGAAGTCGGTCCAGGAAAATCCGGATCACCCCGTATTCCACTGGCCTCGTGTCCTCCGCCAGCCAGAGGATGACCTCCCGTTTGTACGTATCGTCCTGGCGTTCGCGGCTCAAAACTCTCAGCCGCAGCGTCTGGCCGTAGAATCGTTCCAGCGTGGGTGTCATGTCCGATGAATGGACGAGGAGGGCTCGGTAGGGCTGCGGGACCTCCTCCCCCTTGAGCTCGCGCAAGAGCGGCAAAGACAACCCGGTCCGCTCGTAAAACCGTCCCAGCAATGCAGCCCAGGGCGGGACTGCCTTCGCCCGTCGGCTCCCCGCTAACGAGTTTATCAACATATCGGGCAGGCTACGTTTCACGCGTAACGCGCCGTGCGGTGTTCCGGAAGGAAGAACTCGTGAACCAGCCTGTCCACCTCGAGCAGCCCGTCCCGGCTCAGCCGCAGCCAATCCCCGTCGAGCGTTAGGGCGCCCTGTGACTTAAGCCGCGCCACCGGCTCGGCAAACTTCTCCAGAATGTCCATGCCAAACTTGCGTTCAAAATACGCCCGGCTGATCCGCCCCAGCTTGAATTGCAGCGCAACTTCGCGAATCAGCCGCTCTTCGGCTGTTGGCGTCAGCGCGCGGTGGAGCGGCAGCCGCCCCTCGCGCAGCCGGGCCACGTACGGCTCGAAATCATGCTCGTTCTGGAAGTGCGTCCCGCCGACGTGCGAGAACGATGCCACGCCCAGGCCGATTAAGTCCGCGCCTTGCCACAGGCTGTCCCGATACACGAACCGCGTCCGTTTCGGGTCTCTCACCGCCGTATAGCCGCTGGCGACAGCGTAGCCGGCCTTTTCCAACTCGGCGAAAGCATAACGGACCCAGCCCCGCTTGGTCTCCCAGTCAGCGACCGGCGCGGTCAGCCGCCCTTGTGCCTTCATCTCCTGGTAGATCTGCGTGTTGTAGGGGATTTCCATCTGGTAGATGGTGATGCTGTCGGGCGCGAGCTCAATGGCCTGACGCACAGACTCTCGCCAGTTTTCCCCCGTTTCCTCCACCATGCCGGCGATCAGGTCGATGTTGATCTGCGGGAAGTCCAGCTCCCGGGCGAAGTGGTAGGCGCGGCGGATCTCCGGCGACCGGTGGGCCCGCCCGTTGATCTCCAGCACGTGATCATTAAAATTCTCCACGCCGAGGCTCAGGCGCGTGACCCCAATCTCCCGGATGACCTTCAGCTTGTGGTCCGTTAGCGTGCCCGGCTCGCATTCAAACGTCACCTCCTCCGCTTCGTCCCAGCTCAGGATTGACTTCATCCGGTCCGCCAAGTGCTGGAGCTGGGACTCGGACAGATAGGAGGGTGTCCCGCCGCCAAAATAGACGAACTGCGGCTTGCGGCCCCCGATGAACGGCTGCGCCCCGTAAAGCTCCAGCTCGCGAATCGCCAGCTCCAGATAACCCTTGATGGCCGTGGAATCCTTGTCCGTATAGACCCGAAAGTAGCAAAAGTGGCAGCGCTTTCGGCAAAACGGGATGTGCAGGTAGAGGCCCAGCCGGGTGCCCGGCGCCGGCGGCCGGCCCAATGCGGCCGCCACCTCCGGCACTCGCTCCGGCTTCCAAAACGAAAACGGGGGGTAATTCGAGACGAAATAGTTCCCGACCGTGGTTTCCTTCTCCGCCGGCGTAATTGGCCGCCGCGGTTCTGCAATTGCTAAAGTCATGACATTTTCTATTAGCCACTCGCACCGGCTTCAATGCCCCGGTCCCGAATGGAACACCTCCACTATCAAGCAGGTTCAATAATTTATCAAATTATCAATGCTTGCCAGTGTGCGAGGCGAATTGTCACCTCTCGCATTCCACCGGGAAACGGGGCAGACCGAAGTGGACGCAGATCTGTGGTTTGGGCCGTGGCGGCTCAGTGAGCGTGCCCGGCGAGGCTTTTTACGAGCTCAATGTACTGTTGTAAGGCTCGTGAATCGTTATGCCGATTCCAGGCAATACAATAGTCACTTCTGACAGGGGGGGCCAAGGGCCGGAAAACTACTCCGGGGTGGGGCAATTTCTTGATATGCTCGCGCGCCAGTGTGACGCCAAGGCCCTCCGCGACGAAGGTCATCAAGGCGGGTTCCAGCTCGGCGTCTTGCAGAACCCGCGGTGTAAAGCCCGCCTGCTGGCACGTTTCGTTCAGCCAGTCGCGAAAGCCCGGATGCGTCTTCTCGGACATACCCACAAAGAACATCGTTTCCAGCTCGCCCAGTTTCACCTGGCGGTGACTGGCCAGCGGATGTTTTGCCGGCAGGACGACAACGGTTCTGTGCCGGGCGATGCTTTCCCATTGCAGGCCAACAGCGGTTGCCGGAGGGCGCAGCCCCACAAAGCCCAAATCAATCTTCCGCGCCTCCAGCGCGCGGAACTGCTCCGCGGGAGTCATGTCGAAGAGGTTGAGTGCAATGTGGGGAAACGTTTGCCGGAAAGCTTTGAGTGTTTCGGGCAGCAGCTCGAAATCAAAATTGGACAAATACGCGATGTTCAATTGGCCGGTCTCGCCGCGGCTGAGACGCTGCACCGCCAGGATGCTTTCCGTCGCCAGGGCCAAAATGCGCCGGGCATCCACCAGGAAAGAGCGGCCTTCTTCGGACAAGGCCACGTGGCTCTTGGAACGGTTCAGGAGGCGCACACCGATCTCCTCTTCCAGATTATGGATCTGGCGGGTGAGCGACGGTTGGGCTAGGTGCAGCTTGGCGGCGGCCTTAGTGAAATTCAGATCTTCCGCCACCGCCACGAAATATCGAAGGTGACGCAGTTCCATAACGTGAGCCCCAGTTTAGCAGGTTCAGACGCGTTAGCAACCGGTCAATTGCCGGTCAAGAGCCGCCGCAACAGGGGGAGGGGACATAAAAAGCGGAGACTTTTCCTCTGTTCTCTCTCTTGGCTCCTGTTCAAACGCAGCCCATAGTTTTAAGGTATCGCCAGAGCACTTTCTAAGTATTGGCACCCACAGAACCACGGGTCCAAGTTATTAGGCGTGATGAAACCATATGCTCGGAAGGCCTCAGTTCTTTGGTTGGGGACGCGTCAGCGTGGCAAAGGCGCCATCAGCACGCCCAATGCTGCGCTGAAGATGGCCCTCTTCGCCTCCGGGGGCGACGTCAAGCGACGGGGCACCAATCCGCCCGAGTTGATCGCGGCCGCTCACGCGGGCAGCTTCTCCCTGAGCTTGGCCAATGAATTGGGGGAGGCCGGCTACAGCCCACGTCAGATTGATACGACGGCGACGGTCACGATGGAAAACATGGCCACCGGGTGGACGATGACGCAGATCCATCTGGATGTGATTGCGGCGGTTCCCAGGGTGGCGGAGTGCGACTTTGTGGACGCCGCGCTGCGGGCCAAGGCGAACTGCCCCATCTCACGAGCGCTCAACGCCAACATCTCGATGCGCGCCAAACTGAACCGTCGGGAGGCGCCCCCACGAATCAAACCCCGCCAGGTTCTTAGGAACACATGAGCGCTGTTCTCGCCGAAAAGGCGCTGGAGAAGGTCCGCTAACCCGACATGACTCGCGACCCATTTGAAAGACGCAGAAGGATAAAACTCGTGTCCGCTGTGCTTGCCGTTGGCATCGTTATGAGCGTCCTCGTTGCGGCTATGCTCATTTACATGGGACAGACGCGTCCTCGTCTCTAAAAGCCTCAACGCCGCCAGCGATTTCCGCGCCCAGCAGAGGAAGAGCGGAAGCTATGGCGCCTGCTGGAACCGCCGCCGTTGGAGCGTCCCCCTGCCGGGTTCGGATGGGCTTGGGCCGGAATGGCCGGCCGCTCTTTTTGACCCCGTTGCGTGCCGGCGGGAGCTGCAGCCGTGTAGTTGAAGCCTTCGGAGCGTTTGCGCACGATGCCCCGGCCAATGAAGTGTTCGAGCGAGCGCAAGGCGCTGTGATTTTCGGGCGTTACGAAGCTGATGGCGTCGCCCACCGCGTGCGTGCGGCCCGTGCGGCCGATGCGGTGGACGTAGTCCTCGGGGTGCATCGGGAAGTCATAATTCACCACGTGCGAGATGCCGTCCACATCGATCCCGTGGGCGGCGATGTCGGTGGCGACCAGCACGCGCACGGCGCCGGACTTGAAATCCTTCAAGGCGCGCAGGCGCTGGTTTTGGGAGCGGTTTGAGTGGAGGGTAGCCGTTCTGATCCCGCTCGCCTCGAGGCTGCGCGCGATACGGTCGGCGCCATGCTTCATGCGCGAGAAGATCAGCACCATGTTGAGGCTCGGCTCGCGCAGCAGATGCACCGGCAGGGCGGGCTTCAGGTGCTTGGGAACTTCATAGACGAGCTGCGTGACGGTGTCCGCGGGGTTCGCCCGGCGGCCGATCTGCACAGTCTTGGGCGCGCGAAGGAACTCGTGCGTGACCGCGGACGTTCTCCTCGATCTGGGCCACCAGTTCCCGCGTTGGCGCCACAATGAGCGCGCGGATGCTCCGCGGGCCCCCGGTGCGGCTCATCGCCGCGAGCTTCGCGAGGATCGGCAATACAAACGCCGCCGTCTTGCCGGTGCCGGTCTGGGCTATGCCGATGAGATCATGCCCGGCGAGGATCTGCGGGATGGCGGCCGTTTGGATAGGCGTGGGTTCGGTATATCCGGCCTCCTGGACGGCTTTGAGTATATTGGCCTCGAGGCCAAAGGTACGAAATGGCATATATTAATCAATGAACTTGAGCTAAAACTGTTCTGCGGGATAACCAAAAGATGGGAAACCAGATCTTGGAGGCTCGCCGAGTGACTGACTATACACCGAGACAAGGCAACCGCAACTGTGATTCTATTCCGCATCGGACCATTCAATTGTCTGCCCTACCGAGTTTCGGAAGCCATACTTAAGCCGCTGAGCCTGCAACGCGGCACGCCCATCCTGACCTGCGAACGCGACGGCTGCGCGGTCTCGCCGTTCTTCCTCCGGCAAAGAGGCCAAAACACCAGAAAGCTGGCTTCTTCTGGTTTACCCGATTTGGCGCAATCGAGGCGCCGAGAATCGTCAGCCACGGAAGTACCTGGGCGCCAATGGGATGCGCTGATACCTTTGTGATGCGGCTGCCAGAAGCTATAATCAGGCAGCCCGCGATGCCTTCGCTCACTCCCCCGTACCACGTGCGGGTCTCACCGTAGTCTCGCCGTAGTACCTCTAACCCCGGGTTAGAGGTACTACGGCGAGACTCCCATGAGACTACGGAGGGACTGCCGCCCGATCAGCGGGAAGGGGCTGGGAGGGTAGCGGTGGGTGAGGGGCCAGAGGCTGGCCTTTTGGGGGAGCCAATCTAGGCTGGAGCTATCAACCGAGACTCCGGCAACCGGCAAAGGAGCAAGGCCGAGGCGCAGCGTGGCCACTGATTCTACAGGTCGGCAACCTTTCCCCAGGGCCTGACGGCGGTGGTCGGGGCCGGAGACGTCGAGAAAGCGTTGGCAGGGGTTGCGTGCGATAGCCACACGGTGCCCAGCGTGGCTGCCGGCATTGACTATTCCCAAGTCGAAGGCTGGCCAGGCGCGCTGAGAACAACAGTGACGCAAAACCTGATTTGCGCCCATTATCTACCCGTCTTCTCTTTCCTCCTTCCAGGAGCCTTAAATCGGCTGTAACCTTGGCCCATAAACGCCTCAGGAAGAGGTATGAACACCATATCCGATCTAAAGCGGTGTCCCAAATGCGGCGGGCCGATTCCCGCAGAGGCGCCGCAAGGACTTTGTCCCAAGTGCCTAATGCAGCAGGCCTGCGTTCCTACCGAGGCCGGGAGAAAGGGCGGATCGGCCCAGTCGGCCCCGCCAACGCATGAGGAGCTGGCCGCGGCTTTCCCGCAGCTTGAGATTCTGGAACTGATCGGCCAGGGCGGCATGGGCTTCGTCTTCAAAGCCCGGCAACCGAAGATCGAACGGCTGGTCGCGCTGAAGATTCTTCCGCAGTCGCTGGCCGCCGACCCGGCGTTTGCGGAGCGGTTCACGCGCGAAGGCCGCGTGCTGGCACGACTCAACCACCCAAACATCGTCACTATACATGACTTCGGCCAGGCCCGCGGCTTCTTCTACCTGCTCATGGAATTTGTGGACGGCGTGAATTTGCGCCAGGCAATGAAGGTGGGCCGCTTCACACCCGCGCAGGCGTTGTCGATCGTGCCGAAGATCTGCGAGGCGCTCCAGTTCGCGCACAACGAAGGCATCCTCCACCGCGACATCAAGCCGGAGAACATCCTGCTCGACTCAAAGGGCCGCGTGAAAATTGCGGACTTCGGCATCGCCAAGCTGGTGGAAGGCGGCGACTCGGACCGGGGACAGCCAGGGACGGCCGAGCCGGCCTTCGCTGCCAATCTCACTGAAACCGGCAAAGCCCTCGGCACGCCGCAGTATATGGCGCCCGAACAGCTCGAGCATCCGCAGGACGTGGATCAGCGCGCTGACATCTATTCGCTCGGCGTGGTCTTCTACGAGATGCTCACAGGCGAGCTGCCCCTCGGCCGCTTCGCGCCGCCTTCGGAGAAATCCGCCGTGGATGCGCGCGTGGACCAGGTCGTGCTCCGGGCGCTGGAGAAGGAACGTGAACGGCGCACACAAACTGCCGGCGAGGTGAAGACTCAGGTAGAGGCGATCGCTGCGAGCGCCGCCGTCCCACCGGCCGGGCACAGGCCAGTGGCCGTCCCCGCCGCGCCAGTTCAGCCGAAGCCGGATCGGTTTTGGAGGTGGTTCGCGGTGGCGGTCCTGGCTTTGATGGCGATTCCGGTTGGCATTGCAGTGCTGGGCATATTGGCGTCGATTGCCATACCAAGTTTCGTGAAAGCTCGCCAACGCGCGCTCGCCAACCACCAACAGCAGTTGGCCTTGCTAAGTGCGACCAATCCAGTGGCCGCGTCAGCCGAAAACTGGTCTCCGCCGGTGGCACCGGGAGGCACGCCCGATTTGCAGAAGATCCTGGGCGACGCGAAGGATTTCATGTCGAAAGGCGCCTACGAGGAAGCGTTGCAACGGCACATTTGGTACCACAACCACGCGTTGGAAATCGACTCGGCCCACAGCGCCGTTCGCTTGTCATTCGCCCTTTCGGATTGGATGGAATTGGCACGACGCTATCCGAAAGCCAAACAGGCATTGATCGAGATTCGGGATAATAAGTCGAGGGAGATTGCCGAGGGGCGAGGCTATTCCCAGATGGTCCAGGAGGTGCAGGCCATCAACCACGAACTGCAAGACGATGACGCGACGTACGCACTGTTCAAGACCATTCGTGAAAAGGATCCAAAACTGGCAGGGCAGTCCTATTTCTATCTGGAAACTTTACTGGTGTCGAAAGGCGAATATCAATGGTGCTTGAGCCATATGGGCGAGTCGCAGAGAAGATTCGATTTGATCCGGCAAGGGTTTGACATGGATCGCGACAACCAAAAGCGCATGGCGGAGATGCGTCAAAGAACCGCGCAGCAGATGGAGGCAATGAATCAGAAGCGCAGCTGGACGAACTCCTGGTCTCCGCCCGACGCCTCGGCAATGATGAAGAAATCCGCCGAAGACCGATTCGTCGGGCAAATCCGTCAGTTGATTGAAATTCTCGTCGCCACCGACCACAAAGCCGACGCGGAAAGCATCCGCGACCAGGCCGTCGCCGTCCTGGACGATCCGCGCTTGAAGTCCGCGGTGGACGATGCGGCGCAAAAGGTTGGCAAGTAATTTGAGCTCCGAACTTTCAGCATCGGCCAGCATCGGGCACGGGGCCTTCGTCACCACTCAATGGACACGGGTGTTGGAGGCGCGCGGCAATTCGCCGGAAGCAAAGGCAGCGTTGAGCGACTTGTGCGCCGCCTATTACAGCCCAGTGTTTGCATTCATCCGCCGCAGTGCGCCGGACGAAGAAACCGCCCGCGACCTCACGCAGGAATTCTTCGCCCGGCTCCTCGCCCGGCACGGCATTGACAGCGTTGATCCGCAGCGGGGTCGTTTTCGTTCCTATTTGTTGGGCGCGGTGGAACATTTCCTCGGTGACATGCGCGAGCATGACCATCGCCTGAAACGCGGCGACGGGCAGCCGCTTCAATCAATTGAGCCGGGAACCGACACCTCGCCCGGCCTGCAGTTGCCGGACCCGAATGCGCCGAGTCCCGAGCGGGAGTTCGACCACAAATGGGCGCTGGCGCTCCTGGACCGCGCCCTCGCCGCGTTGGCTCGGGATCACGAGGCTTCCGGAAAGGCCGACCATTTCCAAGCACTCAAGCCCTGGCTGACCGGCGACACCGAGAACATCTCCCAGGCCGAAGCCGCCGCCCGGCTCGGCGTGAACGAGGGCGCGGTCAAGGTCGCCATTCATCGCCTGCGCCGCCGCTTTCGTGAAGTCATCAAGGACGAGATTGGCCAGACCGTCAGTGATCCTGCCCAGGTTGACGCGGAGCTGCATTATCTCTTGGAAGCGCTGCTGTAGGCATCTTGAACACCGAATCTTCCACCGTGTTCACCTCGATGGAGTGAAACCGGATGACGAACTCGTTCAGTCGTCTCCGGCAGTGGATCCACGTGGGGAACTTGAACCCGCCAAAGTCCCGGTAATCACGCATGGTAGTCTTGCTCCAAGTCTCGTTGGCAGCGGAGTACTCCACGACCCCGACCAGAAGATAGCCGGTCGCGTCATAGTAATGGATCTCCTCATTTCCGGCCTTCCGCCCGACACTCACGGCCCAGCACTTTCGGCCATCGAAGGAGGCCGTGCCCAGGCAGTGCATCGAAACATAATCCTCGGCCTCATCCAATGAGAATTCCGCGGCCTCGCGGCAGTCATCGAGTGCTTTGCCTTCGAGCACGCGCAAGGCGGCTCCAAACGGGATTTCCCAGCCGCGCTGGCCATCGAATCCATACTCATAATGGTCGGACGCGGACGCGGGCTTAGTGTCGATGGTAACCAGTAGCTTGTTCGGCCTCATCGCGAAGGTCTCCAGCGGCAGGTCTTTGCGCTTGTGCCAACTAGCGTCGGTCGCCCCATAGATGTGGGAAGAATGAATCCGCAACGCAGCCTCCCGCCCGCCGCGAGCCGCCAGCGCCTTGCGCATGACCTCCTCCGCGCTGGGATAGTCCTCCAGTGCACCTGGCCGGGTGGTGTTCGCGACCGCTCCGGCGCTTTCACAAGTATCGGTGCGCAGGTGGAGCAACATCGCTTCTAAAAGAGGGGCCATGTCGCCAAATCCCTGCTTGAGCCAGCCCTGAGCCAGATAGGCTTCGACATAGCGGCGATGCCTCGCTTCCGACAGGTCCTGGAATGCGGGCGCGGCAGCGGGGAGGGCCGGCTGAAACCGTTCGGAGATGTCGGAGCGGGGACGCAAGCTAAAGAACTGCACTGGCCGGCCACAAGCGAAGTCCATCCTCTTGAGGTCGAGCATGCGCTCCTGCGGATGGCTGCGGGTGCGATAATGAATCCGGCGGTTGGTAAAATCATAGACCAGCCGCCAAACGGTGGCACTCCCCTGGCAGACTTCGTCGAGGGTTTCGAACGCGTAATCGACGTCCTGGCGCGCGGTGCCGGGCGTAAACCGGGCCGCCCGGGTGGCGGCGTGCGCGAATCGGCCGTCAACCTTCGCTTTCCGGTAGGCGGCTCTTAATGTTCGGTTATTGCCCTCGGATTCGGGATGCGCCTTCACGTAAGCGGCGGAAGGGTCATAGGGATCGTTGGCCAGCGCGCGGTAAGGCAGATTCTCGCCGCGGTGACAGACCATCTTGCCGTCGAGAAACTCAATGCTGGCGCAATCCCCACTTGCATCACATACCAGGTAATGGACCGGCGCAGGGATCGTCAGCGGGTCAATTCGGAGCCGCTCGTCGCTGGCAACCACCTCTGCCACAGTGCGGCAATTGTCGAGTTGGTATTGAATCCATTGCAGTGAACTGACGGCAGGGCGTGAATCCGCGGCCGGATAACGGGTCTGGTCAAGCCACATATCCTCGATCACCAAGCCCGCCTCGTTCATGCCGCCGCAAGGCATCTCCTGGCCGACCGCGTTGAACGTCACGCTCCCGTAACGGGACGTCCATTTGGCCGGCGAGTTTCCCGGCGTCACGAAAGCAGTCTTGCGGATGTTTCGCTGGTTGATGATAACCAGCCCATCTTCCGAGAACCAATCGAAGTTCCGGCCGAAGTATATTTGTCCGTTGCCCTCCAGAACAAACGTCGTGCAGGGGAAGGCGGTGCTGGCGCCCAGCCAGGCGCAGAGAAAGGCGCTGAGAATCCTTTTAGTGTGTCTCATGATACGAGAACCTACCCGCCCGCGAATACCGGGCGAAAGTTCGCCTCGGTGAGGATCCGGGCGACCTCCTGGCGCTTGTCCCCCTGAATCTCGATTTGGCCATTCTTCACTGTGCCACCCGTGCCGCAGGCCTTCTGCATCACCTTGGCCAGTTGTTCCTTTTCCGGCAAGCCGATGCCGACAAAACCCTTTACCACCGTCACCGTCTTGCCGCCGCGCCCGGCCTTCTGCCGGATGATGTCCACCCGGCCACGATTCTTCCGCGCCAGTTTGGCTTCGGGCCGTCGACCGGAATCAGCCGGTGAGCTTTCAGGTGCCGGCGGGAGCCCTTCGTTGGACAACGCGCCAAAGGGATTGTGCCCAAAAGCCTGGTCGCCGTCGGTGGGAATGCGTTTGGGGTCGCTCATGCTTGTTGCGCCGGGAGGAGCTAATCGCGGAAGTTCGTGAACTGCAGCGCCACGGGGAAGTCCTTCGCCCGCACGGCGGCGATCACCGCCTGCAAGTCGTCCCGGCTCTTGCCGGTCACACGAACCTGTTGGTCCTGAATCTGCGTGGTCACCTTGAACTTTGATTCGCGGATAAAGCTGGTGACCTGTTTGGCCACCTCGGTCTCGAGGCCCTGTTTGATCTTGATCACCTGCCGCGCGTGCCCCAGCGGCGACACCTCCGGCTCGCACTGCTCGACGTTTTTGAGGCTGATATTGCGTTTGGCGATCTTGCCAATGACAATCTCGGTCAGCGCCTTGAGCTTGAACGCGTTGTCGGCGGAAAGCTTGATCTCATTCTTCTCGAGCACGATGGCCGCATTGGTGCCTCTGAAATCGAAGCGGTTGGCCAATTCCTTGTTGGCGATGTTCACGGCGTTCTCGATTTCCATCGAGTTGACCTGGCTGACGATATCGAATGATGGCATGGCCACATGCTAATCCGTCGCCTGA
>Ga0224558_1003347_pt1 | contig 13484 bp, 14 predicted proteins | sample 714S32024metaG_FD_180682 | JGI IMG/M metagenome (GOLD analysis project Ga0224558, IMG submission 180682) | Peat soil microbial communities from Stordalen Mire, Sweden - 717 S3 20-24 | ecosystem: Environmental > Terrestrial > Soil > Wetlands > Peat | place: Sweden: Norrbotten County, Stordalen... | reverse complement strand
CCCGGGCATCCCTCCGGTGCGTCCGGACCTCGGGGTGCTGGGCGGCTACCACTCGCCACAGGTCGACGTCGAGGTCCGCCTCAACACCAACGAGTCCCCGCTGGCGCCACCCCTGGCCTGGTACGAGGCGTTCCGGTCGGGGCTGGAGGCCATCGACTTCAACCGGTACCCCGACCGCCGGGCCACCGCGCTGCGTGGGGCCGTGGCCGACGCCCACCACGTGGCACCGGAGCAGGTCTTCTGCGCCAACGGGTCCAACGAGGTGCTCCAGTGCCTGCTGCTGGCCTACGGCGGACCGGGCCGATGCGTGGCGCTCTTCGAGCCCACCTACACCCTCCACCGGCACATCGCCCGGATCACCGGCACCCCGGTCGCCGCCGGCCGGCGGACGAACGACTTCCGGCTCGACCTCGACGAGGTGGAGCGGGTGGTCGTCGCCTCCGACCCGGTGATCACCTTCCTCTGCTCGCCGAACAACCCGACCGGCCGAGCCGACTCCCTGGCCGAGATCCGAGCGGCCCTCGCCCTGGCCCCCGGCCTGCTGGTGGTGGACGAGGCCTACGGGCAGTTCGCCCCGGCGTCGGCCCTCGAGCTCCTCGGCGACGGCACCCCGTCCCCGGAGCGGATCGCCGTGGTCCGGACCTTCTCGAAGACCTGGTCGATGGCCGGGCTGCGCCTGGGGTACGTGATCGCCGATCCCGAGGTGGTCCGGGCGTGCGAGATGGTCGCCCTGCCCTACCACCTGGACTCGGCCAAGCAGCTGGCCGGCCGACTGGCGCTCCGGTACACCGACGAGATGGAGGCGCGGGTGGCGATGCTCCGGGAGGAACGCGGGCGCATCGCCGCGGTCCTGTCCGAGCTCCCGGTGGACACCTGGCCCTCGGACGCCAACTTCATCCTCTTCCGCCCGACCGGTGCGGACGCCCACCAGGTGTGGACGGAGCTGCTCGAGCGGTCGGTGCTCGTGCGAGACTGTTCGGAGTGGCCCGGGCTCACCGGGTGCCTGCGGGTCACGGTGGGCATCCCCGCCGAGAACGACCGCTTCCTGGCCGCACTGATGGAGAGCTTGCGATGACCACCGTTCCCGCCGCCACACACCGGACCGCCACTGCCAGCCGGGCCACCAAGGAGACCACCGTCGACGTCGCCCTCGACCTCGACGGCTCCGGGACCGCCGAGGTCTCGACCGGACTGCCGTTCTTCGACCACATGGTCGGCCAGCTGGGGCGGCACGGTGGCTTCGACCTCACGGTGGTGGCCCGCGGCGACCTCGAGGTCGACGCCCACCACACCGTCGAGGACGTGGGGATCACCCTCGGGGACGTGCTGGCCGAGGCGCTCGGGAACAAGGCCGGCATCCGGCGCTTCGGCTCGATCTCCCTCCCGCTGGACGAGGCGCTGGTCGACGTGGCCCTCGACCTGTCGGGACGGCCCTACCTCGCCTACGACATCGAGTTCCCCCCGGAGACCAACCCGTTGGGCAGCCCGCCCTTCGACCCCCAACTGGCCGAGGAGTTCTGGCGGGCGTTCGCCACCGCCGCCGGGGTCACCCTCCACATCCGCCTGCGCAGCGGCAGGAACACCCACCACATCGTGGAGGCTTCGTTCAAGGGCGTGGCCCGCGCCCTGCGCGACGCGGTCCGGCGCGAGGGCGTCGGGATCCCCTCGACCAAGGGGACCCTGTGACCGCCCGGGCCGGCGGGGGACGCCGGCGTCCCGGCCGGCAGTGATCGCCGTCCTCGACTACGGCATCGGCAACCTCCGCTCGGCCGAGAAGGCGCTCCAGCACCTGGGTGCCGATGCCCGCCTGGTGGACGATCCGGACCGCGCCACCGAGGCCACCGGCGTGGTCCTGCCCGGAGTCGGCGCCTTCGGGCGGTGCGCCCAGGCCCTGCGGTCGACCGGTCTCGATCGGGCCGCGCGGTCCGCCGTCCGTCGGGGTGTGCCCTTCCTCGGGATCTGCGTCGGCTTCCAGCTGCTCTACGAGGGATCCGACGAGGACCCGTCCGAGGACGGCCTCGGCATCCTCGCCGGCACGGTCAGGCGCCTGCCGGTCGGGGAGAAGCACCCCCAGATGCAGTGGAACGTGCTGTCGCCGGTGCCGGAGCGCGACCCGGGCCTGCTGGCCGGGGTTCCCGATCCGGCGTGGGTGTACTTCGTCCACTCGTACGCGCCGGAGCAGACCCTCGACACCACGTCCACCTGCGACTACGGCGGACCGGTGACCGCCTCCGCCGAGCGGGACGGAGTGTGGGGCACCCAGTTCCACCCCGAGAAGTCAGGTGCGGTCGGGCTGGGCATCCTGGCCAACTTCGTGCGGGCCTCCCACCGGGGCCCGGCGTGATGGAGCTCTATCCGGCCATCGACATCCGGGACGGTGGGGCGGTCCGCCTGACCCAGGGCGACTTCGACCGTCAGAGCGACTACGGGGACCCGGTCGAGCTGGCTCGGCGCTTCGCCGGCGCCGGTGCCCCGTGGCTCCACGTGGTCGACCTCGACGCCGCCCGGGAGGGGCGCCCGGTCAACCGCCCGACGGTGCTGGCCATCGCCGGGGCCGTCGACGTCCCCGTGGAGTGCGGTGGGGGCGTGCGCACCGAGTCCGACGTCGATGAGCTCCTCGACGGAGGTGTGGCACGGGTCATCCTCGGCACGGTGGCCCTCGACGACCCCCGGCTGCTCCGGAGGGCGGCGGCCCGGCACCCGGGACAGGTGGCGGTGGGGATCGACTACCGGCAGGCCGGCGGGGGGCGCACCGAGGTGGCGGTGCGGGGCTGGGAGCGGGGCAGCGGGCGCACCGTCGACGAGGTGCTCGACGAGCTGGCCGACGCCGGGGTGGCTGCCGTCGTGGTGACGGCCATCGAGCGAGACGGGACGCTGTCGGGGCCCGACCTCGCAGGGCTTGCCAGCGTCCTGGCCGAGACGGGGCTTCCGGTGATCGCGTCGGGCGGTGTGGGCGGGGTCCCCGACGTCGAGGCCCTGGCCCGCCTGGCCGTCCCCCCTGACGCATCGGGTGGACCCGCCGGACAGGCGACCCGCCGGCTGGCCGGGGCGATCACCGGCAAGGCCTTGGTGGACGGTCGGATGACCGTGGAGGAGGGGGTGGCGGCGTGCGCACGGTACGGGTGATCCCCTGCCTCGACGTCGATGCCGGACGGGTGGTCAAGGGGGTCCGGTTCACCGACCTGTTCGACGCCGGGGACCCGGTCGAGCTGGCCACCCGCTACGACGCCCAGGGCGCCGACGAGCTGGTCTTCCTCGACATCACCGCCTCGTCGGACCGACGCCGGACCATGGTCGAGGTGGTGTCACGCACGGCCGAGGTGGTTTTCATCCCGTTCACCGTGGGAGGTGGCGTCCGCTCGGTCGAGGACGCCCGACTGCTGCTTCGGGCCGGAGCGGACAAGGTGGGCATCAACACGGCCGCCGTCGACCGACCGGAACTCGTCGGCGAGCTGGCCGACGAGTTCGGGAGCCAGTGCGTGGTGGTAGCCGTCGACGCCCGCCGGCGACCGGGGCGCGACGGTGACGGCTCCTCGAGCTGGGAGGTCTTCACCCACGGTGGGCGGACCGCCAGCGGCCTCGACGCGGTGGCCTGGGCCGAGCGGTGCGCGGCGGACGGCGCCGGCGAGATCCTCCTCACGTCGATGGACCGTGACGGTACACGGGACGGGTTCGACCTGGCCCTCACCCGCCGGGTGGCCGAGCGGTGCCCGGTCCCGGTGATCGCATCGGGTGGGGTGGGGACCCTCGAGCACCTGGCCCAAGGGGCGCTGGAGGGGTTGGCGGATGCGGTGCTGGCCGCGTCGATCTTCCACCTCGGGGAGTTCACGGTGGCCGAGGCCAAGGCGTATCTCCAGGCTGCCGGGGTGGCGGTTCGCCCGGTATGAGGGCCGCCGGTCCCGACCGGCCGCCGTGTCTCCTGCGGTAGCCTTGCCCCGTGGCCACCACGACGACCGAACCGCCGACGAACAGCCACAACGGCGACCGGGTCGACGCCGAACTGGCCATCACGGTGCTGGCCGACCGGGTGCTGGTCCAGGTGGGCCAGGCCGAGGGCGAGCGCCGTTCGAGGGCAGGGATCCTGATCCCGGCCACCGCCCAGGTCTCACGCCGGCTGGCCTGGGCCGAGGCGGTGGCCGTCGGACCCCATGTCCGCTCGGTCAAGGCGGGTGACACCGTGCTGTTCAACCCGGAGGACCGCTTCGAGGTCGAGGTCCAGGGGGCCGAGTACGTGATCCTGCGGGAGCGAGACATCCACGCGGTGGCGGCCAGCCACATCGACGGTGGCACCGGCCTGTACCTCTGATCCCGACCGGAGCCGCCACCGGAGCGGACCGCCGCCCGCCCCGGCCACGATCCCATGCACGACACCGCACGCCCATCCCACCAGGAGCACCACCCGTGACCACCACCCCCACACCGCACGCCACCGGAGGCTTGGCGGCGACGCCGATCACCTTCACCGAGGAGCAGCTCGCCGAGGTCGCCTACAACGCCGACGGCCTGGTGGCGGCCATCGTGCAGGACGCCTCCGACCGCGCCGTCCTGATGTTCGCCTGGATGAACGCCGAGTCGCTGCGCCGGACCCTCGAGACCGGCCGCACCTGGTTCTGGAGCCGGAGCCGCCAGGAGTTCTGGTGCAAGGGCGAGACATCCGGCGACCGGCAGTACGTGCGCAGCATCAGGTTCGACTGCGACGGCGACGCCCTTCTGGTGGTGGTCGACCAGGAGGGAGCCGGCGCCTGCCACACCGGCAACCGGTCCTGCTTCTACCGCGCCTTCGGCGACGAGCCGACGGAGCCGTGACGCCCTGGGGCGCCGGACCGGAGGGCCCGGGCCCGGCCGGGTTCAGGGCCCTGGCGTCCTCCCACCGGATCGTCCCGGTGTGGCGGGAGCTGGTCGCCGACACGGTCACCCCGGTGGCCGCCTTCCTCCAGATCGTCGGCAGCGGTCCCGGATTCCTCCTCGAGTCGGTCGAGGGGGGCGAGCGGTGGGGGCGGTACTCCTTCGTAGGCCGGAGCCCGCTGGCCACCGTGACCGCCCGGGGCCCGGTGGTCGAGGCCGAGGGGAGGCTCGACCTCGATGCCGCCACCGGGGGGGCGGTGAGTGGCGACCGCGGCGTGCTGGCCGCGCTGGAGGCGATGCTCCGGACCTTCGACTCACCCGACCTGCCCCATCTCCCCCCGCTCCACGCCGGACTGGTCGGCTACCTGGGCTATGACGTGGTCCGCGAGGTCGAGCACCTCCCGGGTACCCCGCCGGACGATCTCGGCCACCCGGACGCCATCCTGGCCGTCATCGGCCAGCTGGCCGCCTTCGACCACTGGCGCCAGCGGGTGGTGCTCATCGACAACGTGGTGGTCGACCCGGCGTGGGGCGGCGAGGAGCTGGACCGCGCCCACCGCGACGCCCTGGAGCGGCTCGATCACCTGGCGGCCGACTGCTTCCGTCCGCTCGGACAGTCGGCCCGGCTGCTGCCCGAGCGTGTCGACCCGCCCCCCGATGTCCGGCGCACCATGTCCGACTCGCTCTACGAGGACGCGGTCCGGGCAGCCAAGGAGCACATCCGGGCCGGCGACGTGTTCCAGGTGGTGCTCTCCCAGCGGTTCGACCTGGCCTCCCTCGATGCCGACCCGTTCGACGTCTACCGGGTCCTCCGGCTGGTCAACCCGAGCCCCTACCTCTACTTCCTGCGCTTCCCCGAGGTGACCGTGGTGGGGGCGTCACCCGAGCCGATGGTCCGTCTACGGGACGGCACCGTGACCTCTCGTCCCATCGCCGGCTCACGCCCCCGGGGCTCGACGCCCGAGGCGGACGCCCGCCTCGAAGGGGAGCTGGTCGAGGATCCGAAGGAGGTGGCGGAACACGTCATGCTGGTCGACCTGGCCCGAAATGACGTGGGCCGGGTGGTCGCCTTCGGCACCGAGACGGTCGACGAGATGATGACCGTCGAGCGCTACAGCCACATCATGCACCTCACCTCGCAGGTCACCGGGCGGCTGTCCCCGGGCAAGGGTCCCATCGACGTGCTCCGGGCGACGCTCCCGGCGGGCACCCTGTCCGGCGCGCCGAAGGTGCGGGCCATGGAGATCATCGACGATCTCGAGCCGACCAAGCGGGGGGTCTACGGGGGCGTGGTCGGCTACCTCGACTTCTCGGGGAACCTCGACACGGCCATCGCCATCCGGACCATGACCGTCGGACCGGACGGCCGGGCCTCGGTGCAGGCCGGCGCCGGTATCGTGGCCGACAGCGACCCCGCGTCGGAGAACGCCGAGTGCGCCCACAAGGCGGCGGCCATGCTGTCGGCGGTGGCCATGGCCCGTGCCGCGGCGCACCAGCGGGAAGTCCGGTGACGGCCCCGGTCGGGGTCGGGAGCGCGGGGCGGGCGACCGGCTACCACGAGCTCCGGTCGTCCGTGGCGGCCCGCGAGCTCGGACGGGACGTACTGCGGATGTCCGGCACCGATTCCACCTCGTACCTGCAGGGGCAGTGCAGCCAGGACGTCGTCGGCCTCGAGCCGGGTACTGGCGTCGACGCCCTGCTCCTCAGCCCCCAGGGGAAGGTGGACGTCTACCTGCGGGTGACCTCGTTGGGGGCGGACGGGTTCCTCCTCGACACCGATCCCGGCTACGGGCCGGTGGTCGCCGCCCGGCTCGAGCGCTTCCGGCTCCGGGTTGCGGTGGAGATCGAGCCGCTGGACTGGCGGTGCGTGGCGGTGCGTGGACCGCAGGCGGACGGCTCGGTCGTCGGCCGCCCGGAGCTGACGCTGCCGGTGGCCTGGCCGGGGTTGGCCGGTGTCGACCTGCTGGGGCCGGCGCCGGTCGGCGGCCCGGACCGGTGGGTCGCCGACCACGTGGTCCGGTGCCATGGCGAGGCGTGGGAGGCTGCCCGCATCGAGGCCGGCGTGCCGGTCAACGGCCGGGAGGTGGTCGACGGGACCATCGCCGCCGAGGTGGGCCTGGTGGACCGCACGGTCTCGTTCACCAAGGGGTGCTTCACCGGACAGGAGCTGGTCGCCCGCCTCGATGCCCGCGGGTCGAAGGTGGCCCGCCGGCTGTGCGGCGTGGTGGTGGGGCCCGCCGACGACGACCCGGGCGCGGCCGCCGGCGCCCTCGTCGGCGCCGCCGTCCTGAGCGGGGACGGCGGGCACGAGGTGGGCCACCTGTCGTCGGCGGCGTGGTCCCCGGGGTTCGGGGCCATCGTCGCCCTGGCCACACTCCATCGACGGGTGAGCCCGCCGGCCGGCGTGTTGGTGGCCGCCGGGGGCACCCGGATCACCGCCGAGGCCCTCCCGCTCCCCCTGGTCGGAGCGGCCGGCGACCGGTCGACCGGGTAGTCGTCGGGGCGGGGACTCCGGCCCGCGGATGCCGCCGCGGTTCAGATCGGCTGTCGGCCCAGGAGGAGGTGGTAGACCTTCTGCCGGACCCACGGGTGTGCCTCCGGCAGGGAGGCCGGACGACCACGCGGCCCGCCGGCTCCGCTCCGGTGGGCCCGTCGAGACGATCGGAGACATCATGACGCCAGATGCATCCTCGACCGGCACCCCGGCGCCCGACGGCACCGTCGAGATGGACGCCGACCACATCACCACCACGACCCGGGACCCCCTGGAGATCGCCGAGCGCCTGCAACACTGGTTGGCGGCCACGCTGGGCCCGGGTCGGGACCCGGTAGTCGCCGAGCTGGCCAGCCCCGAGAGCAACGGGATGTCCTCGGAGACCGTGCTGTTCACCGCCACCTGGGACGAGGACGGGACCGTCGTCCCCCATCGGCTGGTCGCCCGGATCGAGCCTCCGTCCACCGCCTACCCGGTGTTCACCACCTACGACCTCGGCATGCAGTACCGGGTCATGCGCCTGGTGCGCGACCACACCTCCGTGCCGGTGCCCGAGACCCTGTGGTACGAGCCCGACCCCGAGGTGCTCGGCGGACCGTTCTTCGTGATGGCCCGTGAGGACGGGCTGGTCCCCCCCGACGTCCTGCCGTACACCTTCGGTGACAACTGGGTGTTCGACGGCGCCGAGGCGGCCAGGCGGTCCATCCAGGACTCGGCGATCCGGGCGATGGCCGGGATCCACACCATCACCCCCGCCCATCACGACCTCGGGTTCCTCGAGCTCGACCAGCCCGGCGCCACCGCGCTCGAGCGCCTCTTCAACCACTGGAGGGCGTATCACCGCTGGGTCGTCCAGGACACCCCGTCGCCTCTGCTGGCCGACTGCTTCGACTGGCTCGAGGACCACCTGCCCACCGACGTCAGCGGGGACGCCCTCTCGTGGGGCGACGGTCGGATCGGGAACATGATGTTCCGCGACAACCAGGTGGTGGCCGTCCTCGACTGGGAGATGGCCTCGGTCGCCCCACCCGAGGTCGACCTCGGGTGGATGTGCTACCTCCACCTCTTCTTCCAGGACCTGGCGGTCGACCTCGGTGCGCCCGGCCTGCCGGGCATGTTCCGGCCCTCGGACGTGGCCGCCACCTACGCCGAGTTCTCCGGCCGGCCGCCGGGCGACCTGGCCTGGCACATCGCCTTCGCCGCCGTCCGGCACGGGGCCATCATGCGCCGGGTCACCGAGCGGGCCATCTTCTTCGGGGAGGCAGCCATGCCCGACGACGTCGACGACCTGATCATCCACCGGGCGTCGCTGCGGGCCATGCTCGACGGCTCGTACTGGTCGGGCGTCGCCCTCTGAGCGGCCGGGCGCCGCCGCCTACCAGAAGGAGGACTCCGCGCCCAGCCCCTTCGCCGGGTGGGCGCCGGTGATCATCGGCTGGCAGTTTCCCCATCCTTCGGCACCGGTGTCGAGGTCGCGCACGTGGACGAACGTGTCCCGGAGCTGGTGGAGCTCACGGGCGAGGTCCGACCGGCGACAGTCCTCCAGTCGCTCGCCGTCGACGTGCAACTCGCCCCGCCACTCGCCGTGGTGGTGGCCCTGCCATCCGAAGTAGAGACCGGCGCCGAGGTGGAACCCGGTGTCGGTGGGGACCTCGAGCTCGAACCGTCGGGTGGCACCGTCCTCCATGGTCACGTCCACCCGCCCACCGATCAGCCGGCGGTTGACGGGGTCGAAGGCGAGGTCCGGCCGGATGTCGGCCATGCGCTCGACCCGGCCGTCGGCGCGCTCGACCGCTCCGGTCACCGTGCGGTGGGCGTGTCCGAAGCCGTGGAGGTCGACCAGGTGCATGAACAGGCCCCACGGGGTGCCGTCCGGGTCGGCCATGAGCACCGGGCACCAGATCATCTGGAAGTCCATCTCCGACACCGGGTCGAACGGATCGGTGTCGGTCGGAGGGGTCCCCACGTCGTAGCGCACCCCCCACGAGTGGTCGCGGGTCGACACCCACTGGTCGGGGGTGATCTCGTGGCGCTCGCCGTCCACCTCGATCCAGCCGGAGGCCGTGCCGATCTGGTGGTAACGCACCAGGTCGGCACTCACCCGGTAGCCGAGGGGGGCGCGCTGATGGGTCCGTTCCTCGGTCGCCGGCGCCAGGACGGCCTCGTAGACCCAGTCGAACGAGAGTGGCTGGCACGGGTTCGGGTCGAGAGCGAAGCGCACCCGCCGCATCGGTTCGAGCACCTCGTAGCGGATCGGCCCGACCGTGGTGCGGTCGAAGTCAGGGAACAGCCGGCGGCTGCCGCGCACCGTGATCTGCTCCGGTCCGCGGGAGATCCCGGCGTAGCCGTCGAGGACGTTGCGGTTGGTGTACTTGCCCATCCCGAAGCCCAACTGGAGCGCGCCGTCCCGGCGGGCGGCCATGGCACACACCTTCTCGGTCCAGGAGGGGTCGCTGGCCCCGACGGTGGCGAACGTGTCGGCGATCTGATGGTCGAAGCGCTCGTCGGACGGTCCGAGGGGACCGAGAGGATTGGCCATGGTCGGTCTCCCCGGTGTGGCCCGGCGGGTCGCCGAGGCGGATCAGACGCCGAGACTACCCTTGGCCGCCCGCTCGAAGACCCGATAGGGCAGGAGGCGCTTGGCCACGATGCCGATCCGCTCGTCGAACTTGCCCACCGAGACGCGTCGGGGCGGCCGGCCGCCGGCCAGCACCCGCTCGACCACCGTCGCCACCCGGTCGGGATCGACGCCGTCGGCCTCGTCGGCCGCCATTGCGTCGACCGCCTTGGCCGCCACCGCGGCGTAGGCGCCGTCCGCCGGGACGGGCACGTCACGCCGGTTGGCGGTGAAGTCGGTGCGGACGTTGCCCGGCTCGACCAGGGTGACCTCGATCCCGAACGGCGCGACCTCGTGGGCGAGGGCCTCCCCGTACCCCTCCATGGCGAACTTGCTGGCGCTGTAGAACGCCTGGAAGGGCAGTCCGAGGAGGCCGCCGATCGAGCTGATCAGCACCACCCGGCCTCGACCGTGCCGGCGCATGACGGGCAGGGCGCGCTGCACTACCCGGACCGCCCCCCAGAAGTTGGTCTCCATCTGCTGGTGGGCGGACCCGATGGGCGTGTCCTCCACGGCGCCGGCCAGGCCCCATCCGGCACAGGCCACCACCGCGTCGAGACGGTCGTGCCTGTCGAGGAGCGTGGCGAAGCCGGCGTCGACGGAGGCGTCGTCATCCACGTCCATCGCCAGGGGGACCCACCCCCCGTCGGAGGTCCCACGCCGACTGGCGCCGATCACGTTCCATCCCCGCGAGTGCATCCGGTCCGCACACGCCCGGCCGATGCCGGCCGACGCCCCGGTGATCAGGATCACCTCATCCACTGGTCCTCCCCTCGCTGGCGGCTGCTGTCCCGATGGGCCATGGCGCCCCCCGGCCCTCCGGCTCGGCCCGCGGCGGTGGGGGCGGAGCCGCGGTGCCCGGCCGGAACCAGAGCGTCATGGTGGTGCCCCGGCCCTCGGCGACCGGCGAGTCGGCCCGCACCGATGCGCCCATGGCCGTAGCCAGCTCCGACACGATGGCCAGCCCCAGGCCCGACCCCTTGCGGCGACCGGCCACCCGATCCGAGGTGAAGTGGCGCTCGAAGACCTGCGAGATCTGGTCGGGTGGGATGCCCGGCCCGTCGTCGGCCACCCAGACGGCGGGCCGGTCCCCGATGGCGCCCACGCCGACCACCACCCGGCTCTGGGCGAACGTCGACGCGTTCTCCAGCAGGTTTGCCACGATCTGGCCGAGCCGATCGGGATCGGCGGTGATCCAGAGCGGCCGGTCCGACCCCGGAGCGGTGACCAGCTCGAGACCGAGGGCCGCCGCGCGTGGCCGGAAACCGTCCGCCACCAGGCGGACCACCTCGGCACCGTCGACGGGCCGCAGGGACAGGGAGAACCGATCGGCGTCCAGTCGGGCCAGGTCGAGGAGGTCCTGGACCAGCCGCTCGAGCCGCTGAGCCTCGGCGCTGATCACCTCGGCCGCACCGGTCGGATCGTCGGTGGCCCCGTCGATCACCGCGTCGGCGTAGCCCCGGATCGAGGTGAGTGGGGTCCGGAGCTCGTGGGAGACGGACAGGATGAACTGGCGCTCCTGGTCGCGCGCCCGCTTCAGGTTGGCGCCCATGATGTTGATGGACTCGGCCAGCTGGGCCGACTCGGGGTCTTCTCGCCGGCGGACCGGGACAGTGGCCTCGAGGTCGCCGGCGGCGATCCGCCTGGTCGTGGTCACGGCCGCCTGGATCGGACGGGTGAAGCGCCGGGTCAGGGCCGCGGCCACCAGGGCGGCGACGGCCAGTCCGACGGCGGCGACCAGCCCGAAGTAGCCGAGCCCGTTGGCCGGGTCGTGCGCCTGACGGGTGACCACCAGGACCGGGAGGTAGGCGGTGATCTTGGTGATCGGTGTGGGTACCGCCGAGTAGACGAGGAGCGAACCGGTGTGGCCGGTGACCTGACGGCCGTCCTCCAGGGTCTGCACCTGACGGGGTCGCAGCGAGACGCCCGACGGGACCATGCCGGTGATCGAACCGTCGGCGTGGAGGGCGACCACGGCGATCCCGGCGAAGGCCCCGGCGTTGGAGATCACCGCCAGCTCGCGGCGGAAGCCGACCCGTGTGACGTAGGTCCCGCTGGAGATGGTGGTCGAGATGGACCGGGCCTCACCGGCCAGCTCCTGTTGTGCCGACGAGACGGCCGCCCGGCGGATGAGGACGTAGCTCCCGACGGTGGTGACGGCCAGGGTGGCCGCCAGGAGGAGCAGGATCGAGATGGTGAGCCGGCGTCTCATCCCAGTCGGTAGCCGACTCCCCAGACCGTGGCCAGGGGAAGGTCGTCGCCCAGCTTCTTGCGCAGCTGGCGGACGTGGACGTCGACGGTACGCTCGTCGCCGAACCAGTCACGGCCCCACACCCCGTTGAGGAGCTGCCGCCGGGAGAGGGCCAGGCCGAGGTTGTCGACCAGGTAGGCCAGCAGGTCGAACTCCCGGGTGGCCATGGCCACCACCTCGCCGTCCCTGCGGACCTCCCGGCGGCCGGTGTCGATCTCGATCCCGCCCAGGGCCACCACGGCCGGGGTGGCGGACCGCGGAACACCCGTCCGGCGAAGGATGGCGTGCACCCGGGCCACCAGCTCACGGGCCGAGAACGGCTTGGTCACGTAGTCGTCGGCACCCAACTCGAGACCGAGGATCCGGTCGACCTCGTCGTCTCGGGCGCTGAGGATGAGCACCGGGGTGCCGCCCGTGCCGGCGGCACCGCCATCGGCTCCGTGGGCCGCCGGGACGGTGCGGAGGCGGCGGCAGACGTCGAATCCGTCGAGCGCCCCGGGCAGGCCGATGTCGACGATCACCAGCCGGGGACGCTCCCGGTCGACCAGTGCCAGTCCGGACTCGCCGTCGTCCGCCTGCAGCACCCGGAAGCCGTCCCGGCGCAGGTACATGGCTACGAGATCGGAGATGTGGTGATCGTCTTCGATGACCACCAGGGTCCCATCTGCTCCCACCATGACCACCAGCCTGCCACCGGGGAACCGCGCACCGCCCGCACCGTTAGGGATGTGTGATCGGGGGAGACGCCCACACCGGATCCCGCACGGAGCGGCTCCCTTCCGGCATGATGTGCCCATGGGCTCCGCCGGTGACACACCCCGCAAGCCGAGGCATCCGCTTCCCAAGGTGCCGAAGTACGAGGAACCGAACAGCCTCCCGCTGGGCGGTGGGGCCGGGCAGGGCTACGGCCGGTTCGGCCACGGGTCCGGCCACCACGACCCGGACAAGCCGGGCCGGGCCGGTGCGTTCCTACTCCGCATCCTGGGGATGCGTCCGAAGAAGTAGCTCCCGTCCGGGGGCGGCGGCGGGCTGGCGGTAGGCCCTGAGCGGACCCCCCGGGGCCCGATCGACCGGGGCGAGAGGAGTGATTGTGCGGCCCAACCGAGTCGAAGCGCTCGTCGACGGCATCTTCGCCATCGCCCTCACGCTGCTGGTCCTCGACCTCCCGCGGCCCACCGGGTCGGCACCAGTGGGCCACGAGCTCCTGCACCAGTGGCCGTCGTACGCGGCCTACCTGGTCTCGTTCGGCACCGTCGGCATCCTGTGGATCGAGCACC
>Ga0224558_1003345_pt1 | contig 13488 bp, 15 predicted proteins | sample 714S32024metaG_FD_180682 | JGI IMG/M metagenome (GOLD analysis project Ga0224558, IMG submission 180682) | Peat soil microbial communities from Stordalen Mire, Sweden - 717 S3 20-24 | ecosystem: Environmental > Terrestrial > Soil > Wetlands > Peat | place: Sweden: Norrbotten County, Stordalen... | reverse complement strand
TGTTGGAAGCGCTGTATTTAAAAGAAAAAAGAAATTCCAATATCCGGGAACTTTCCGGAGGGATGAAAAAGAGGTTTTTAATCGCCAAGGCCCTGGTGCACCGGCCTAAAATACTTGTCCTGGATGAACCGACTGCCGGAGTCGACATAGAAATGCGGCATACTTTGTATGACTTTTTATGTAAGCTGCACCAAGCGGGAACGACGATAATACTCACGACGCATTATATTGAGGAAGCAGAAAAGCTCTGCGACCGGGTTGTGATTATTGACAGCGGGAAGATCATTGCGGACGAACCTAAGACTCGACTGATCGAGAGCTTTTCCAGGGAAGTTACGGTAGAATTTCAATTTGATTTCGAATTAGATATTGCCGATATGGCGTTTTTAAACACGTACAATCCTCAAATAGAGGAAAAGACAAAGCTTCAGCTTAGAGTATCGAAAAAAGATCTGTCAAAGGTCTTGCAAATGATATCCCGGAGAAATATGGAGTTTATTGATCTAGCCATAGAGAAACCAAAGCTGGAAGATATCTATTTAAGCCTTATTCACCGTTAGGAGATCAGAAATGGAAAAAATTCTTTATAACAAAGTTGGTTTTATAACGCTTTTGGGCAGAGAAATACAGCGCTTTATGAAGGTTCCAGTCCAAACGATTCTTGCTCCGCTGATTTCCAATATCTTGTACCTGGGGATTTTTGGCGGAATGTTAAAGACAAGGCAGATGGGTATTAACGGGGTAAACTATCTTCAATTTCTTGTGCCGGGTCTGGTTTCAATGGGAACGATTTTTGCCGCTTTCCAGAATCCGTCGTTCTCGCTCATCTCCCAGAAGTTTCAAAATACAATCCAAGATATCAACAGCTATCCGATTTCCAATATAGAAAAAGCGCTGGCCTTTATTCTCGGGGGTACGCTCAGAGGCGTTTTGGTTGGCATTCTGACCTACGCCTCAACCATTGTCTTTGTTGGCTTCATGCCGGGACACTCTTTGCTTTTCCTTGGATCGTTAGGGGCAACAGCCTTTCTTTTCGCTTCCTTGGGTTTGATTGCCGGCCTTGTCCTCGACGATTTTGAGAAACTGAATTTTTTGCTCTCGATTATTATCACACCGCTGGCCTATTTGGGAGGCGTGTTTTTTGATATAGCCAAACTGCCCGGTTTGTTGTCGGCCATCCGCTTTATCAATCCGATCTATCCGCTTGTAAGTATCACACGAGCGGTTTATTTGGGTATTTTTGAAGGAAGTATTTATTGGCTTATTGGCATTGCAGCTGTCATGATCATTGGTACATTCCTGGCCGCTGTTATTCTATTTAAGAAAGGTATCGGAATAAAAATCAGATAATGGTTTGAACCTCTCATGACTGAAGTTAAAGCGTTTACTTTTGGAGTTGAAAGTCTGAAATCGCGTTCGAAATCGCGGAGAATCAACATAAAATCATCACCCTGGTTCAGGGATTTCTGAGACACAAAACGATATACAACTATGACACCGGCATCCCATCTTTATCTTCGAAGATGAAACTGATCCTGACATTACCCAGCCAAGGGATCCGTGGGTCGATGTTGTGAAAACGTAGCTTGGCGTCGAGGTTCCGGTATCTTTCGATGACAGTTTCTTGGCCTTTGAAAAATGCAAACTTGACGATAAGCCGGTCGTCAATCAGTTGCAGATGCGCTTTTCTATGAAGCAACGCATCGTAAATACTTTCAATATTCATGGATGAGAATTGGCCACCCAGTTGCTGCCGCAGATAGTTGCACATGGAGAAGGCCAGGAACTTAATGTATAGCATGCTGTCTATCTTCGGCTGCCTGATCCCCGGCAGGTGATCCAGATTGAGAAACGCTTCGACATCTTTAAAGAAGTTTTCGATCCGCCACCGTCTGGCGTAACGGATGACCAGCATCTCCGGAGTGGTTTTCTCGTCATTGGTAATCAGGCCGATTAGTTTCCCGGAGTCGAGCAATTTGATCACGAGCAACCTTAATGGCGCCGGGCAATTGGTTACATGCATGTAGGTAGTGGCCAGGTCCTTGCCCTCGCAGAGTCTATGAAAAGCGCTCTCGGGGACCGCCTCCAGTTGCTCGACGATGGTCTTGTAGTTCTTGGCAATGGTGATGAATTTGGTTTTTGGCATCTCCACCAGCCTGGCAAAGAACTCACCCTTGAAGAACTCCCGATCGAACACCAGGGTGAACCACGGAGCGCCGCCGACAATCGACCTTACCTTATCGATGAAGTCGGGCAAGATCTCGAAGATGCTCTGGTGTCTCAGGTACACGTAGTAATAGATCGGGTTGCCCGTGTCCTGGTCATGGGCAGTCATCGTACACCAGCACTTCACTGACTTCTTTTTGGTTCCGTGATGGCCTTCGGGCAGTTTCTGATCACCGAAATATTCGGAGACATGGATGTCGATGTTGACAATCCGGCCGCGGATCATGCCGATCCGCTTCAGGATCCTGGCGGTCTTCAGCTTGAGTTCACCCAGAGCCTTGGCCTCGACCAGATTCAGGTACTGATGAAGCGTGGCTCCGGACGGCAGTCTGGGCAGGCCAGCGGCAATAGCGATACCGGGGTCCTGGATGGCGCCAACCTTGCTCAGGTTTTTCAGGCCGCTGATGACGGTGAAGAAGATCGTCAGCATGGCCTGCGTCGGCGCCAGCCCTCGGGAGCGCTGCTCCTTGCCTGGCCAGAGCGTCCGGGCAAGATCCTGAGCCTTGATCTGGAGCAGGAAGGGGATCAGCAGAAACAGATCCCCGAAGTAGGTTTCAACCCCGCCGGACAATAGCTTCAGCAAGGCATTCGTGACATCGCTTCTGCTCTTGCTCAAAGGCGGACCGCTTAATGCCGGCGTCTGTATCTCGGGTTCCTTGTCAAGGTGCAGTACTGCAGGATCACTTTCATCAAGAATCAGATCGCCATCGGGGCTGGTGGACACTTTCGCAAGCAGCAGACCGGACTCTCCGTCATCGAAATCGGAGGGAACAGTAACCCCGAGGATGCCGATATTCATCGGCTCTGATTTAAGAGTTTTTTTTAGACCGTGACCGGGGTATGTAAAGGTTGTGCTTTAAAAGAATCCGGTCGACGGTTTTCTGGCTGATAGAAAGAGGGATCCCCTTGGCGGCGTACTCTTCTTTCAGCAATTCATACAGGTGCGAGTTCTTGAATTTTGGGTCATTCAGGTGCTCTCTCTTGATGGAGAGAACCAAGTCTTCGATCTGGTCTGTCACTTTCAGAGGATTTTTGGGTCCAGGGACCCTGCCCAGCAAGCCGGCCATGCCCTCGTTTTCATAGCGGGCCTTGGCATCGTAAAAGATCTTCCTGGTATAGCTGAACTCCTTGCAGACCTGAGTCACTGGCTTTTTAGTGGTTGCCTCCATGCGGAGCATCTCGTATTTGGTTACAGCAGTATCCTCTTTTTTGAAGAACGCATTCCTGGTCAGTGTCGATGGGAGATGATCTTTCTCAGCCATAAGCGCCCCTCCTCTCAAGACTATTTTACCATATAGGAGGGTATATGTATATGATACTGTGTCTTATAGTCTATATTTTACAGCCAGTTTCTTGAATGCTTTCCTGTAATATCGGTACTGGTTTTTGCAAGGTAAATGACTGGGCTTCTTTCTTAAGGCTTATAGACAGCATCGGTGGTACATATAGGATCTTTGAGTTCAGCAAAATCGGCATTTCTCATCTGGGAGTCATGAATTCTGTGTCTAAGAAATACCTGGTGTGGGATTGCAATTAAAGCAGACCAAGAACAAAAAGGGACGGCCTGTGGCATTGCCTCCGTCGGTCCTGGCTGTCCTGAAGCACGAATACCTGACCCGCTATGAAGGCAACCCCATTGGGTTGCACGGCGATGATTATATTTGCGCGTGGGACGATGGCCGGCCATTCGATCCCCAATATATAAGCCATAAATTCAGCAAACTTGGTATACCGCCCACATTTCACGGGCTGCGTCATAGCCATGATACAATGCTTTTCAAACACAACGTCGATCCCAACCTGGTTGCTGACCGTGCCGGCAGAGACGTGACGCTAACGCAAAAGATCTATGAACACGTCCTCCCAGATCAGCAGGATGGGATCGCTCAGTTGATAGAAAATATCCTCTTCGCCCCACCGGAAAAGCCACCGGAAAATAATCAGACAAAATAGGATGAGCAACAAAATAGCAACATTTTTGAAATCAGCAACAGTCAGCAACATAATAAAAAACCCGCAATCGCTTGTGGGGTCTCGTTTTCTATGGCGCGCCCGATAGGACTCGAACCTACGACACGCGGTTTAGGAAACCGCTGCTCTATCCTGCTGAGCTACGGGCGCAGTAGTCTTATTTAATAAAAATGGCGGAGAGAGTGGGATTCGAACCCACGAAGCAGGTTTTACAGCCCACTTAATCGCTTAGCAGGCGATCGCCTTCAGCCAGCTCGGCCATCTCTCCGCGTTCAAAACCTCTATTAATTATGGTGCGCCCGGAGAGATTTGAACCCCCAACCTACAGATCCGTAGTGTGATACGACCGGTTTTTGGTGGTTTTTTGGGGTTTATATTATCCCCTGTATCCCTTGGCGCTCCTGGACTTACAGTCCATTGTGGATTATAGCATACCTTCCTGTACCATGCAAGTTTAACCCCCCGTCTGTGATATAATTGTGATATTTTTCATGCCCGCTATCTCTTGCTTGGCGGGCGTTTCACTACTGAAAACATCCATCCCTACATCCTCAAGCCTTTTGCCCTCTGCTCCGCTTTTTGGTAAAAGCCCTCCTGTGGGCCTATCATGAACACCAGGCAGACTTGTTCCTCTGCCAGTACCATATAGGCTGCCCGGTAAGCAACGCCTTTGAGCGAGAAATCCAATGCCCTGGTTCCCCCCATACAACGGGTGCCCCTTGAGCGGCTCCTGTTTGAGCGCCAGCAGTTCGATGGTAGCCTGTGCAGTCAGTTCCCGTAAACCCAGGATGTCTTTTTCCGCGTTTTTGGTTAGGCGTAGTTCATTGTTCATAAGGGAATGTTGCGCTCCTTGGCGAATTCCTCTATGGCCTTGGTGCGGCCTGCATGATATTCCTCAATAGCGTGTTCGGCCAGAGCATTAAAGGGGCTTATCGCTGGGGCCAGACGAACCTGCTTATCTTCCGGCTCATATTTAAGGAAAACAGTTCCACCTATTTTCACTCCCAGGGCGTCCCTCATATTCTTGGGTAGTGTCACCCGGCCTTTGTTATCTATTCTCACAGCCACCTGGTCTGTGCTCGTCATAACCGTAACCTCCTCTGTGGGAATATCCTACCTCATTTATTATAACCCACCTTCAACAGAATTGGCACTATCTTGCTGACGGGCGTTTCCCGGCCTTGCGAGAGTTGCCAGAGATAACCAAAAAGGCAAGTCTCCCGAACCCTGGAAGGCTTGCCGTTATCTATTTCTTATGGTGCGCCCAGAGGGGATCGAACCCCCAACCTACAGATCCGAAGTTATCAGTTATTAGCTTATGGTGGTTTATAGCTCCCCACCGAGTCTTGTATTACGGGATTTCTAGACACCGAGGGAAGAAGTAAGCTGCTGTGATTCAAAAACGCTTTCTCAAGTTTTTCTCAAACTCTAAGCCCGCTGTCCAAGAGATGGTGGGATTTTTAGTTTTCCCCCTTGCGCCAACCTCCTAGCTCCGGCTTACAAGCTAGGGCAGGAGGCAGGATACCTCCGTACTGACTACCAGACATCAAAATACTTTGAAAATAGTAGATATTCGTAGATAATCTGCCAGTAATAATACTATTCAAGGATTTTTGGATAGGGAGGGGTGCTTTAATCCGATGCAATTTATTAAAAACTTGCCCGGTTTTTATATATAGATACGAAGGCAAAAAAATCTACACATGTGGAGGTTTTAAACATGGAGCGGGAGGCTGAAAAAAAAGCAGTTTCGGTCAAGAATGCAATGCAGATCACGGGCCTAGGGAGAAACTCAATGTACGAGTTGTTGAAGAGTGGGAAGATCCATGCACCGCGCGTGGGCAAAAAGTGGGTTGTCCCGTTAGCGGCGATCGACGAATTTTTAAAACAGTAATACTATCTCAGGGCAGAAAAAAAATGGAGGATGATAATGATGGAGGATTACTTAATTCAGTTGGAGCGAGAACGTGGACTCCTGGTTAAAGAAGAATCGAGGCTGCAATTCGAAATAATTAGGCTTGAAAGCGAACTAGGGGAACTGAGGGTAAGACTAAATAACGCAGGTATGCGACTATTTAAAAATCAGTTAACGGTGCTTGACGTCAGATGGAAAATATGGGTAAAAGAGAGCGCAGAGGAGGCAGACCCTATTTCATGAAAGTGCTGTCATTTATAAAGATGACCTAGGGGAACAATGCGACAGTTAAAATAAAACGCCACCGACCGACATCGGTGGCTCCATGAGAGGAGGAGCATATTTATGTTTATTATACCAGATAAGGGACAGATTGTAAAAGCTATTCAACTGCTGCACAGGCCGGGTGATGTAGTTGAATTGCGCATTTTAAACACGGGTAAGACGGGTACTGTTGCAGGTTATTACAATGATTTTGAGAAGCTCGCTGATGCTGCGTTAAATTTGAGTGGGCGGGCTCCGGCAATTTATGCCACGCTGAACCCCGTGAACCCGGCGTTGTTGGCTAGATCATCAAACAAATATGCTGTCAACGTCAAGATCACTACCAGTGATCAAGATATCACCCGCCGGACATGGCTCCCCATTGATTTCGATCCGGTTCGTCCTTCTGGAGTATCCTCAACTGAAGCCGAGCATGAGGCAGCCCTCAAGCGGGCGCAACAGGTCCGAGCCTGGTTACGAGAGCAGGGTTGGTCAGAGCCGATCTATGCTGACTCCGGCAATGGTGCCCACCTTCTATATCCTATAGAGCTGCTGAACGACGACGCTAGTCGCGACCATGTCAAAAGCTGCCTCGAAGTACTTGACGGCTTATTTTCAGATGAAAAAGTGCAGGTCGACACGACAACATTTAACGCAGCTAGGATCTGGAAGATGTACGGTACCTTGGCCTGCAAGGGCGAGAGTACAACGGATCGTCCTCACCGCTTGGCTCAAATACTTGAGATCCCGGAGGTGCTTGGGTCATGACGATCAGTGCTGAACAGCTTAAATCGCTAGCTCAAATGCTGCCCAAACCAACAACGGGATTAGGGCCAGCCAAGCGAGGGCGAGGGACGCCCTTCGATCTGGATGCCTGGGTCACCGAGCATGGCCTACCCGTTGTTCAGGAGAAGTTCTGGCAAGGCGGGCGACTGTTAATTTTAAACCCTTGCCCATTTGATTCTGCACATACAAACAGGAGCGCCTGGATTTTACAGCAGGCTAATGGTGCTATCGCTGCTGGCTGTCACCATAGCAGCTGTCAGGGTAAAGGTTGGTATGAACTGCGAGATATTTTGGAACCGGGATGGAGAGAAAAACGTAAGATTGGTAAGCATGGGCCGTCGGGCGAGGATGGCAGTACCTACGAGCCGATTATTGTCCGTCTGGCCGACGTTGCACCTGAGGACGTTTCGTGGCTGTGGGAACCATATATCCCAATGGGAAAGCTCACCATTCTTGAGGGCGATCCAGGCATGGGTAAAACGTGGGCAGCACTTGCGATAATAGCTGCCATCACAACTGGCACAGAGCTACTTGGGCAGGAGGGGGATATGGTTCATGAGTGAACCCAGAAACGTAATCTATATGACCGCAGAGGATGGGCTGGCTGACACACTAAGGCCCAGACTGGACGCTATCGGGGCAGACGTAACCCGGGTTTTTGTCCTTACCGGCTTTACCGCATACGATGCCAGGACCGGAGAACAAACCGAGTGTCAGGTCTCAATGCAAAACCTGAGCATATTGGAAAAGACACTCGAAGAGCACAAGCCAGCACTCCTTGTTATTGATCCATTGCAGGCTTTTCTGGGTGCTGGCGTTGATATGCATCGAGCGAACGAGACCCGGCCAGTCCTGGCGGGCATTGCTAAACTGGCAGAAAAACACGGGTGCGCGGTGCTTTTGATCCGTCACCTGGGCAAGAGCCAGGCAGACAGGGCGATATACCGGGGGCTGGGAAGTATTGATTTTACGGCAGCGGCTAGGAGTGTTCTGCTTGCCGGTCAAGATCCTCAAGACCCTTCTACACGGGCGATAATCCAGACCAAGAACAGCTTGGCTGCCCCAGGGCCTTCAATTGGCTATGAGATCACTGGAAGTGGTTTTCGCTGGACTGGATTATCCAACTTGACTGCTACGCAAATCCTGGCACCCGACAGACGCCCTGATGCTGGCAGCAAGCTCGACACGGCAGGAGACTTCATGTGGGAGCAGTTATCAGGCGGTCCGGTGAAGATCCACGACATTCTTGCTCTTTCCCGTAAATTGGGGATCTCCGATGCCACCTTGGCACGAGCTAGGAAGAACTTGGGCGTTACATCATATCAAGAGAAGGGTTCACGAGGTAACTGGTTCTATACCATACCGGGCGGTGGATCGGTAGATCAGGCTGTGTTGAACTCCTTCACAGGTGATTATGCTTCATTAGTTGAGGATGATCCGGATACCCTCTCGGACTCTTCTACTTCACCTGATGATGATCCGGTGATCAAGAGACCAGAAACCCAAGCAGGACAATGGTTTGATCCCGATCAATCAGTAGATCATGCTGATCCAGTGATATCAGCTAGGGGTAGTGAACCCTAATACTCTCATGATGATCGAGTGATAAAAGAGGGCTTTATCCCTTGGGAGACAAGGCTTTAAGGTCAGTCGATCATATGATCACCTTGATCGACTGACCCTCAGCCCTTGCAGCACAAGGCGTAGAGGGTCACTAGATCACTCGATCATCAAATGTGTTTAGCGAACCCCTGAATCAGCACGTTCAATGGAACAAAAATTTCCCTTATTATTTCGTATTTTGAAAAAAAGAGGCGCGGCGAGATTGCCGAAGGAGGCCAAGATAGAAGATGCAAGCGAAAGATCTGACGGATAATTACCAGGTTTTGGACATCAACCGGCTCAGCAGGGAGGGGCTCCTTGTTCATGAAGAGTGGACTTTCTTAAACTACACCAGCGGGGAGACTGATCAAGAGGCTGATCTTGCCATCAGGGCGGTGGTAAACGGTGTCCAAGTTGTATATGCCCTGGCCCGGCCAAACGGCGACCTGGAGTACTGTCAGTACGAGATAGCAACTGATGTGACGCGATGCAATTATGGCTCTGCCAGAACATGGTTTCTGTGCCCCGTGTGCGGTCGCCGGGCTGCAAAACTATACCTGAAACGCAACTTCCTGTGCAGAGCTTGCCTGAACCTGGGATACCAAACTCAGGTTGAGAGTAAGCCGGATCGCCTGCTGACCAAAGCACAAAAAATCCGAGAAAAAATTGGCGGAAATGAGCCATCACGACCTGAGGGAATGCATGTTCGTACCTTCGACAAACTTCTGGACAAGGTCGTCGAAACTGAGACATCAGCCCTATCATCTTTTCTGGAAAATAATGACTCCCCTGTAGCAAAGGAACTTCTGGTACAGATATTGTTAAAATTGCTGGAGGACTCAGGGGCACCAGACAAGGAGTAATCGGGTAGAGCGCGGGCAGGAAGAGCAAACCGCAGAGGGAGGAGGTGATTGTAATGAATGACGGTAAGCTCGAACCGACTGAAGAAGAAGTTGAAAAGTTGATAGAGGCATTTTCACTTTTGGCGGAGGTCGCAGATGTCGAGGCTCTTCACGAAAACCCGCTGAAGCAGGCGTAGAAAAGCCTCAAAACGTGGCGCAATAAATCTGGTAATAGGATTGTATGTACAGAGAGAATTAACCCCCATACGGGGTAAATATGAGGGAGGAATGGAGTATGAAGAAGCAGAAACTTGTGTATGCAGAGAGTATCAGAACGAGAGCCCGTAAAAGAGTTGGCAGAGCTTTTGAGCTTGCTTGTAAATGCTGCATCTTTGAAGATACTGAAGATAAGTGGATACTTGTTCATGGCTATGGCTATAGAATTATATTCGCTAGTGCCTGGCTGGAATGGGACGGAATTGTTTATGACCCCGTAGAGGATATAGAGATGCCCGAAGATGACTATTACGAAGAATATGGAGTAGTACCGTTAATTAAATATTCGCGCCTGGAAGCAAACCACAAAGTATGGGTAAAAGGCCATTATGGCCCATGGTGGGATGATGCGTGGTACTGGTCTATTATCAAGCGGAGCTATAACATACCAGACAAATCCCAGCCTGCCCTGTTTCGAAAGGCACGGTATCAAAACAGCAACCTGGCCATTGTCTCCGGATGGGGACAGAATAGCTCCAGTAAAAAAGATACGGGCAAATAACCTTCCTGGAGAACGGCAATGGGTCGCGAGCATGTAGAATCTGGGTCAGACCGCCTGGAGGGTAACCTTTTAGGCGGTTTTTATACCCGTCACAAGACGGTTTTTTAATTCCAGGAAAAGAGAGGACGCACAGATTATGAATAGCAGATCAGTTTTAACATAATCCCCGTATTTTGGCAGGAGTTTTCCACTGATTAGAGAAGTCCCATACTTAGAGGAGTATGCCGAAAGATATGGCATTAATATGGTGAACAGGGAGATCTTGCCTGTGCGACAGGTGGTTATTGAACAGCCCGTTATCAACTCCCCCTTCGAGGAGCCGCAGAGGCATTTCAGGTTCCCCGAAGAGGGAATTACTAACGAGATTGTTGATGCCCGGCGCGCCGCTTGGCAACGGCCATCTTCATGGCCACAATAACCAGATCCCGGGTCAGGTACTTCTGCATCGAGTATACCACGATCCTACTGGAGCAGAGGTCAAAAGCTAACTATGAAGTTGGACCAAAAACAGGGGGCAGGTCCGCCCTGACCTCAAATGTTGCGAATTTGCAGCGGTATGTCTCTTTTGTGTACCCGCCAACCGTTGGTGTTGAAGGATATTTATGTTTTATAATCGAGTTAGAGGATTATGTCATAATTTATCGAATGTTATAAAACCATTTGTCTGTTATTGAGGGAGTGGGGTCGTTGTTTAACATTAATTTTCGTGATATAGATTGGGGACCAGATGAAGCTAAGGGAGACAAGAATTTATCAAAATATTTTGTTGAAATACCAGAATATAATGACATCTTAAGCGGCCGGTTTAGATATGTCATTGGTAGAAAGGGTGCCGGGAAGACGGCAATTCTTGAAAGAGTTAAATTAGAAGCTGAAAATGATCCCTTAAGTTTTGCAAGAAGCCTTTCATTGAGAGATTTTCCTCTTCAAATATTGAAAAGTTTACGAGATAAAACAATGGAAGATAAATCCCAATATGTACCTGTTTGGAAATTTCTTATCCTAACAGAATTATCTAAAATGATTATTTCAGACAATGGAATAGAAGACCTTGATGCTGTTAAAGATTTGAAAACGTTTATTAATAACAATTTTCCTGGCGAAACATCCTTTATTGAGACGTTACAAGTATTAAATAAAAATTTAGGAAAGATTAACATTCTTAGTAAGTTCCTAGGAGGCGAGTTTTCGCATGAAGTAAGTAGTCAACAAACAAGTAGTGTATATTACCAGAAAGCAGTTGTTTTTTTAGAAAACAAAATCAATGAGATCAATTCAGATTCTATTTATTATATTTTTGTTGATGAGTTAGATGAGGGATATAAAGCGGGCGATAGTGGGAAGAGGTTATTACTTCTCTCATTAATTAGAGCAATAGAAGATACATATTTAATAATCAATAGAAATGGAAATATCAAATATCGCCCTATATTAGCATTAAGGTCAGATATATTTGACAATTTATTAGATAATGATTTAAATAAACTAGATGATTATATCATTCGTGTCAAATGGACTTCAGGCAACGTAGGTGGTTATTATCCGCTTAAGGATATAGCAACAAAAAGAATAAGAGCCTATATAACAGAAGCATATGGACAGCAAATAGGCGATCAATGTCAAGGAGATTTGTGGGGTTTGGTAGTAGACGATACTTGTCAAATTAAAGGTGCGCCCCTATGGAATTATATTTGTAATAACACTTTTGAAAGGCCTCGTGACATAATCAAATATATGAAATTATGTCAGCCTTTATCTGGTAAACTGGAAAGTGAAGATGTAAAAAATGCAGAATATAGTTTTTCATCATGGTTCTACAACGAGTTTCGTGATGAGGCCCATAGCTATTTTCCAATATGGAAAGAATCGCTGTCATGCATAACTAAGTTGGGTACTGGTAGAACAACCACAGATAAATTAGCTAATGTATTAAAATCAGATCCACAAATTATTAAGTGGATGGATAATAATAACAAAGACGTATATGATATAATAGAGGAACTTTTTAATTATAGTGTCGTTGGTAATCTAGATACCACAAAGCGATGGCTTTTTAAATATAAAGATGATACCCTAGTATTTGACAAAGATAAAGAGATAATTGTGCATTTTGGTTTTAAGCGAAAGTTACGCTTAGATATTGGTAAACGCGACTTGTCTGGAGTGATCGCCAGGTCCCCGGCAAAGTCAAACTAAACGCCAATTAGTGACAGGGCAAGGTCGCGATTCCACCCGAGTTGGCGCAGACTAGAAGCAATGTCCTTGAACCCATGCAAGTGTAATAGGCTTATGGCCAGATTACGAATAGATGCAAAAACACGAGGCTCCGATCCTGTTCGGATCTGGGATCTATCTTCATCAAAAGTTACGTCCCTAACCCAATGGAGTGAATTCTCAATTGACCATTGGCTACGGATCGATTCCAGCAATGTCGGGACGAGGGAGAAAGTATTTAAGTACGATCTATCAGGAGACCAGTGTCAGTAATGTCAGTGCCATGGGTAAGCATTTCAGGGAAAATTTTATCTAGCCAATGTTCTAACCATCTGCTCATCTGTATCATCCGCTTTTTCTTTTTTCCTCTAAATGTGCGGGTAAGCAACTGACAAAGCTGACATTGGTATATAAGATTTGCCAACGGTTCCATACTTCAGTGGGTAACGTCAGTAACGTCAGCCTCGTGGTTAACCGTTTGAGGGACAGAATCTTGGATGGCCTTTGTCGTTAGAGGAGCAATAGGTCAGCCCACAACCAGCAGTATGTCGCCTAGCGAGATACGAGCATGTAAAAATAATAAGCGTCTGGGATAGATTAGAGGGTAACCCTTTTAGGCGGTTTTCCTTATGACCGTCATAAGACTATTTTCATTCCAGGAAGAGGGGGAGGCGAACAGATTATGAAGAATAGATCGGTTTTTACATAATCCCCTCAGTCTGGCAGGAATTTTCCCCTGGCTAGCAGCCTGTGTGATTAGTCACCGATCATTGATAAATAATCGCATATTAGGCAGGATATCCTGATATAACGTCGAATATGTTCATTATGATGAAGAAATTTAAAGAATACTTACCCAATCAACCGTTTCTGTTTCCTCCGTCATTAAA
>Ga0224558_1003344_pt1 | contig 13489 bp, 7 predicted proteins | sample 714S32024metaG_FD_180682 | JGI IMG/M metagenome (GOLD analysis project Ga0224558, IMG submission 180682) | Peat soil microbial communities from Stordalen Mire, Sweden - 717 S3 20-24 | ecosystem: Environmental > Terrestrial > Soil > Wetlands > Peat | place: Sweden: Norrbotten County, Stordalen... | reverse complement strand
CGCCTGGGTGATGGTGCCCGCCGGAGACCCCACCACCGACACCATCGCCACCCTCAAGGGTCTGATGGGCAGCGGTGATGTCGTGGTCGACGGCGGGAACTCCAACTACCGCGATGCCCGGCCCAGCGCCGAGTCCCTCGCGAAGAACGGAATCGGGTTCGTGGACGCCGGGACCTCCGGAGGCGTGTGGGGGCTCAGTGAGGGCTACTGCCTCATGGTTGGAGGCACCAACGAGGCGGTGGCCACGTGTGAACCGCTGTTCGTGGCACTTGCCCCCGAGGGCGGGTACGCGCACGTCGGCCCCGTCGGTGCCGGCCACTTCGTGAAGATGGTCCACAACGGGATCGAGTACGGGCTGATGCAGGCCTACGCGGAGGGCTTCGAGCTCATGGAGCACGCTCATGAGCTCGACTTGGACCTCCACCAGATCGCCTCGATCTGGCGCTACGGGTCGGTAGTGCGTTCATGGCTGCTGGAGCTCACCGAGCGCGCGCTTGCGCCCGACTCGGGGTTCGAGAAGATCGAGGGGTTCGTCGTCGACTCCGGGGAGGGGAGATGGACAGTGCAGGAGGCTCTCAAGCGGTCGGTACCCGTCCCGGTGATAAGCGCCTCTGTCTATCAGCGCTTCGCCTCACGAGAGCCCGATGCGTTCTCGAACCGTCTCCTGGCCGCTCTGCGCAATCAATTCGGCGGACATGCCGTGGTCAGCGAACCAGCCGGCACCTCGAGCGCCGCTAGGTCCAAGAACGCGCGCTGATGAGAGGGGCGCTTTGAACGTCCAAGACCAGCACGAGCCCTCCGACGACTTCGACAGGGTCAAGGCTCCGCCGCCACTGACGCTCGTCGTGTTCGGAGCCTCAGGTGACCTCACGGCACGCAAGCTCCTACCAGCGATAGCCGCTCTGTGCGAACACGGCATTTTGCCGAACGGCTTCGCGATAATCGGCGTCTCACGCACCGCGTGGAGCGACGAGGAGTTCCAGAAGACGATCCTCGACGCCGCGCCCGCCGGGGCCCCGTGGCCCGAGATCGTGAAGCGCGCCCGATACGTCGCCGGCGACTATGCGAACAAAGACACCTTCGACCGGCTGAAGCAGGCCCTCGCCGAGGCGGACCGACGCTTCGGGACCTCAGGCAACCGCGTCTACTACCTGGCCACGATCCCCGATCTCTTCGCAGTGGTGGCCTCGGCACTGGCGAAGCACGATTGCAACCGCCCAGGAGAAGGAGGGAGCTTCGCCCGCCTCGTCGTGGAGAAGCCCTACGGGCATGACCTCGACAGTGCCATGGCGCTCGACGACGCGCTCCACGTTGCTTTCGACGAGTCCCAGATCTTCCGAATCGACCACTACATGGGCAAGGAGACCGTCCAGAACCTCCTCGCCCTCAGGTTCGCAAACGCCATATTCGAACCGATCTGGAACCGCCGTTACGTCGACAACGTACAGATCACAGTGGCCGAGCAACTCGGAGTGGAGCACCGCGGCGGCTTCTACGAACATGCAGGAGCGCTCCGGGACATCGTCCAGAACCATCTGATGCAGGTGCTGGCTCTCACATTGATGGAGCCACCCGCCACCGTCGACGCACAGGGAATCCGCGACGAGAAGGTAAAGCTCCTCAGAGCCATCGTCGTCCCCGACCCGGACGAGGCCGTGGAGACGGCCGTGCGCGGACAGTACACACCTGGGCGTATCGGCGACCAGGAGGTACCCGGGTACCGACAGGAGAACGGCGTCGATCCACGCAGCGTCACCGAGACCTACGTGGCAATGCAGCTCGCGGTCGACAATTGGCGCTGGGCGGGGGTCCCCGTCTACCTCCGCACCGGCAAACGTCTCAACAAGCGCGTGACCGAGGTGGCCATGCAGTTCCACAGGGTCCCCCACCTGGCTTTCGGCGGGCGTCTAGCGCGCGATCTGCGCCCGAACGAACTGGTCATCCGGGTCCAGCCCGACGAGGGCATCTGCCTGCTCTTCGGAGCCAAGGTGCCAGGAGAGGCCTTCCGGCTGCGCTCGGTGAACATGGACTTCTCATATGCGCGGGTCTTCGAGGGTACCAACGCCGACGCCTACGAACGACTGCTCCATGACGCGATGATCGGCGACGCGACCCTGTTCATCCGCACCGACGAGGTCGCCCAGGCATGGCGCGTTGTCGACCCGTTCCTCCAGGTATGGGGTGAAGAGGGCGTTCCGCTTGCCCACTACCCCGCAGGAAGCTGGGGGCCGCACGAAGCCGACCTGTTGCTGGCGCGAGACCAACGTCAGTGGCGCCACCCGTGACGCGCCGTGGACGCTGTCGTCGCGAACCGCTGTCGTACCGAGTTCCAGCGACAGCTCCAGACCACTCGAGGACCGTCGCGCGCTCAAGAACCTCGTGAGCCCACCGCCCGGCAGCGTGCACGTCGTGCAGGACGTCGCATCCGCGTTCGCCGAGGTGGTCCTGGACACATTCGCGACGCGGCCTGACCCGCGCTTCGTCGTGGTGCTCTCCGGTGGCCCCACTGCGCGGCACTGCTACGAGAAGTTGGCCGAAGTCGGCGCGGCGGCCATCGACTGGGCGTCGGTCGACGTCCTCCTGGGCGACGAGAGGTGCGTCGCGGCAAACGACCCCGACGCGAACCAGCGCCTCGTGCGCGAGGCGCTGCTCGAGCGCGTGCCCCCTGTCGGGTCATTCCACCCGATGTCGTGCGGGGACGTCGTCTCCTACCAGCGCATGCTCGAAAAGATGCCCGCGCTCGACCTCGTCCACCTCGGCTTGGGGCCCGACGGTCACACCGCATCTCTCTTCCCCGGGTCCCCCGCCCTCGACCCTCCCCCCGGCACCCTGGCAATCCGGTCGTCGGACCCCAACGAACGAAACCCCCACGAGCGCATGACACTCACCTTCGAGGCCATCACCCGCGCTCGCCTCGTGGTCTTCACGGTGTCGGGCGATTCCAAGCGCGACACGCTGCGTGCGCTCGAGGCCGGTGCAGACCTGCCTGCCGCTCGGGTCCGAGCCGCGCGCGTGCTCTGGCTCGTCGACCACCTAGCCGCCACAGAAGCCTGACGCGTCCGCCTCGAGCAACTCGCAGGTAGCGCACCCGCGCACAATATGCTGGTCAGGTGAAGGAGTTCGTCCCACCGCTTGCCGCCGACACCGCCGGTGTCGAAGCAGTGACACCCGAAGAGGAGCTCGACCCGCGGCGTAAGGGCTTGGTCGACGAACTGCTGGACTCGGTGGGAGTCAGCACGCGGCGGGGACTGTACAGGGCCATCCTCGGCACCGTCGTCCACCTCGCCGAGGAGCACACCGACACCGTGGACCTGAAGCTCGCCAGCGCGGCCTTGGCCGAGATGGCCGAGGCCTTCAAGGTGTTCCGTCCCTTTCGCGATGCGCGCAAGGTCACGTTCTTCGGCTCGGCGCGCACTCTTCCCGAGGATCCCCTCTACGTGCAGGCGCGTGAGCTCGCGCAGCGCATGGCCGGTCACGGGTGGATGGTTGTCACAGGTGCTGGCCCCGGGATCATGGCGGCGGGCATGGAAGGTGCCGGGCAAACCCGCTCTCTCGGGGTGAACATCCGCCTCCCCCACGAGCAGGGGGCGAACGCGTTCATCGCCCAGGACCCCAAGCTCGTCGAGATGCGTTACTTCTTCACGCGCAAGCTCATGCTCATAAAGGAGTCCGACGGCTACGCCGTGCTTCCGGGGGGGTTCGGCACCCTGGACGAGTCCTTCGAGCTCCTCACGCTCTTGCAGACCGGGAAGGCCCAGCCGGCTCCCCTCGTGCTGTTGGATGTCCCACAGGGCACCTACTGGCGGGGATGGCGGCGCTTTGTGGAAGAGGAGGTGACCGCACGCGGATTAGTGGAGGCCGACGACCACTCTCTGTACAAGGTGACCTCCGACGTGCAAGAGGCGACGCGAGAACTGCTCGGCTTCTTCCGCAACTACCACTCAGTGCGCTGGGTGGGTGACTTGCTGGTCGTTCGCCTTCGTAAGCTACCGACGCGCGCCCAGCTCTCGGAACTGAACGACCGCTTCGCAGACATCGTGGTCAGCGGGACGATCCGACCGACGAAAGCGCTCGCACCCGAGCGATCGGGTGACGACCATCTGGAACTGGCGCGCCTGGCGCTTCGTTTCGACCGCGTGCACTACGGGCGCCTGCGCCAGCTCATCGACGCCCTGAACGCCCTGGCCTGAACGCATCAGCTGTCTGTGGCCCGAGGCGCTCGTAGCAGCGTGGCGGCCTTCTCCACAGCCCTTCGTGCTCGGGTGATGCGCTTCTCCTCCGCCATGAGAGCCGGATCCGGCCCGCCCTCGTAGCGCGCCGAGGCCGACGCGTCCCGCAGGCGGTCGAGCGCCAGGTCCGCGAGCTCCTCGGCGATCGCCGAGAGATGCTCGGCGAGGTCCTCTACCCCCAACGCTCTCAGCCGAGGTGAGAGGACAAGTCCACCTGCTGCACCTCGAAGGCACCCTCCGCGGCGCGCTCACGCAGCAGCTTCTTGTCGAACTTGCCCACCGAGGTCTTGGGCAGCTCCTCCACGAACGTCCACCGCTCGGGTAGCCACCAGCGCGGGACGCGCTCGGCCAGGAAGGCCACCATGTCCGCGGGTTCTGGACGGACGCCGTCTGCAGGCACCACCGCGACTAGCGGCCTCTCACTCCAGCGCGCGTCAGGGACGCCGATCACCGCCGCCTCGAAGACTCCCGGGTACCCCATCACCTCGTTCTCGAGCTCCACGGACGAGATCCACTCGCCGCCGGACTTGATCACATCTTTCGTTCGGTCCGAGATCTGCATGAAACCCTTCGCGTCGAGTGTGCCCAAGTCGCCCGTGCGAAGCCATCCGTCGTGGAAGCGCTCCGTACTCGGCTCCTTGTAATAGGACGTGGCGACCCACGGTCCACGTACCTCGAACTCCCCCACACAGACGCCGTCGGTCGGCAGCACTCGGCCCTGGTTGTCGACGATCCTGATCTCCACTCCGGGGACGACCCGTCCCGTCTTGGTCCGCCAGTCCATGTCCTCTTCGGGCGCGATCCCCTTTGGGGGGAAGCCCAGCGAGCACACCGGGCTCGTCTCGGTCATACCCCAGCCCTGGATCATGCGCACACCGAAACGCTCCTCGTAGGCTTCCAGCAGCGCCCGCGGAACGGCCGCTCCGCCGACGTGCAGACGCCGGAACGAGGACAGGTCCACGTCGTGCGTCTTGGCGTAGTTCAGCACGTCATTCCAGATCGTCGGCACACCTATCGACAACGTGGGGCGTTGATCGCGGATGATCCTGCACAGGGGCTCGGCTTTCATGAACCGCTCCGGCATCACGAGATCCGCTCCGGAGAAGAACCCCACGTAGGGCATGACCCACGCGTTTACGTGGAACATCGGCACGATCACCAGGACTCGGTCGTGCTCCGTGACGCCGACGCCGCCCGCCGCCATGCCCCCGAAGGAGTGCAACCACGTCGACCGGTGGCTGTAGACCACACCCTTGGGCCTTCCGGTGGTCCCGCTCGTGTAGCACATCGCCGCTGCCTGGTTCTCGTCGAGCGCCGGCCAGTCGTAGCCGGGGCTCTCGGCGGCGACGAGCTCGTCGTAGGACAGGACCTTCCCGAGGCCCGAGTCATCTCCGTCGCCCACGACGATCACGTGCTCGACCGTCTTGCACTCCTCGCGCACCCTGGCGAACAAGGGCGCTAGCGAGCCGTCGACGATGACGACCTTGTCCTCGGCGTGGTTCACGACGTACGCCAGCTGGTCGTGGGAGAGACGAACGTTGAGCGTATGAAGGACCGCTCCCATAGAGGGGACACCCAGATAGGCCTCGAGATGCTCCTGCTCGTTCCAAGCGAAGGTCCCCACCCGGTCGTCGTCGCCGACGCCCAGCCGCCTCAGAGCCTTCGCGAGCTGCTCGGCGCGCGACGCCACCTCGAAGAAGGTCGCTCGCCGGTAGCCGTTCGCCTGCGCCGTCACGACCTCGCTGTCGCCGTACACATACTGGCCGTAGCGAAGAATCCCACTGATAAGCAGGGGGCCCCCCTGCATCGTGCTGAGCACACACGAATCATACCCAGGTGCAAGGCTCGAGCCACAATCACAGTGGGCCTTCGTCTGAGCGCCGCGCGGACAAGACCCTTGACGGCACCACCACCTGCGTGGTCCACTCGAAGTGACGGTTGGACGAAACGGTGGGTGATAGGGCCGTGAGCCACCGTCCGCTCTAAGCCCGGGCTCACCGAAGTCCGACGACCCTGCCCGCGGCGTCCGCGCCCGATCCGCGCGCCCGAACCTGGTCCCCATCGCTTCGGAGGCCGGTCAGGTGAGGTCATCTCTGCGCCTCGTAGCCCTCGCCGTCGTCCTGGTCGGCGCTGCGGTCTTCTGCGTGGCGCTCGGTGTCGTAACACTGGGCGCGAACGCCGTCCTGGGCGGGCTCGGTGCGATCGGCCCTGCGCTTGGCCCCTGCTCGTTGCCGAGCGCCGCGGCGGTGCGCCGCGTGCCCCCTCAGATGCTCGCCCTCTACGAACGTGCCGCCCTGACCTGCCCGGGCCTGCCCTGGAGTGTGCTCGCGGCAATCGGCACAGTCGAGTCCTCCAACGGTACCTCCGAGCTTCCTGGAGTCCACGCGGGGGCAGAGGGTCCTATGCAGTTCGAGCCGGCCACCTTCGGCGCGTACGACGAGCCCGTGCCGCCCGGAGGCGCGGATCCCCCGAGCCCCTATGACCCCACCGACGCGGTATACGCCGCTGCACGCCTGTTGTGCGCGAACGGTGGGACCGGCGGCGCGGACATCCCCGGCGCCGTCTACTCCTACAACCATTCCCGGTCGACGTCTCCGAAGTACTCTCTCTTGCCGCCTCGTACGCGCAGAGCGCGTCGCCGGCCTCGAGCAACTACGGGGCATCATGAACACCAAGCGAGCGCACAGGGACTCGGAACGGAGGGGTCATGGGTCAGGTGAACACGGTGCGCGGACCGGTGGCAGCCGACATGCTCGGAACGACCCTCATGCACGAGCACGTCTTCGTCCTCTCGACCGAAGTGGCGGCCAACTGGCCGACAGGTTGGGACCGAAATGCCCGCGTCGCACAAGCCGTAGATCGGCTCGGGGAGCTGGCGGAGGCGGGGATCAACACGATCGTGGACCTGACCGTGGTCGGGCTCGGCCGTGACATCCAGCTCGTCCAAGAGGTGGCCGAGCAAGTCGATCTCAACATCGTCGTGGCAACCGGCCTCTACACCTACAACGACCTGCCCCACTACTTCGACTTCCGCGGCGCCCCTTTCAACCCGAGCGGCATCGACACCCTGGAGGAGCTCTTCCTTCATGATATCGAAAATGGTATCGCTGGCTCCGGCGTTCGTCCCGGGATTCTGAAGTGCTGCACCGACGAGCCCGGTCTGACCACAGGGGTCGAACGCGTGCTACGCGCGGTCGCCCACGTACAGCGCCAAACGGGTCTTCCGATCTCCACCCACACCCATGCAGCGACGAGACGGGGTTCCGACCAACAGCGCGTCTTCAGTGAGGAGGGCGCCGATCTTTCGCGGGTCGTGATCGGCCACTGCGGGGACTCAACCGATTTGGACTACCTCCAGGAGCTGGCCAACGCAGGTTCCACGCTCGGCATGGACCGTTTCGGCCTGGACACCTACTGCCCCACACCTCGACGCGCCGACACCGTGGCGGCGATGTGCGAGCGCGGCTTTGCCCGCCAGCTCGTGCTTTCTCACGACTCGGCCTGCCATTTCGACTGGTTCGACGACGAATTCATCGTGCAGACCCAGCCGAACTGGCACTTCCTGCACATAAGCCACGACGTGCTCCCGATGCTTCGCGAGCGCGGCGTCACCGACGACCAGATCCGCACGATGCTCGTCGACAACCCGCGGCGGCTTCTCGACCACCCCCCTGCTTACTGACGCGCGGACAGTTCGCCGCCAGCCAGCAGATCAGCACAGCGCCAGCTGACCGGGAACCAAGGACGCGGGCAGCGCGCTTTCCCCCACCAGCCAACGGTCGACGCTCGTAGCACACGAGCGTCCCTCGGCGATCGCCCACACGATGAGGCTCTGACCCCGGGCCATGTCGCCACACACGAACACCCCTTCACAGCTCGTCTGCCAGCTCGAGTCACACGCCACGTTCCCTCTCAGGTCGAGCCCGAGCCCGAGTTCTCCGACGATCCCACGGCGCTCCGCACCGACGAATCCCATAGCAAGAAGCACCAGATCGCATTGCAGCTCGAGCTCGCTTCCGGGCACGGGCTCGAAGCGTACCGAGCCCCCTTGGTCCATCATCTCCACCTGCTGGCACCGAAGGGCGCGTACGTTATCCGAGGAGTCACCGACGAACTCGTTCGTCGTGACGCCATAGAGCCTTTCACCGCCCTCCTCGTGAGCGAAGGAGGTCCTGAATATGAGCGGCCACGTAGGCCATGGGTTGTCAGCAGACCGCATCTCGGGAGGGCGCGCCATGATCTCCAGCTGGTGCACGCTCAACGCGCCCTGCCGGTGCGCGGTACCCAGGCAGTCCGCACCGGTGTCGCCACCCCCGATTATCACCACTCGCTTGCCCTCGGCGCTGATCGGGCAGACCTCGAGCACCCCCTCACGAACCAGGTTCGAGAGCTTCAAATAGTCCATCGCCAGGTGGATCCCTCGAAGCTCGCGTCCTGGAACCGCCAGGTCGCGCGGCAACGTAGCCCCCCCGGACAGAACCAGCGCGTCGAACTCCGCGAGGAGCGCCTCGCCCGACACCACCTCCACGTCGGGTGCACACGCCGACCCCAGGCCTCGGCTCATGCCCGGCTCGATCCCTTGTGGGTCGGTTGCCACCGGCTCGTTCGTCTCACGCAGAATGCCGACCGACGTGGAGCAACGGAGCTCCACCCCCTCCGCGCGTAGTTGGCGCAGGCGGCGGTCCAGCACAGCCTTCTCCATCTTGAACTCCGGAATCCCGTAGCGCAGCAACCCGCCGGGCTTCTCCGCCCGTTCGAACACCACCACCCGGTGCCCTGCGCGCGCCAACTGCTGCGCGCAGGCGAGGCCCGCGGGCCCCGAGCCCACCACGGCGATCGACTTGCCCGTGCGCTCCCCTGGGACCTGGGGGGAAACCCAACCTTCTGCGAACGCGCGCTCGGCGATCTCGAGCTCGATCCGCTCGATAGTCACGGGATCAGCGTTGATCCCGAGCACGCACGCGCCCTCGCACGGTGCAGGGCACAATCGCCCTGTGAACTCGGGGAAGTTGTTGGTGGCGTGCAGGCGCTCCACGGCGTTGAACCAGTCCCCCCGGTACACGAGGTGGTTCCACTCCGGGATCAAGTTCCCGAGCGGGCAAGCGTCGTGGCAGAACGGAATCCCGCAGTCCATGCAGCGCGCCCCTTGGGACCGCGCCTCGTCTTCGCCGAACTGCTCATACACCTCGCGCCAGTCACGCACGCGCACCTTGACGGGACGCCGTTCAGGCAGACGGCGCGGGTATTCGAGGAAGCCCGTGACCTTGCCCATGAATGCAGCTATCCGTGGGCGGAGGCCATGACCGCCTCGTCCACCGACATCCCCGCCTCGACCGCGTGGCGCGTCGCCTCTAGCACTCGGCGGTAGTCGCGGGGCATCACCTTCACGAAGTCGCCGACCGCTCGTTCCCACGAGACGAGAAGCTTCTGCGCGAGATGCGAGCCGGTCTCGGTGCCGTGACGGGTGACGATCTCGAGCAAGAAGCGCCGGTCCTCCTCGTCGGTGGGCTCGAGGTCGACCATGTCGAAGTTGACCCGATCCGCGAAGCAACGCTTCGGGTCATAGACGTACGCGATGCCACCTGACATGCCCGCACCGAAATTGCGCCCGGTGGGCCCGAGGACGACCACCCGGCCGCCTGTCATGTACTCGCAACCGTGGTCGCCGACTCCCTCCACCACCGCCGTGGCTCCTGAGTTGCGCACGCAGAAGCGTTCTCCCACCTGTCCGGACACGTAGCACTCCCCTGCCGTAGCGCCGTAGAGGATCACGTTTCCCGCGATGATCTGCTCCTCGGCCGCGAACTGCGACGTCTCGGGTGGGCGCACGACCACGCGGCCTCCGGAGAGCCCCTTGGCCAAGTAGTCGTTGGCGTCGCCGTAAAGGCGCAACGTGACCCCACGAGGTACGAACGCACCGAAGCTCTGTCCCGCCGAACCTCTGAAGGTCAGGATGATCGTGTCGTCCTCGAGCCCCGCGGCACCTCGCGCCGAGGTGATCTCGTACCCGAGGAGCGTCCCTACCGTGCGGTCGACGTTCGTGATGGCGAGCTCCATCGAGACCTTCTCCCCACGCTCGATCGCAGGGCGGCAGGCCTCGAGAAACCGATGGTCGAGCGCGCGCTCGAGGCCGTGGTCCTGTGCCCTGCAGCAAATCCTCTCCGTGGCCGGTCCTTGCTCGGGTGCGGCTAGCACCGGGGAGAGATCGAGGCCCTTGGCCTTCCAGTGCTCGACCGCTTCCATCGAGTCGAGCAGGTCGACGCGACCTACTGCGTCTGCGAGCGAGCGGAGCCCGAGCATCGCCAGGTACTCACGTACCTCCTCGGCCACGAACTCGAAGAAATGCTCGACGAACTCAGGTTTTCCGGTGAAACGCTTTCGCAGCTCGGGGTTCTGTGTGGCGATCCCGACCGGGCAGCTGTCGAGGTGACAGACGCGCATCATCACACAGCCCAACACGACGAGAGCCGCGGTGCCGAATCCGAACTCCTCTGCGCCCAACAGCGCCGCGATCATCACGTCGCGCCCGGTTTTCAGCTGCCCGTCGACCTGTACCGCGATGCGGTCCCGCAGTCCATTGGCGACGAGGGTCTGCTGCGTCTCGGCTAGCCCCAGCTCCCAGGGGATCCCGGCATGCTTGATCGAGCTGAGCGGGCTCGCCCCCGTGCCGCCGTCGTGGCCCGAGATCAGCACGACGTCCGAGTGGGCCTTGGCCACTCCGGCGGCAACCGTACCCACCCCCACCTCGGCCACGAGCTTCACGTGCACGCGCGCCCGGGGGTTGGAGGACTTCAAGTCGTGGATCAGCTGGGCGATGTCCTCGATCGAATAGATGTCGTGATGCGGTGGAGGCGAGATCAGGCCCACCCCTGGTGTGGAGAAGCGGGTCTTTGCGATCCACGGGTACACCTTGTGGCCTGGCAGCTGCCCACCTTCGCCGGGCTTGGCCCCCTGGGCGATCTTTATCTGGAGGTCGTCCGCGTTCACCAGGTACTCGCTCGTCACCCCGAAGCGCCCCGAGGCCACCTGCTTGACGGCGCTTCGGCGCAGGTCCCCGTTGGCGTCGGGCACGTACCGCTCGGCGTCCTCACCCCCCTCACCGGTGTTGGACTTGGCACCCAGGCGGTTCATGGCGATCGCAAGGGTCTCGTGCGCCTCCGCGGAGATCGACCCATAGCTCATCGCTCCGGTGGAGAAACGTCTCACTATCTCCGACACCGGCTCGACCTCGTCCACCGGCACAGGCGGCAACACGCCCTCGCGCAACCGCAACAGTCCCCGAAGCGTGGCGAGCTTCTCGGACTGGTCATCCACCAGGCGCGTGTACTCCTTGAAGATGTCGTAGCGCTTGGCCCGTGTCGCGTGCTGGAGCTTGAACACCGTGAGCGGGTTAAACAGATGCACCTCACCCTCGCGCCGCCACTGGTACTCGCCTCCCCCCTCGAGCTCCCGGTGAGCGCGCTCGGTGGGCCTCTCGAGATGCGCCAGCCGGTGGCGTACTGCCACCTCCTGCGCGAGCACGTCGAGGCCCACCCCCTCGATACGGCTCGTCGTGCCCGTGAAGTACTCGTCGACCACGTCGCTGGCCAGGCCCACGGCCTCGAAGATCTGGGCGCCGATGTACGACGCAACGGTCGAGACGCCCATCTTCGACATCGTCTTGATGACGCCTTTGGCGAGCGCCTTCATGAAATTGGCTCGAGCCTGACGGGGGGTGAGCCGCTCGAGCAGGCCCGTGGCGATCATGTCGTTCACGGTCTCGAGGGCCAGGTACGGGTTCACCGCCGAGGCGCCGAACCCGATCAGCAGGGCGATATGGTGCACCTCGCGCGCGTCGCCGCTCTCGACCACGAGACCCACCCTGGTGCGCGTCTTCTCGCGCACCAGGTGCGCGTGCACCGCGGCCGTGAGCAACAAGGAGGGAATCGGGGCCACGTGCTGGTTCGAGTTCCGGTCCGAGAGGATCACGATGTTCGCGCCGAGGGCGATGGCGCTGCTCACGCGCCGGCGCACGTCGGCGATGGCGGCGGCGAGCGCCTCACCCCCACCGCTGGGGTCGAAGAGACCGTCGATGGCGAAAGCCTGGAAGCCCGGGGTCTCCCCGTCCTCGTTCACGTATCGCAGCTTGGCCAGATCGTCGTTGTCGATCACGGGGTAGGGAAGGATGATCTGGCGGCAGGACTCCGAGGTGGGCTCAAGCAGGTTCTGCTCGGGGCCGAGCTTCGAGCGGTTCGAGGTGACGAGCTCCTCGCGGATCGCGTCTAGGGGTGGGTTCGTCACCTGGGCGAAGAGCTGGGTGAAGTAGTCGTAGATGAGGCGGGGCTTGTCGCTGAGCGCTGCTATTGCAGCGTCGTTCCCCATCGACCCGATGGGCTCCGCGCCGGTCTTAGCCATCGGAGACAGGATGATCTGGCACTCCTCGTTCGTGTAGCCGAACAGGCGCTGGTGGCTCACGACCGACGCGTGCTGAGGGGTGAGCATCACCCTCGGAGGGAGGTCCTCGAAGGCGACCTGACGCTCCTCCACCCACCGCGCGTAGGGGTGCTCCGACGCCAACTGCGCCTTTATCTCGGCGTCCTCGACGATGCGACCCTGGGCGGTGTCCACGAGGAACATCCGCCCTGGTGCAAGACGTCCCTTCCTCACGACCTTCTGCGGGTCGATGTCGAGCACACCGACCTCGGAGGCCAGCACCACCAGTCCGTCGTCTGTCACCCAGAAGCGAGCTGGACGAAGGCCGTTGCGATCGAGGACGCCGCCGGCGAGCGTTCCGTCCGTGAAGACCACTGCCGCCGGCCCGTCCCACGGCTCCATGAGCGATGCGTGGTAACGGTAAAAGGCCCGACGAGCGGGGTCCATGGAGCTGTGGTTCTCCCATGCCTCGGGGATCATCATCAGCACCGCGTGAGGCAGGGATCTCCCGCCGAGGTGAAGCAGCTCCAGCGCTTCGTCGAAGCTGGCCGAATCGCTACCTCGCGGATCGCAGACGGAGAACAGGCGCTCCAGGTCGCCTGGGATCAGGTCGCTTCGAAGAAGCGCTTCACGGGCGCGCATCCAGTTGCGGTTGCCTCGCAAGGTGTTGATCTCGCCGTTGTGCGCCAGGTAACGGTAATGATGTGCGAGCGGCCAGGAGTGGAACGTGTTCGTGGAGAAGCGTGAGTGCACGAGCGCGAGGCCGCTCTCGAAGGACGGGTGCAAGAGATCCGGGTAGAACTTGCGTAGCTGGTGCCCGGTAAGCATGCCCTTATACACGAGGGTGC
>Ga0224558_1003342_pt1 | contig 13496 bp, 14 predicted proteins | sample 714S32024metaG_FD_180682 | JGI IMG/M metagenome (GOLD analysis project Ga0224558, IMG submission 180682) | Peat soil microbial communities from Stordalen Mire, Sweden - 717 S3 20-24 | ecosystem: Environmental > Terrestrial > Soil > Wetlands > Peat | place: Sweden: Norrbotten County, Stordalen... | reverse complement strand
TCTGGCTGAAAATGCTGGATACTCGTATCACGGCGGTGGTGGCCCTCCCTACGATTCACGTCTCGCAACGCAAACCGTAGCAGAGTTCTACCCCCGCCGCTCAAAACCTAATTTGGACAAGAGTGGGTTCTTCTCTCTCTTATTTTGGGAATTTTCGTTCTGGTCGCGGTGGGGAAGTTGTTCACAATCGCGCACGACCTTCGCCGTTTGGTAATGCTTGAACTCTGCTCGCAGGGAGCTTTCGAGCAAAAATACTGCGATGCTTACAAGGCGACAGTGGCAGAGAAGGTGCGTGTTCCTTTTTCAGCCATTCAGACGTAGGGCTATTTCTATTCGCGCTTCGGCCTGCGGTTCCCGCTACGCTCGAACGATTTGATTAGTGCGTCTAGGTATGTTTCCGCCCACTCTCGGAGCTGCGATTCCGTAAAGAATGAAGCGTCAAGAGTTCCCCTGAGTGATGACAACTCTTGCCATGCAAGCTCGGCAATCCAGTTTATCTTTCGGTTGGACAGTTTTTTGTGCATCTGCTGCAAGATCGTCCATGCCAGAATGTCCGCAGCCTGTAGCGGCAGAATCGAAGTCTTGCTCTCGAATGAGTAGCCAGTCAGGGGCGGTACGCCAGTGATCTCGCTTTCCTTTTTCGACTTGGTGATCGCAGCATCCATGACAGCCATGATCTCGCCCTTGCCATGATGCGTGCCCATCTGATCGAACACATATTTCATCGAAGCAGCTTTGTGATATTTCCTTCGCCAAACGGCGATCTTGGTAGCGCAATGACGAAGGGCGAAAGTGTAATGGAACTGCCCACACAATGCGCGGAACTGCTCCTGAATCACGACATCATAGACTTGTTTTGGTACTGCAACGGCATATCCTACTTCCACGCGGGTATTGATGATGTTGCAGAGCCGGATGAGCACCTTGCGTTTTTTGGTATCACTCCATCCTTTGAACTCTCCATGCCCTGCTGCAAAATCGACCAGGTGGAATGTGCCGAAGTTGGCGCTCTGCTTCGCATCGTCCCAATTGCGCTCGAATGCTTTCCACTGTTCGACTGTCGAGGCATAGCAAGCGGCAACGGCTATGCTCGACTCGGGATGAGTCCCGCTGTCATCGAAGAATATCGTTACGAAGTTCACGATCCCGCCTTTCCCGGTGTCGTGGAAAATCGTCAGAACCAAATGGTCAAACGCGGTCAATTGACTTCGGCACACCACTCCCGTACCCTCATTCCCAGAGGGTCAGAGTGGCGAATCACCCGAAGAGTCCCGCGAAGAATCCGACAGGTGATTTCGACCAGTTCACAGACTTTATGCGGCGACTTGTTGCTGTGCCGCACTCGGCGATCAAGGCAAAACTTGACGCCGAGAAGCGAGCGAAGATGCGACGGAAGGCCGCTTCCCGCGTTTCCCGCGAAAACGATTAGGCTGTCGTTTCTCCCACCTTGCCAGTTACCTCCGCATAGGTTAACCGCTTCCCCGCAATCTGCGATAAGGCTAGGTGGAATCTGTCCGCGTCAGTCAGAGGGTTGTCTTTAGTGGCGCGGTTGTTGTAACGAAAGATTTGCTCGTCAACGTAGCGAGACAAATGGAACGGTTCCACGGCAACGTAGGTTCCACTCAGACCGCGCTTCAAGAGCGACCAGAAGTTTTCCATCCCGTTCACATGCACACGCCCGCGAACGTAGCTCTCAGTTTTGTTGACCACTTCATGCACGAAGCGCGAGTGCAGATCATCATAGGCGACGGCATCATCAGTGTAGACCTTGGAGCCATACTTAACTTGTTTCATGATCTCCGCTTGCAGAGTTTCGCGCTTGACGTTCGGAACGATCTGGGCGCGGACCTTGCGCAGATCACGGTCGAGAAAACCTTGCACAACGGTCTTGCCTTGCGCCCCACCCTTCTGCTCGTATTTCAGGGCGCGGTCCTTGTGCATGTTCTTCTTTCTGCCGCCGACGAAAGTTTCATCGGTTTCGACTTCGGTATCAGGACCGCCCAGTTTGAATCCGAACGACTGTTCACTGATGGCAGTGCGAATCCGATGCAGCATGAACCAAGCCGATTTCTGAGTGACGCCGATGGCCTTAGCCAATTCGTAAGAACTGATTCCGTTCTTGCAGCTCACGAGCAGCCATACGGCGGGGAGCCACTTTTCCAGTGGGATCGGGGAATCCTCGAACACGGTCCCGACCTTGAGCGAGAATTTCTGCTTGGGGTGATCGCCGTAGCAGCGGTACAACCGAGCCTTTTCGAGATAGGTAACCTTCTCGGAATTGCAGCGCGGACAGCGAACTATGCCGTCATGCCAGCGCACGAAAACCATGAACTTCCGGCAGTTTTCGTAGTCGGTAAAGAACTGGATGGCCGCTTGGAGTGTTTTCGGTGTTTCCATGCTCAAAATGTAGCACGGAATCAATAGTCAGTCAAGTATATTATTGCCCTTAGGGATTGTTCCAGCTAAGTCTTTGAGTGAATTGGAGTTAGAGGTAAAGTATTTAAGAATGTTGGAGTTAGGTGGAATAAGGGGGGGGCACTTGCCAGCGGTCGAGTGGCGTCGCGACGAGTGGGGCATCCCTCTATAACCGTAGCCGGTCATCAAACCTGTCCGGAATGTCCGCGACGGTCGTCCTCAGCGGTCGGCCTTTTTCGCGGGCGAGGGCGCCCGCGCCACACCGGTCGTCAGGCGTATAATTCCGAGCCGAAAGCCATTAGGAGGAGCCAACATGGCCAAGACCAAGCAGTTCACAATTTCGATTGAGAATCGACCGGGTACAGTTGCGGAGATCGCCCGTACAATGGGGAGCGCCAAGGTGAACATTCTCGCTCTCCTCGGAACCGCGCAGGGGACGACTGGCACGGTGGAGCTCGTCGTCGAGGATGCGCGGCGAGCCAAGAAAGCGCTGGACGAAGCCAAGCTCACATACAAGGAAACCACCGCCGAGGAGTTGGAGTTGCCTAACAAGCCCGGTGCGCTGGCGGAATGTTTGGACAAGCTTGCCGCTAAGGGCGTCAACTTGAATTCGATCTGCGCCACCGTCTCGAAAGGCGGGAGGAAAGCGGTTGTGGTCTATACCGTCGCAGTGGAAGAAAAGGTGGTGGCAGCGTAGGGCGAGTGCTCGGCCGTAGAGTGAATTAGTAAGAGGCCACGCTCGGTAGAACGGGATCAATCGTCAGCAGAACCGGATCAGCAAGAGCATTTACAAGGACAAGCATTCCAACTAAGGGAGTCTGATTTCCCGTAGAGACGCGGCTTGCCGCGTCTCTCCAGGGGAAGAACCCACGGCCTCGCTAGCTACTAATACTGCACGATGGACGCGAACGATTTGGGGTCGAGCGAGGCTCCGCCTACCAAAGCGCCGTCGATTTCTTCTTCGGACATCAGGGCATGGGCGTTCTCCGGTTTAACGGAGCCGCCGTAGAGGATGCGGAGTTTGTCGGCGAATTCCTGGCCGAAAGATTCGGCGGCTTCGGCCCGGATGATGGCGTGCGCGTCGGCGGCCATCTGCGGGGTTGCGGTCTTTCCGGTGCCGATGGCCCAGACCGGCTCGTAGGCGACCACCAGGCTGACGGCTTTCTTGGCCGAGACTTTGTGAAAGGCGCGGAGACACTGGCGGCGCAGGACGTCGTCGGTGAGTCCGGCTTCGCGTTCTTCGAGGACTTCTCCCACGCAGACGATGGGGATGAGTCCGGCTTCGAGGGCGGACTTGAGCTTGAGGTTGACGGTATCATCGGTCTCGCCGAAGTACTGGCGGCGTTCGGAGTGCCCGATGATGACGTGAGTGACGCCGACGGCGAGCAGCATGGCGGCGTTGATTTCGCCGGTGAAGGCGCCTTCTTTTTCCCAGTAGAGATCTTGGGCTCCGACGGCGACGTTCGATCCTTTGGCTGCGGTGACGGCCGCGTCAAGGCAGAGGTAGGTGGGGCAGACGACGATTTCGTCGCGGCCTTCGTTGGAATCGGGGCCGTGGACCAGAGGCAGAAAATCGCGGAAGAAGTCACGGGTCTGGTCGGGGGTTTTGTACATCTTCCAGTTGGCGGCGATGAGTTTTTTTCTCATGAGGGACCTTTTGTGAAGATAACGGAAATTGCCAGGGATTCGCGGGAAATTTTTTCGGCGGCCTGGACGTAGGCTCGGCAGGTGGCAATGTCGAAGAGCACGAAACGGACGTGCTCCACATGGGCGCAGGGCGGCAGAACTTCGACAATGGTGCGAACTGCGATGGCAGCGGCCTCGTGAACAGGATAGCCGAAGACTCCGGTCGATACAGAAGGGAAGGCCAATGATCGGACTCCGTGATCGTCGGCGGTGCGGATGGACTCACGATAGCAACTGGCAAGCGTTCCCGCCTCGCGCTGTTGGCCTCCTCGGTACACTGGGCCGACAGTATGAATTACATATTTGGCGGGCAATCGTCCTCCGGTGGTGATAACCGCTTTGCCGGCGGGGAGTGTGCCGGTCTTCATTCTTGCCACGATGCGCTTGCACTCCTCGAGGATCGAGGAGCCGCCAGCCCGGTGAATCGCTCCATCCACGCCTCCGCCGCCGAGTAGCGACGAGTTGGCGGCGTTGACGATGGCTTCGGTGGTCTCCTTGGTAATGTCGGCGGGGCCGTGGAGTTCGAGCGTCTTGCCGTTGGCGAAAGTCAGTCGGGCTGCGAAGTCGGACATAGCGGACACTGAAAGGTCTCAGGTGTTAGGTGTCAGGTCTCAGGATAAAGGTCTTAGCTCTTAGCTCTTTCTTGTGTACCGCAGCTCGTAGCGCGGGGCCTTGAGCTTTTTATCAGGGGATCGTCTTAGCGATGCCAAGATCCAAACGTCCGACCACCTGAGACCTGACACCTATTTTTTCTCCGTTAGCGCTTCGACCCCGGGCAACTTTTTGCCTTCCAGGAATTCCAGCGAGGCGCCGCCGCCGGTTGAAATATGGGTGATCTTGTCGGCTACGCCGGCGGCCTTGACGGCGGCTACGGAATCTCCGCCGCCCACGATCGAAACCGCTCCGGGATTTTCCGCCACGGCATGGGCGATCTTGAAGGTGCCTTTAGCAAAGGGAGGCATTTCGAAAACGCCCATGGGGCCGTTCCAGACAATGGTGCGGGCGCGGGCTACCTCTTCGGAAAACGTTTCGATCGATTGCGGGCCGATATCGAGGGCCATCATGTTGGCCGGGATGGGCTCGCCGTGCCTGACAATTTTGGTCAAGGCGCTGGCTTCGACGCGGTCGGCGATGACGTGATCGGTGGGCAGGAGGAACTTGAGCTTGTGAGTTTTCGCCTGCTGCAGAAGGTTGCGGGCGAGTTCGATCTTGTCTTCTTCGACCAAGCTCTTGCCTACGGATTCGCCTTGCGCCTTGAGGAAGGTGTACGCCATACCGCCGCCGATAATGAGAACGTCGACTTTGCTGAGCAGGTTCTGGATGACTCCGATTTTGTCGCTGACTTTGGCGCCGCCCAGGATGGCGACGAAAGGGCGCTCGGGGTTTTGCAGGACGCGACCCAGATATTGCAGCTCTTTTTCCATGAGCAGCCCGGCGGCGGATTTCTGCAGGAACCGGGTGATGCCAACCGTTGAAGCGTGGGCACGATGAGCGGTGCCGAAGGCGTCATTGACGTAGAACTCCGCAAGCTTCGCGAGTTGCTTGGAAAAATTCTCGTCATTCTTCTCTTCTTCGGCGTGGAAGCGGAGATTTTCAAGCAGCAGGGCCTGGCCTTTTTCGAGCTTGAGTGCCATTTCTTCGGCTTCGGCCCCAACGCACTCGGGACAGAAGCCAACGTTTTCGCCGCGCGACAGTTCCTTGTCGAGCAGCATGCGCAGACGCTCGGCGACAGGCTTGAGACTCAGCTTTGGATTCGCCTTGCCTTTGGGACGGCCCAGGTGAGACGCGAGAATGAGGCGCGCGCCGTGACGCAGAGCGTACTCGATGGTGGGCAGGGTTTCACGGATGCGGGTGTCGTCCATGACGCGGCCGTCGTCGAGCGGGACGTTGAAGTCGACGCGCATGAAGATGCGGTGATCGTTAAGAGGAAGATCGCGAATAGAAAGTTTGGACATGAGTTCACCTATCTTCGCTGTTCGCCGTTCGCTATTCGCTGTTCGCAAACCGCTCGGCAGCTGCACGCAAGCTGGCAGAAAAGCGAAATGCGATTCGCGGACGACGAACAGCGAACGGCGCGAATTTACAGTCCTTTGGTCGACATCAGGTTGATCAGATCACGGACACGGCAGGAGTAGCCCCACTCGTTGTCATACCAGGAGATCACCTTGACGCAGTTGCCGCCGACCACCAGGGTCATGGGCGCGTCGACGATGGAGGAACGGGAGTCGCCTTTGAAATCGGACGAGACCAGTGCGCCTTCCTCGAAGCCGAGGTAACCCTTCAGCGGGCCTGACTCGGAGGCTTTTTTCAAGGCGGCGTTGACCTCTTCTTTAGTGGTCTTTTTTTCCACCCAGACGACGAGGTCGACGACCGAGACGTTGGGCGTGGGCACGCGCATGGCGAAGCCGTCGAGTTTGCCGGCCAGTTCGGGGATGACGAGTTTGAGCGCTTTGGCGGCGCCGGTCGAGGTTGGGATCATGTTGATCGCCGCCGCGCGGGCTCGGCGCAAATCTTTGTGCGGGAAGTCGAGGATCACCTGATCGTTCGTATAAGAGTGGATGGTGGTCATGGTGCCGCTGACGATCTTGAAGTTGTCGTTGACCACCTTGGCGACCGGGGCCAGGCAATTCGTGGTGCAGGAAGCGTTCGAGACGATGTGGTGCTTAGAGGGATCGTACTTCTCTTCGTTCACGCCGAGCACAACCGTTAGGTCTTCGTTCTTCCCGGGGGCGGTGATGATGACTTTTTTCACCGAGCCGCGCAGATGTTTCTTGGCTTCATTGGTGTCGGTGAACTTTCCGGTGGATTCGATAACGACTTGAGCTCCGACGGAGTCCCAGGGCAGGGCAGCGGGATCCTTTTCCTTGAAAACCTTAATGACTTTGCCGTCGATCGAAATACTGTCGGCGCCGGCGGTGATTTTGTGCGGCAGGTTGCCGAGGATAGAGTCATACTTGAGCAGGTGGGCTAGAGTCTTGGGATCGGTGAGATCGTTCACGGCGACGAAGTCGAGGTTCTTATCCGCGAGCGCGGTGCGGAGAACGTTGCGTCCGATGCGTCCAAATCCATTAATGCCAACTTTTACGGCCATAGTGCCTCCGAAAAAAAATTTAATTGCCTAAGAAAATACCCAGGGGCCCGGAACAACATTCGATGGTAACAGGGTCGAGCAGCCAGCGTAAATGTCGTGCGCCCATTGGTAGTGTCCTAATTTGGCGTGTTGCCGCCGAGGTAGCGCCGGCATCCTTGCCGGCTGTCCCGAGGGCGCCCTCGCCCTCGGCTCGGCGGGCATGATGCCCGCCGGACAGCCGCCGGGACGGCGGCGCTACAGTCGCCGCGCGCGGAATTAGGACACTACCCGCCCATTGGTGCTGTCCTAATTCTCCCGAATTAGAACACTCTCGCTGGGGAGCGCCCACTCGGCGGACCTGGACTCATGCAGGCCTATTCATGCGGGCGTGATTTCGAGGTAGGCGTCGGTGTTGCGCCACAGGAATGGGACGCGGGCGAGCCAGTATTTTCGGTTGATCGCCTGGCGGACGCGGGCAAACTCTTCCGCTGGCAGGATGCGGATGGTTGCGGGGAATTCGCGGCCGGTGATTTTTCCGCGGATGGTGCAGGGGGCGATCTTGACTTGCGGGTTGTTACGGATGCGCTTGTACTTTCCGGATTTGCTGTTCGTCATGAGGTAGAGTTTGTTGTTGTCTTCGGCAAACCAGATGGGCGTGTACACGGCGGCGCCACTTTTTCGGAAGGTAGCGAGGCAGATGTAGCGCTGGCTGTGGATTTCGGCGGGGACGGTAGCCATGCGGATATTATAAAGTGCCGTAGCATCATGGCGCCGGATTGCACGCGGAGATCTTGCTCAACTTTTCTGTTGCCGGTTCCGGTTGTGCGCGCGCTCACATACAATAGCGGGCTAGTGAGAGTCCGAACATAAGCGAGACGACATGAGCGAGACGACATGAGCGAGACGACATGAGCGAGAGCTGGCAACCATGGGTGGGCTGCACCGTCGATGGGAGATTTCCGCTGCTAAGCTACTTAGGCGGTTCCGATCACAGTGCCGTGTTCCTCACCCTTGCGCAAGGCGGTGTGGGCAATCCCGAGAAAGCGGCCATCAAGCTGATTCCCGCCGACGCGCCAGACGCAGAGAAGCAGTTGCAGCGATGGGAGACAGCCAGCGAACTGACTCATCCGAATCTGACCCGTATTTTCGCGACGGGACGCTGCGAACTCGAGGGCACGGCGCTGTTTTATGTGTTGCAGGAGTACGCGGAGGAAAATCTTTCGCAGATTCTGCCGGAGCGGGCACTGACCGCAGAGGAAGCGCGGGGCATGCTTCCGCCGGTTTTGCGGGCTTTGCAATATGCGCACGACTTGGGCCTTGCGCATGGACGCATCCAACCTTCAAATATTCTGGCCGTTGCGGACCAGGTCAAGTTATCGAGCGACGCTCTGGGCGTGGGGGGTGAGGGGAGGCCTGGCGCGAGCGCGACGAGCGCCTACGACCCGCCAGAAGCGGCGACGGAACCGGTTTCGACGGCGACCGACATCTGGCAGTTGGGGATGACATTGGTCGAGGCACTGACGCAGCGCTTGCCGGTTTGGGACCGGGCGCGACCGAGCGTGGCGGAAGTACCGGCGACGGTCCCGGAGCCATTCCGCGAAATCGCAAAGCACTGCTTGCAAGTTGATCCGGGGAAGCGATGGACGATTAAGGGGATCAGCGATCGCTTGGGAGCGGAGCTGCCAGTGCCGACTTCAGCCCAGACTGAAAAGGCGGTTTCTGCGCCAGCGATCGTGGGTCAGCAGAACGTGGGTCAGAAGAACGCATCTGCAAAATGGCCTTACGTTCTGGGGTTGGCGGCGGTGGTTGCGATTGCCATTTTCTTGATTGCGCGACCGAAACGGTCGGGCCCTCCGCCGGAAGTACAATCGACGCAAGCTCAGCACGGTGCGGCCGCCGGGATCTCACAGTCCGCGCCGGCGCCGACACCGCCGAAGCCAAAGCCGAGACCTGCTGCGCCGGGAGCTGCAAAGGTCGGCCATGCCAGGGCCGAGGTGGTGACGGCACAGGCGGGCGGCGAGGAAAAAGCGCTCACCAACACTGGCACTACCAACCCTGACCATCAGAGCGGAGTTGTGCAGCGGGTGATGCCGCAGGTTTCGCTGAGCGCGCTTCGCACGATTCAAGGCAAGGTCAAGGTTCGAGTGAAAGTCGAAGTGGATGCCGCGGGCAACGCGGCCAAGGCGACGCTCGACTCGGCCGGCCCGAGCAAGTATTTTTCGCGCGCCGCACTCGAAGCTGCCCGGGGTTGGAAGTTTTCTCCGGCACAGTCCGACGAGTCTGGCACCCGGCAATGGACGCTGCAGTTCGCCTTCAGCAGAGCGAAGACGGAAGTTTCTGCGGTGCGCACAAAGCATTAGGGCAGACAGATGCGTTCGGGCGGACAGAATTGTCCAGCGGCCGCGAATTTTCTTCGTGGGTTTCGAATCGAAGGTCTTGGCGGCGCTGAAGCGATGTCTTTACCGAGCTTCGTCCGCTTTGGACTATCGGGGACGTTTGTCCCTCCGCAAGCAATGTAGCAACCTGTGAGCGGCCAAAGCCTGCCCTGAGCGAGTCGAAAGGAGTACCCGCGCCACGCGGGCACTCCCGGAATGGCTATGCGTTCGTGTAATACGCGGCGTTCTTTTCCAAAAACTCCTTCTTGTCCTCCGGCAGTTCCTCTGCCACGAAGATCGAATCCGAGGTGCAAACCGGAACGCAGGCGCCGCAATCGATGCAACCAGCGGGGTCGACATAAACCTGTGTCGCCGCCTCAAACTGCGGCTCGTCTTTTTTGGGATGGATGCAGTCGGTCGGGCAGACGTCCACGCAAAGCTCGTCCTTGATGCAAGTGTCGGTGATTACATAGGCCATGAATGCTTCTCCTGAGATATTTTCTGGAACAGCCCTTATCTTTAGCCAGGATGTCCGTCTTGGCAGTGATCTACATCACAGCCTGGTGTGTCCCAATCACGCAGAATGGTGATTGCCGTCACAGGCAAGATAAGGCCTTATGCGGTAAAAGATATACATCTGCAATTAAGGGGAAGCACAGAATTGCCCGGCCTCACCCCACGACCCCACACAGCCGCCACCCAAGCGGCGGGCCGGGCATTCTCACCCAGCAAATTCGAACGAATATCGGATTTCCGCCGCAACTCAACTTTCTGAAGCATTCCCTGCCGCATCATATGCGCGCGCCAGCGTCCGGCAAGGGTGGTCGGCGGTCCTCCTCAACGGTTGGTGTTGAACCGGGCCAACCTCCGTTTCTTAGATTCGGTTAATCTTCAAGATTTTTATTTTTAGTCCGATGAGCATGTGAGGGTTGGTGGGCGCGACCCGCTCTTGCAATGAAAATGCTCATGGTGATTACGATGCTGGCGGTGATGGCCGGAACACTGCGCGCTCAAGAGGCGCATTACGCCTTTGCGGTGCATCCTTGCGTAACAAGCGGAGATCTGGCCGCTTCTCGCTTCTGGACACGGGGCACAATTGCGCTGGTCGCGCTCGACGGAGCCGCAAAGGCTGCCGACAGCTACATAACGCGCCGGAACATAGACGCTGGCGGCGAAGAATACAATCCAATGGCACGTCCGTTTGTGCAGACGACGCCGGCTCAGGTTGCGGCGACAGCGGCGTTGTTCGGCGCTGAAGTAGCCACCGCTTATATGTTGCACCGGAGACATCATGACCACGTGGGGCGTGCCGTTCTGGTTGGGGGCGCGGTTATGAATGGGCTGGGAGCGGCCTCCAGCTTCAAGCATCGGGTGGCGGATTAGCAGCAAGAGCCAAGAGCTAAGAGCTAAGAGCTAAGAGCCTTTTCTCTCCATCAAGTACGAATCTTTATAGCCCAAATAATTATCGGCGTAGCGGAGGATTGTCTCCTGGTCTTTTTCATCCAGGCGGCGGAATTTTCCCGGGGAGCCCATCCAGAGCGAATTCGGTTCGACCATCGTTTTCTCGGGGATCAGGGTACCGGCGGCGATGATGGAGCCGCTTCCGACGACGGCCCCGTTGAGGATGATCGAGCCCATGCCGATGAGGCAGCGGGCTTCGATGTTGCATCCGTGGAGGATGGCGCTGTGGCCTACGCTGACGTAGTCGCCAAGGTAGACGCCATATTGTTCCTTCATGCCGTGGAGGACGCAGTTGTCCTGGATGTTGGAGTAGTGGCCGACGCGGATCTGATGGACGTCGCCGCGAAGGACGGAGTTCATCCAGATGCTGGAGTGCTCGCCGAGAATGACGTCGCCGATGAGCTGGGCGGAGTCGTCGATGTAGCAGGTGTCGGGAAACTGGGGGCTGACGCCTTTGTAGGAGCGGATCATGGGCTTGCCAGACGACGAGACAACATACCATGAATCAGGTCTCAGGTCTCAGGTTCCAGGGGGTTTCCTGAGACCTGAGACCTTGCACGGCGGTATGCGCATCCGGCTCGATGATTTATTCTTTTGATTGAACTGACACCTGAGACCTAAGAACTGAGACCTAGCAATGAAAACTGGCATCATCGGTCTGCCGCAGGTCGGCAAGACATCCCTATTTCGCATTCTGACGAAGGCAAATCTTTCCGAGCACGCGTTGGCGAACCCGCGCGAGGCGCACATCGGAGTCGCCAAGGTGCCCGACGAACGTCTCGACAAGCTGGCCGCGCTCTACAAACCAAAGAAGCTGACGCACGCCTCGGTCGAGTATGTGGACGTCGGCGCCATCGGCCAGGACGCGCTGAAAGAGACCGCTTACATCGGCCACCTGCGGCAGGTGGACGCGCTCATTCACGTTCTCCGGGCGTTTGAAAACGATGCGATTCCGCACGTCGGTCCCATCGACCCTCTGCGTGACATCAAGAACGTCGATTTCGATCTCATGGTCAGCGATCTCGGCCAGATCGAAAAGCGGCTGGAGCGCCTGGAAAAAGATTTGAAGAAGATGAAGACGCCGGAACTTGAGAAAGAAAACGAACTCCTGATCAAGGCCAAAGCCTTTCTCGAAACCGAGAAGCCGCTGCGCGAAATGGAAATGACGCCCGAGGATAAGAAGCGCATTCGGGGTTTCATGTTTCTGAGCGAGAAGCCGATGCTCTACGTCCTCAATATCGGCGAGAGCACCGAACTCGGCAAAGACCTGGAAGCGGCGGTGGCGAAATTCAATCTGAGCGAAGTGGCCGCGCGTCCGAATGCCGGAGCCAGCGCGATCTGCGGCAAAGTGGAAGCGGAACTAGCGGAGATGAGCGACGAAGACGCGGCGGAATTTCTCGGCAGCTATGGACTGACAGAAAGCGGACTCTCGCGGCTGATCCGCAAGAGCTATCACCTGCTGGGACTGATTTCGTTTTTCACCGCCGGCGAAGATGAGTGCCGAGCCTGGACGATCCCGCTGAATACACGCGCCCAAAACGGCGCCGGAGCGATTCACTCCGATCTGGAAAAACACTTCATCCGCGCCGAGACCATTCGCTGGGATCAGCTGCTAGAGGCGGGATCCGAGGCCAATGCCCGCGCTAAGGGAACATTGCGGCTTGAAGGCAAGGATTATATTGTGCAGGATGGGGATGTGATGCATATCCGACACAGCGGATAGAAAAGTACCCAGTACTCAGTACCCAGTACCCAGTACTCAGTGCCCAGTACCCAGAGAAACGGCACGCAGCGGTCATACGATATGGCTCAGCATTTCAAGGATCTCGTCGTGTGGCAGAAGGCCATGGATCTGGTGACGGAAATCTACAAGCTAACCGACAGCTTTCCGAAACGGGAGGTCTACAGCCTTACCGATCAGATCCGACGCGCAGCGGTCTCGGTTCCGAGCAACATTGCCGAGGGGCAGGCGCACCACAGTCATCGTGAATTCCGCCATTTCCTGCGACACTCGGCAGGCTCGCTTGCCGAGCTTGAAACCCAGTTACTGCTAGCAGAGCGTCTAGGATATGCCGATCATCAATCCACGGAGGGTTCGCTCCAGCGAGTTCACGAGGTCGGCAGAATCTTGAACGGATTAATCGCGTCCCTGCCCGAGTAGGTTTTCTGGGTACTGAGTACTGAAAGTACCCAGTACCCAGTACCCAGTACCCAGAAAAACCGTGGCCCAATGGGTTCGACGATATGGCGCAGCATTTCACGGATCTCGTCGTGTGGCAGAAGGCCATGGATCTGGTGACGGAAATCTGCAAGCTAACCGACAGCTTCCCGAACCTGCCCGAGTAGGTTTTCTGGGTCTGAGTACTGGGTACTGGTCTAGGGCGTGTTAACACTATCGTAGTGCTTCGACGATCAGGGCAAAAGTGAGGAAGCCCAGGAACAGGACATCGAGTTTTTCAAAGCGAGAGAAGATGCGGCGGAACCCTTTG
>Ga0224558_1003339_pt1 | contig 13505 bp, 22 predicted proteins | sample 714S32024metaG_FD_180682 | JGI IMG/M metagenome (GOLD analysis project Ga0224558, IMG submission 180682) | Peat soil microbial communities from Stordalen Mire, Sweden - 717 S3 20-24 | ecosystem: Environmental > Terrestrial > Soil > Wetlands > Peat | place: Sweden: Norrbotten County, Stordalen... | reverse complement strand
TCTGTGCGCCAGATGCGAAGGACGGCTCTCAGAAATGGGCGTGTCGGACAAAGCGATTGAGGCGATTTTCAGTATCCTCGCATTTGTTCGAGACTTCGCTATCCGTAGGCCGCGTTCCACACGCTCGCTCGTTTTCGTCGGGCACGGACGGTCCGATGATTGGAAGTCGCTCGACCCGTTCTTGACAATTAGGTCTGAACATTGAGGAGTTCAATCGAGATCCAACTGCAGGTGTGCATACGACGGAACGGCTTTCTGACATGCTCAACAAGGCTTGTTTCGCCTTACTTGTGATGACCCCCGAGGATGTGCACGATGATGGCAGGACTCATGCCCGCGAAAACGTGGTTCACGAGATCGGTCTTTTCCAGGGAAGGCTCGGCTTCAAGAAGTCCATCATCGTCAAGCAAAATGGCACTGCCGAGTTCTCGAACATCGCTGGCTTAACTTACATCCATTACCGAAAGGGCAAAATTGAGGAAGCATTCCCTGAGATTGTGAGGACCTTAATCCGGGAAGCAGTACTTGATTCACGCGTCGGTGACCGCTTTCTGAAGGAGCGAAAGATCGCGACTAAGAAAACATAGGGGAAGGTCAGTCTAGAAAAAGCAGTGGTCGCCCTCGGTCTGGCGGACGATCGAAAGCCCGTGCGAGGGTCCAGACACCGCTGCTATACTCGCTCAGTTGACCCTTCGCTGCAGTCGCCCCACCACCGATGCGTTTTGTGGTTTCATGTTTTCCACTTCCTATGTACAGCAGAGGCATTTGGTCGGTGATTGTTAAGTTCGACGGTTGGCCCACTTTTTCAAGAACGGTCGGTATTCCGCCTCGATGCGCCAGTACCCTACCATATCTCTCGACATGAATCCCGTCTTCGCTTCGATTGCGTCGAGCACGTTCTGACCGACCTTAGCTTTTCCTGCCCCAACCACCCGTTTCAATTCTGCCTGTTCTTCAGGACTTAGCGAATTTATTTTTTCCATCAGCTCATGCTCAAAAAGAAAGCACACCGTTGGACTCAACAAACTTCCACACCAGGACACCAGCCGCAACCCCCGCGTAGGACATGCCGAGAAAAAGCAGGTCGGTTATCGAGGTTCTATTTCCCCGAACCCACTTTAATCCCCAATAAACAACCGGGATGCTCCCAATTACGATGGCGCGAAGTCCGAAGAACTCAACCGACATTGCCATGGCTTTTCGAAGTCGAGAAAATATTGGCACGGCCACAAGTATAGACCCGGCATTCCACCTTTCAAGCTCAGCGAGGGCTTTGGCAAGCGGTGAGGCCCTTGCGCTTCGCTAGCGGACTCCACCAATATGCTGATGGGAACGCTTCGATATTCACTGCTGATTGCAACGTTCTGCGCGTCTTGCATGACTATTCTCCTTTTCATTGTTTTTGTTCCTTGGTAGTGGCTGGGGTGTGGGCGTCAAACGTCGGGCATGACGACCTGCACCGTTGTTCTTGAGTTAGGGTTTTGTGTTGGTTAAGCGGCAACCGCCGCTGGCTCGGGGGCAATGCCCAGGGCAATGCCCTGGGCAATGCCCCCGAGAATCACGGCAGCGGTGTGCTGGACGGCTTCCAAGCTCTCGCGCAGGAGATTGGCGTCTCCATGCCAAAGCTGGATGTAATCGGCGGACGCGGTTCCGGTCTCAAGCCCGACTGCTTGGCAGACGACGAAGGCTACGGCTTCGGCTTCGGTCTCGCGGACTTGCTTCGTGGTCAGCGTGCGACGGTCGCCCCGGTGCAACATCTCGTGGGCGATCTCATGCGTTAGCGTGGAAAATTCCTCGGCGGGCTGCATCCCGGAAAGCAGTGTGATCTTCCCGCCATAAGACAGGCCCTTGGCGGGTGCGATCCTTTCGGAGTAGTTGAGTTCGACGCCTTGGACTTCGACAAACTTTACGAGGCGTTCCCGGTAGCCGCTCACGTCGCCCTGTACTTCGGTGAGCGTGGGAAGTTCTTTGCCTTCGGTCTGAGTGATGTCGAACACATACACGCCCCGGAACCCGTACAACGTGGGCTGAGTCTCCTTGGCATCCGTATTCTGTTCGGCATTCTCATCCTTCTTGCGTTTGTTGCCGACCATCGGAGCGAGGATGAAAATACCTTTTTCGCCACGCCGGACGAAGCGGCCAAGCGAGTTCCAAGTGCGGAGTCCCGCCACGTTGGTGGCATCTGGTTTCTGCCTCGCAATCAGCATGATGTTGCCGAAGCTGTAGTTGCGAAACTTGGCCATCGCCCCGAGATACTGTGTGAGCACTGCACTCTGCCCGGACTCCAGCGACTGCACCAGATAATCGACGGCCTCTTTGGTTTTGAGGTTGACTTCTTCTAATTTCATGTTTTTTCCCTTTCTGCCGGTATCGGCTTGTTTTTTTCTTCACTAGAGCGGCAGCGGGAAAAAACAAGCCGATACTGGTGAAAGGGACAGAACGGAGGCCGAAGGAGGGTGGCAGGGCGTGAGGGAAAGCGCGGCGAGTGCCAAACGCGTTTGGGGTTCGTTTGGCGCGAAACCGGCGCAGTCCGAAACGCCCGCCCGAGCCGCTTCTAAGCGGCGTCCCACTCGGAAGAGGACGAAGTGGGAAAAGATGGCGTAGCCTTCCGTTGGAGAATGACGGATGGTTGTTAGGTATTGGAAGCCTGAACACAGAAGGCACTCACGGGAATTCGCAACGCAGTGCGCGTAGCATTTTTCGACTGACCGACAGTCAGTCGGCTTGAGGCAAGCCCGCGGTTGTTAGATTGACTCTGCCTGGCCGTATCCTGGGGTAACGGAAAGAGGTATAGGTGGCGCAATGTGCAAAGGCGGTGAATGAATTGTCATTCCCGCTTGGGCGACTGCCTACGCTTTCGGTCGCCGTAGAGCGTCGTCGAATGGGACATGACGGTCTCGATGAGAAACACTTCCCGAAAGGCGCGATGCACATGGGCTTTCTTCACGCCCTCGATAGCCTCGTCCCATTCGGAGTCTCACGCATAGCCTCGGAGCGTTCGATCCAAGATACCGAACGAACTCCCTATGGGGAGGTCCGCTACCTGCATTTGCGTGTTTGCGGCGCGGATCTCCCCCTGGGGGAACTCGACCCCCTCTTTACGGATGTTTCAGGAGAGTCCTTCGAGCGCGCACGGGACTCGACGTTGGAGTGCCAGAGGCTGGGTTTCTTGCGCCAGGCGCAGCATTTTCTTCTCTTGATGGACTGCGAGAAACTGGTCCGCAAGGAAAAACGCTGGGAGGTGGCGCACGATTCCATGACTCTATTGCGTTCCTGTCTGGACAGTGGAATGTTGGCGAGCAATTCCCTGATTAACGTGCTGTGGACGAAATGTGATTATTTTGAAGCCGTGAAATCACCAGAGAATGCGCAATTTCTAATCCAGCTGAGAGGCGAGATAGAGAAGGAATTTGGCGCGCGCGTCGGTCGCCTGTCCTTCACTGAGGTCGCAGCCCGACCGACACAGGTTGCCACTCTCAAATTCGGGCAAGGATTAGCGGAATTGCTCAAATACTGGTTGAGCTCTAGCCCGCATGATCGCGCAATGAATCTTCTACCTCCAACAACCCTAGGTTCCCGCGAAAGCGAGCTGTTCGCTTCTCGCCATTTTCCAGCTTCCGACGAGCCAGAATGAGCGCACAGACATCAAAGCATATAGTGCTGATCGGACTACCTGCTACGGGCAAAACCAGTTTTTTGGCTGCGCTCTGGTATTTGGTGCAGCACTCCCAGGTCCTGAGCGCTCTCCGTCTCGACAAGTTGGACGGCGACAGTAAGTATCTCAACCAAATCGCCCAGGCGTGGGCGGGATATGAACCGGTTCCACACACTCGAATCGATTCAGAAACACTCGTGTCCATATCACTCAAGGACGCCCAAACTGGCCAAACGCTGACTCTCTCGTTTCCAGACCTTTCCGGAGAATCGTTCACGCTGCAATGGACAATGCGACAATTCACCCAGGGCTATGACAACTTTCTGCGACAGGCGTCCGGAGGAATCCTGTTCATCAGTCCGTTGAAATACGCCAAGCCCATCAGAATCGACATGGCCAATCCGCTTGTCGAGGAAATGGGCGGAGACCAGCAAGGAGAAGGGGATGCGCCGGATGCCACCTCGACACCGAAGCCATGGGACCCGGAGCGCGCGCCGACGCAGGTGCAGCTCGTGGAGTTGCTGCAATTCATTTCAGGCCGCGACTACTTCAGGCCGCCGTTCCGGTTGGCAGTCATTGTTTCAGCCTGGGACAAGCCGCGTCAGTTAAAGAAGTCCCCATCGGATTGGCTAGCTCACGAATTCCCACTGTTTCACCAGTTCCTGAACAGCAACCATAAGCTTTTCGAGAGCGCGATCTACGGAGTGAGCGCGCAAGGAGGCGACTACAACCAACGGGACGCCATCGTAGACAAAATCCCTTCCGAGCGTATCGAAGTAGTTGGCGCAAATATTCGCAATCCTCATGACCTCACCGAGCCGCTTCAATGGCTAATGCGTTGAAACAACCATCCCCTTTCATGCAAAGGCCCGCACTGCACCAGCTTCTTCACGGCTACGCCGATGGCCACCGCCTCCTAGAAGGCTCCTTCACTTTGCAAGATGACCTGACGCGCCTGATGTTACGCATGAGTGATCTCTCTGGCAGCAGCATGGTGGCAGGTTTCGAGGACTATATAACTGGCTATCCGCTCTCCTCCATCAATGCCTACGCGCTGGCAAAAACATGGTATGCGCCCGAGATGCCCCGTCCGGGTTGTGTCTGGACCCATACTCTTGTGATTCCTTCGGATGTATTGACCCAGATCCCTTCTTTGCGTGTCCTCTTGGCCTTTTTCAAGCGCCCCACGGAGGAGACTTTTCGCGGGCAGTACAGCAAGGAGCTGGGGCTGGACACCGTCTTGTCGCAGGCAATGCCCGCACCGGCTTCACCGCTCGACAAAACATTGCAGGAATTCCAGCCGCTCTTGTGGTCCTACTACGGTATGGGCGATAGACCCTTAGTACTCGCCACAAAGAGTTCGAGAGAATTCGAGAGCTTAATATTCGCACTGTGGTCGCAGCAATGGCCGAGCTTGCGTCTGGGCTTCACTTTCTGTACTGGCTCTCTAGCTGCTCGTACTTTTGCCGGGCGCCCTTTTGACCTTCAATGTGCGCCAACAGTGATGGCAAGGGAGGTATTGCTCGAAGCTTCCAGAGGATCTTCCGCTGAAGCGCTCCTGATACCGCCCTTTCCAACGACCTACCCGCAATGGGTTACCACGGTTGTCAACGACGCTTTGAGTCCGAGTGGTGCGGAAATCCGCGAGTTTCTGTGGGCCGCAGGCGATGGTTCCGGCGTGCGTGCAGAATTCGTGTCGTACATGACGGTGTTTGATGCGCTGAGCCTTTCGCCGGATCTAAACGCCGTTGTTACCCTGATCGCAAAGCTATTTCCTGAACCAAGCGCTGGATCTTCGTTGAAGAAGATGTTGTTTGGTCAACAGCCTCTCCGCCACTGGCTTGCCAGGTACGGAGAACGGGACCTTCTCTTTGCCCTTGCGACTACTCCCGACTATTCGGTCTTTGATGCAGGCGCGCTGTCAATCCAGGAAAGAACAGCGAGGCTTTGCGAAGAAGAGCCTGAGTCGGCTCGATGGCTGATAGGAAAGTTGTTCCAGTCATCGTTAAATCCTTTGGGCGAGGAAATCTTAGCTGGTCTGATCGCGGCGATGGAGCCTGAAATGGCTGGCCAAGTAACAAGTCAATATCCACAGTTTCTTCCAGCCCTTTTCCGGGCCAAGCCTAGTCTGGCAAGCTCGGCTCAGCTCTGGCAAGTGGGCGGCGATCGCAGACGAGAACTTTTTGAATCGGTTGCTTCTCATGAAAACCTTGATTCCGCCACCGTTGGTGGCGTCATTGGTGCAATTCTAGAGAGTGGCTCGGACGGGTTTATCCGGCGAGCGCTCGATTGCTGGGGGCGACCTGCCGTTTTCCACACTCTCGATTGGATCGAAGGGCCGCACTCGGCGCTGGGCTACAGGCCGCCGGCACCGCAAGCCATCCTGCCGAAACAACCGGGGCATGGGGATGTGGAAAACGCTTCGCGTTTCCCACATCCCCACACCCCCGACGACGACTACGGACAATTGTCCAACGAAGCGTTACACTAACATTCCACTTGGTACAAAAGATCGGTCAGGTCAATCGAGTAATGGTCGTAGTCTACGGAAGCGCCCGTCAGGACGTGCGCGTTCTCAGAGGGGAATGCGATCAAAGACAAGATGTATCGGCGGTGCTGGTTGAAGTAGCTCACAACGGTTTGCATTTTTCGCTCTCACTATCGCCCGAACGAGCGCGCAAGTGCTGATGTGCCGTGGCGCGAACCATGTTAACCATTCCCATTAGTCCGAGGGATTTACCCATCGAGAGTTCACGACCGAAGATGCGGTATACCACGTCTGCTGGTACAGTCACGATCTCTTCGGGCGGGATTCCAGAAAGTGAATCACCAAGGATCGCCGCTAGCGCCATGGCGGAGATACCCTGCGGATTTTCCACGGCAAAATAGTACTCGAGTGTTCCGGCGCTGCCTGGCTTCGCCCAAACATACGCCTCCGATTCACATCCTGGTACGCGGCGCTCTAAAGGATATGGCCGTTCGGCGATAGAGGGTGGCACGCGCCGGAACTTCCCCGCGATGTCGACCAGCATCTGCACTCGGTCGGTACGGTCCAGATTTTCCAGCGATTCCAGCAGGCGCTCGAATCGCTCAGGCAGCTGCTTCATGCCGCCCTTCTACACTCGGATTCTCGATTGGAACTTGGACGAGGTTCCCCCATTCCGTCCAACTACCGTCATAGTTCCGCACATTCTCAAAACCGAGCAGAAAGTGAAGAACAAACCACGTGTGGCTGCTCCGCTCGCCAATTCGGCAGTAGGCGATGACATCGTCCACAGGACGCAGCTTGTTCTCCTCCTGATAGATCTTTCGCAACTCGGCGGCGTCTTTGAAAGTGCCGTCTTCCGTGTTTACGGCACGCGCCCACGGAATGCTGAGGGCCCCTGGAATGTGGCCGCCGCGCAGCGCTCCCTCGTTCGGATAATCGGGCATGTGCAACCGCTCGCCGCGATATTCTTCGGGACTGCGAACATCTACAAGAGGCTGCTTCTTTCCCAAATGTTGGAGCACTTGATCTCGATACGCCCGAAACCGACTGTCGTCACGCTCGGGAGCTTGATACTGAGTTGCTGGATATCGAGGAACCTCGCGTGACACCGGCCGATTCTCTTGGATCCATTTCAACCGGCCACCGTCCATGATCTTCGCCTGCGTGTGTCCGAATAGCTGCAGCACCCAAAAAGCGTATGTTGCCCACCAGTTATTTTTGTCTCCATAGAGGACAACGGTGGTTTCACGTGTCGCCCCGATGCGCCGCATCAGCGCCTCGAACCCTTTCCTGTTGAGGTAGTCCCGCCGGACCGGATCGTTCAGGTCGCGAGTCCAATCGACCTCCACGGCGCCGACAATGTGATTCGACCCGTATAGCAGTGGGTCTTCGTTGGACTCAGCAATGCGGACACTTGGATCGTTCAAGTGTTCCTGAACCCAGTCGGTGGATACCAAGACATTGGAAGTGGTGTAGCCACGCTCTTCAATTTGCTTGCTCATTGCTGCCTCCGAGGATTGTTTTGAGGAACGACATGGCTCCTATTCATTAATCAGTTTCATTAATCAGTCTTTATTCACGACCTAGAGGCTGTGGACTGTTACCAAACGTGTTGCGAACATCAGCCTCACAACGTACAATAAATGTGTACCGAACTGGTACTATATTAACTGGTCTCGTGGCGTTCGACAAGCGATTCGCCCCGCAGGCCATAGAAGGCGACACGTTAAATGATCCGATTGGCCAAGCTCACAGTTCGTGAAGGTGGGCAGCAGGACAGAGTTCGAGGATTTGGAGGGAGGGAAGCTCGTAGAACCCGGTGGGCATAGCATCGCTGTCTTCAATGTTGGCGGAAGCTACCATGCGATCGAGAATACGTGCCCTCATCGGGGCGGCCTGTGTCAGTGAGTTGCCCCGAGATACGCAGCAAAGATTTTGTCTGAATCGCCCCGTGTGCGTTTGCTATAATCTATGTTCGTAGGCTCGAGGAGATATATATGTCGACCACAACGACTACCGCGACGACCCCGACTCCACCGGAAGTAAAAGCGGCACCCATTAGCCTGACCCCAAATGCCATTGCCAAAGTAAAGGGAATCATGGCGCAACAGAATCCCGCGCCGGCTGGCCTGCGCGTGGGGGTGGTGGGAGGCGGGTGCTCGGGCTTCTCCTACTCCCTGCAGTTCGACGCCAGCGCGGGCATGATGGACAAAGTGTTCGATATGGACGGCCTTAAAGTGTTCGTGGACGCTACCTCGATCATGTACCTGAACGGCTGCCGCGTGGATTACGTCGAGACGCTGGAGGGTGCCGGTTTCAAGTTCGAGAACCCGAACGTGAAGAGCACCTGCGGCTGCGGGTCGTCGTTCAACGTCTAATCAGATTAGCGCGAAAACTACGGAAGCCTCGTCGCAGGACGAGGTTTTTTCTTTTTTGCTTGCTCTTTTTTCATTGGCCGCTGGATCTTCGACATAAGGGGAGACTCGATTGTCAGACACCATAAAAGCGGGCACTATCATGATGAAGGCGGGCACCATCATTCCCCAATCCTTGCGAGTAGAAACGGAACCATATTCACATGGCTGGGAAATCATCAAGAATTCCGACGCCGACGCCGTTGATCGAGACATCCGACGAGCTGACTGGAACTTCTTTTTTCTGGCTGGCAACATTCAGGCGACCGCCTTGGGTTATTGGGGAGAGAGAACCGTACGGAGAGCAATGGAGCGAGTGGTTGCGAAAGCGGAACCGTCGAAATTTAATTGCTTGGAAATAACGGAAGTCTCCGCTAAACAATTCCTGGGCTTTCCCTACGTGCACGTCTCGGCGCACTCACGGCATATCCAGAAGAGTCCATTTCTACAAGAGCTTGCCGAACGGGCCGAGCCATAGTGGATGCCGACTGGGCTACTGCCCGAACCCTTCGTGTCGGGGGCCAATAATCTGTTTGGAAGGCAATGCAGCGATATGTCCCCCACGTTTACCGCTCGCACGCGCAACCGGGAGAAGGTTTCCACCAGGCCCCTACGCATCAGAAGAAGTGCAACGAACCCTACCTTGAACCAGTAAGAGTGGAGGCGGCATGGAATCAGGAATCAGCTTTCAGGGATTGATCTACAACGACGCTGAGACCCGCCGCTGGCGTGAGTTCCTTGAGCAAGACTGCGATGCGCTGGATGTCCAAGTCGACATCACAGGTGCGAAAGACATTTGCGGTCTCATCGTCCATATCTTCGCTGTGGAACTGCGCTGCGTCGAGCGCTTGCTGGGCGCTGCGCCCATGCCCTATGAGCAATTCCCCACGGCTGACTCGATGACATTCTGTATCGCCGACACCGCCCCCAGGAAACTCCGACATTTATCGTGTTCTAGTTCCCCAACGAAGATCACGGGCACTGAAATCCCCGCGGCCGCATCCCGAGCGGAAGCCAGACGCGATGCCTCCCGCTTGAACCTCCTCTCCCTTGGGCGTACTGTGGGCTCAGATAGGCGGAGGTGGCCCGTGGCCTTCGTTATTGCCGAACCTTGCATCGGGCTGCCGCGCGGGTTTGCATTCGTGGAGATGACTAACGACGGTGAGGCCGAGAAAGCGATTAGAGCTCTGAATGGCAGCATTTTAAGAGATCGTACCCTGGACGTGAATTACGCCCGCCCTAGACCAAAACGCCCAGCAGCTTAGGTGAGCGCGGACCGCGACGCCGCGGGCGTGTGGGCGAATGTTTCTGGCCCTGCGCCGGAATCCAGGGTCTTCTCGGCCAATTGTGGACAATCACTTTCTTTCTCTATAGATCGGTGGCGCGGCTTGTGTTGTTGTGCCGTAATCCAGATCGAAGCCAAGCTGGAGCTTGGCCGCATCCGACATGAGGCCGGGATGCCACGGCGGATCGAACACGACTTCAACATGAACTTCCTTGACACCGGGCAACCGCGAGAGCTTGCTCTCCACGTCTGCCTTGAGCACGTTGCCCATACCGCAACCGGGAGCCGTCATGGACATCTTGATACGAATCCTGTTCCCGCCTTGCTCCAAGGGTGCAATCACAGAGGAGTAAACCAGACCCAGATCAACAATGTTGACCGGGATCTCCGGATCGTACACGGTCTTCAGCTGATCCCAGACCATCTGCTCGCTGAAGATCCCTTCTTGAACTACAGGTGCTTGTGCCGTCGACGCGTTGGAGAGCCCCAGGGCATCCGTATCCTTGGCATCGATACGGTACATGTAGCCACGATCTGTAGCTACCGTGTAGCCGCTGCCAAGGGACTGCATGATCCTTACGACGGCACCGGCCGGGAGGGTGGCGCGAATCCCACTGGGGATCTCGATGACTTCACAAGCCTGACTCAGCGTGATCGGTTCACTCGCACCCATATAGAACTCCCCGCGTAGCTGTTTTTCCTTCTTCTCCGCGTCGCGCGCTACTCCGTCGACACGGTTTGCTGTTTTCCTTGGAGCGCAGCGTGCAATGTGTGCCAGGCCAGCGTGGCGCACTTCACCCGAACAGGAAACTCGGAGACGCCGGAAAAAACAGCCAGCTTGCCCAGTTCAGCCCGGTTCCCGTTCGCCGGCGACTGGCCCGTCACCAGCTTGTGGAACTGATCGAAGACTCTATCCGCTTCTGCTCTGGTCTTACCCTTCAGGCTTTGCGTCATCATGGACGCAGAGGCCTTGGAGATGGCGCATCCCGAGCCCTGGAAGCTGATGTCGCGAATCGAGTCACCCTCCAAGTCCAGGTAGACGGTGAAATGGTCACCGCAGAGCGGGTTATATCCTTCGCCCTATGGTTCGCCGTTGCCAGCTCGCGATAGTTGCGAGGCGCCTTGCTGTGCTCCAGGAACACGATGGATGTTGGCGTTGTCCCGCTCGTAGTAGAGACGGATCGCATCAATGACCCCCTGTGGCTTCTGGGAGGTGGCTGCATTGTCCAGGTAGACCAGCGTTCTGCCGCGAACCCTCTGCCGGAGAATAGGAAAGTCAGTGCGGACCTTATTCACGTCAAACTCCACTCCGGCGTCGCGCACGTCGGCTCGACGGAACTCTCTGGGCAATCTCTTGGCAGCAGTGGTCATGCGATTTCCTCCCAGTTTCTTCCGGTATCCTCGCAGCGGTTCCCTGTCGACGCACCAGGCGCAGAGTTGGCCACCTGGAACAGACAGCGGTTGATCAGCCCTTCCACGTGCTTCCGGACGGGTCCCTGCTTCATGCGGTCGAGGCACTCGCTGGCGAAGGCGAAGAGCAGGAGTTTGCGTGCGGACACCTCGTCGATTCCGCGAGAGCGCAGGTAGAACAGAGCGTCCCCCTCGATCTGGCCGATGGTGGCTCCGTGCGTGCACTTCACGTCGTCGGCGTAGATCTCCAGTTGCGGCTTGGTGTCGATTTGCGCGTCATCGGAAAGCAGCAGGTTGCGGTTGGTCTGCTTGGCGTCGGTTTTCTGCGCGTCCTTGTGCACGATAATGCGGCCGTGAAAAACGCCGTGTGCGTGGCCATCGAGGATGCCGTTGTAGAACTGCCGGCTGCCGCAGCGCGGACTGGCATGTTCTATCAGCATGTAGTTGTCCAGGTGCTGGTGGCCATTGCCGATGAAGAGGCCATTAATCAGGCACTCGCCCCCTTCGCCTGCCAGCACCGGGTGTACGTTGTTGCGCACCAGCGCCCCGCCCAGCAGGACTGAGTGCGACACGACATTAGCGCTTCTTCCATGCTGGATGCGCAGCGTGGAGATGTTGAAAGCCTGCTTGTGCTCGCGCTCGAGCATGTAATGCGCAAGCACGGTGTGGTCGCCGGCGACCAGCTCCGTGACCGTGTTGCAGAACGTCGCGCCGCCGCCGTCGAGCGACACATAGTCCTCGACGAACGTGGCCTGGCTGTCTTCCTCCGCCACAATGAGGTTGCGCGGATGACTCATGGATGGAGCATCGCCCCCGGTGGAGACAAACAGCAGGCAGATGGGCTCCTCCACTAGCGTGCCTCTGGGAATGTGTACATACGCTCCGTCTTCCACGAAAGCCGTGTTCAGTGCACAGAAGGCATCGCGGCGGATATCAAGGTAGCGGCCGAAGTGCGCTTCAATTGCTCCGGGATTGCTGGGAATCTCCTCGGCGAGACTGCTGACCTTCACCCCATCAGGCAGTTTGCTCAACAACGACAACTCCCGCGCAAAGCGCCCGTTCACGAACACCAGTTGAGAGGCAACGCCCACAACCCGGTACGGCTCCAGTTCCTTTTGGGACAGCCGGGCGCGGCCGTTCCGCGTGAGCCGGAAGGGAGTCTGCGCAATAGCAGAGACGTTGGTGAACCGCCAGTCTTCGTCGTGAGTGGTTGGGAACCCGACCTCGCAAAAGCGGGCAAACGCATCCCGGCGCAGCTTCCGCAACCATGGCAGGTCATGGCGGGCGGCAAGCTTCTCGAACTCACCGAAGCTTTCCAGGTAACTTCCCAACTGCTGAGTTGCCGTGATCACGTTGTTCTTCCCTCGTTCTCATTAGGCGGGTGTAGCATGCCGCGCCTCGGCTTCCATCGCGCCATAGCCCTTCTCTTCCAGTTCCAGCGCCAGTTCCGGGCCGCCCGAACGCACAATGCGTCCATCCACCAGCACGTGGACGAAGTCAGGAACGATGTAATTCAACAGGCGTTGGTAGTGAGTCACCACGACCATGGCGCGCTCCGGGTTGCGCATGGCATCGACGCCCTGGGCCACGATCCTCAGCGCGTCAATGTCCAGACCGGAATCGGTCTCGTCCAGAATGGCGAGCTTCGGCTCCAACACCGCCATCTGCAGGATCTCGTTGCGCTTCTTTTCGCCGCCAGAGAAGCCTTCGTTCACGGACCGGTTCATCAGCTTCTCGTCCATGTCCAGCAGCTTCAGTTTCTCCCGGAACAGGGGCAGGAAATCGATGGCATCTATCTCATCCAGCTCGCGGTACTTGTGGATGGCATTGAGCGCCGACCGGAGGAAGTACGCGTTGCTGATACCGGGAATCTCTACCGGGTACTGGAAAGCCATGAAGATGCCTTCACAGGCGGCCTCCTCCGGTTTCATGGCCAGCAGGTCCTTGCCGTTGTAAGACACCTCGCCCGAGGTGACCGCGTAGGTCTCTCGGCGGGCCAACACCTGCGCCAGCGTGCTCTTGCCCGAGCCGTTCGGGCCCATGATGGAGTGCACCTCACCGGCGTTCACCTTCAGGTCAATGCCCTTGAGGATTTCGTGGTTATCCACTTTGACGTGCAGATTTTTGATTTCCAGTAAGCTCATTCCCTTTCCTCTCAGTAGCCAAGCCGTTGCAACCCTCTGCACGGGATCTCAGCCTTACCCAACGCTGCCTTCCAGACTGACGCTCAGCAGCTTCTGCGCCTCCACCGCG